>Ga0209292_1007650_pt1 | contig 10192 bp, 8 predicted proteins | sample GOMGulsemesocosm_2_FD_184634 | JGI IMG/M metagenome (GOLD analysis project Ga0209292, IMG submission 184634) | Methane-oxidizing microbial communities from mesocosms in the Gulf of Mexico - GOM9C Gulf of Mexico (SPAdes) (version 2) | ecosystem: Environmental > Aquatic > Marine > Cold seeps...
GACCTGTCACGTACAATCATCCAAAATGGATTATTAAACGTGCGACACAAGCTTTTCCTAAGCAATGGCAACAAATTTTAACAGCCAACAATCAACGATCTCCAATGTGGCTGCGAAATAATGCGGCAATGCAAACACGTGATGAATATCTTGCTCAGCTTGAAGCTGCTCAAATACCTGCTGTTAAAGGCGACATTGGTGACAACAGCATTATGTTAGAAAGCCCAATGCCTGTGTCTTCGCTGCCTAATTTTGATGAGGGTGCTTGTTCAGTTCAAGATGGCGCCGCACAACAAGCCGCTGAAATATTAGGAGCTCAATCAGGTGAACTGATTCTTGATGCCTGTGCTGCTCCTGGCGGAAAAACATGTCATATCATTGAATTGGCTAAAGATGTAAAGGTTGTTGCGCTGGACTGTGATCAACGCAGACTCGATCGTGTGCAGCAAAACCTTGACCGTATTGGCTTAGAGGCAACACTCATTTGTGGTGATGGAACTCAACCGGATACATGGTGGGAAGGCGAGAAATTTGATCGCATCTTACTCGATGCCCCTTGTTCAGCAACTGGTGTGATTCGTCGTAATCCAGATATTAAATGGTTACGCCGTGAAAGTGATATTTTGCCACTAGTATCCTTGCAACAGGAAATCATTGATGCATGTTGGTCACTATTAAAGCCCGGCGGTACGCTAGTTTATGCCACCTGTTCAATATTACCGTCTGAGAACAGTCAACAAGTGCTTAATTTATTACAGCGCCATGATGACGCAACACTTATACCACTCAATGACAATGACACACCAACATCGCCAGGATGGCAGTTACTGCCCGGCGAACATAATGTTGATGGTTTTTATTACGCCAAATTACAAAAACAATAAAAGGTAAGGAAGTCGAGTGAAAATAATTATCTTAGGCGCAGGCCAAGTTGGCGGCAGCCTTGCTGAAAACTTAGTGGGTGAAGACAGTGACATTACAATCGTTGACAGTGATCGCTCAGCGTTAGCTGAACTCAAAGATAAACTCGACTTACGTGCCGTTCATGGTCATGCATCTCACCCTCAAGTATTACTTGAGGCTGGAGCAGATGATGCTGACCTAGTTATTGCTGTAACAAATTCCGACGAAATCAACATGACTGCATGTCAGGTTGCTTATTCGCTATTTAAAGTACCAACAAAAATTGCGCGTATTCGGAATGAAGACTATTTACGCGTCGCCAAACAGTTATTCCATTCTAAAAAGACTTGTCATACGGACTCGAAAAAAAGCGAAAAGAGAGGTGATAAAACAACGCCAAATGGTGGTTTTATTATTGATGAACTCATTTCACCAGAAACACTAGTCACGGGTTATATTCGACGTCTTGTCGACTATCCAGGTGCATTACAAGTATTACAATTTGCAGAAAGAAAAGTCAGCTTAGTAGCCGTTAAAGCCTATTACGGTGGACCGTTAGTAGGACATGCCTTGTCTGCATTGCGGGAACACATGCCCAATACAGATGCCCGAGTTGCCGCTATTTTTAGGCAAGGTCGGCCAGTAAGACCACAGGGTACAACCATTATTGAAGCCGATGATGAAGTCTTCTTTATTGCTGCTACAGGACATATTCGCGCCGTTATGGGTGAGCTTCAAAAGCTTGAAAATCATTACAAACGCATCATGATTGTAGGGGGCGGCAACATTGGAGCAGGTCTCGCCAAACAGTTAGAGAAAAGTCACCAAGTTAAGCTTATTGAACGTAACCCTAAACGTGCAGAAGTACTTTCACAGCAACTTAAAGACGCTATTGTTTTTGTCGGAGATGGTGCTGATCATGAGTTACTCAGTGAAGAGCACATAGAGCAAACCGATTTATTTATTGCTGTCACCAATGATGATGAAGCTAATATCATGTCATCAATGTTAGCTAAACGTATGGGTGCTAAAAAAGTCATGGTGCTGATCCAGCGAAGCGTTTACGCCGATTTAATGGAAGACACCAACATAGATATCACCATATCACCCCAACAAATTACAATTTCGGCCTTGTTGTCACACGTTAGGCGTGGCGATATCAGTAATGTTTATTCGTTACGACGCGGCGCCGCAGAAGCCATCGAGGCCATTGCAAATGGTGACTCCATGACCTCTAAAGTTGTTGGGCGACGAATTATGGATATCAAGCTGCCACCGGGTGCAACCATTGGCGCTATTGTGCGTGATAGTGATGTTTTAATTGCCCACGATAAAACAGAGATAAAAACCGGTGATCACGTTATTTTATTTTTAATCGATAAAAAACACATTGGCGACATTGAACGATTGTTCTCCCCTAGTGCATTCTTCTTATAGCATTTAGTTGCGCCACAATATCCTGAGGCGGCTCATTAAAGCCGCTAAATGGAATAAACAAATGAGCACCATATACACTTTCCAGCATCTCCATTTGATATAAACAGGCGGCCATTGGCCCAGTTACCTGATAACCCGATGGAAACTTATAGGCAGAAAAATTAATTTGCACCTGTGCACTTTTAACTTCGCCTTGTGAAATAGCCAGAGCCAACAAATCCCGATGCTCATGAATAATACGACTGGCTAAACGCGGTGAGAACTGATCGATTAAAAACTCTAAATCATTAATTTTAATACCAATGTAAGATATCTCACGTTGCTCGAATGCATAATTGAAGACGGGAATATGAACGCGGCTGATATTACTCCATTGCAATGTCCATTGACCATAACGATGAAAATATTGCAGTTTTTTGTGATCGAAAATAAGACTGATGGCTGGTTCGAAGTGCTTAACAATACCGATGACAATTAATGACAGTGCCGCGAGACACAATAGGCCAAATTGCAATCTTAGGTCCTGCCACTGGCTTTGTCCTGCAATACCTAACAGTAACAACACAACACCGAACGCGATAAAATATTGCTTATAATTCGATGCAGGTGATTTTATAATAGTTTGTTGAGTCATATTAACTCACAGCTATAAATTTTATGATTCAATGATTTTTAATGCAAAATCATCTACTTTTTGCCAATCTGTATATTCAACATCCTGACTAGTATCTGTTACACCGCCTGTAATTTTCATAATAAGACGAATCATAAACTTATCAACAAAACCATATTTACTGTATAACAACGCACCAGCGCACACGGCTTGAAGTTGAGGCTGCCACGGTGACAAACTTAAAAACTTCTTCATATAGGCATTCGTTTCTGGCGTGTTCTTCTCGGGCTTTCGAGCCGTTAAATTAACGCAGAAGAAGCCATTCTTTCGCTGTTCAAGTTGCTGTTTATTCTGTTCAATAAAACGATACAGGGCTTTATTTAGATGCCCGTATCTAATTGAAGCACCGATGACTACAGTGGAATATTTTGCCCAGTCCAGCGCTTCACATTGTGCTAACGAAGATAACTGGACAGACTCACCAGACGCTTCAATGGTCTTTGCCAAACGCTGACATATTTTTAAAGTTTGGCCATCATGCGTCGAATAAATAAGTAAGGTAGTTGTCATTAGTTTTTCCAAAATACGGGGGTAAATAAGACTAATAAAGTGAAGATTTCTAAGCGACCAAATAACATGGCGATCACTAAAATCCACTTAGCGGCATCATTAATATCACCATAATGTGCGGCTACTTCACCCAAACCAGGGCCAAGATTATTAAGGGCTGCTGCTGTGGCACTAAACGCCGAAATATCATCAAGACCTGTGAATAATAACGCCAACATACACACCACAAATACGAATGCATAAGCGGCAAAAAAGCCCCAAACAGCATCTACCACACGGTCAGGTAGTGCTTTATCTCCTAATCGAATCGCGTAAATAGCGCGAGGATGTACCAAGCGTTTGAGCTCACGTGCGCCTTGTAAAAAGAGTAAAATGACACGAATCACTTTCATGCCGCCGCCAGTTGAGCCAGCACAGCCGCCAACAAAAGAGGCAAAAATTAACAATAACGGTAAAAATAATGGCCAGCCACTAAAGCTTTGAGTACCAAAACCAGCGGTTGTAGACACAGATACCGCTTGAAATAATGCATGATTAAAGGCTTCATCAACTGAGCCATAGATATTTTCACGGTATAAAACCGCAAATACAAGAACGACGAGTCCGAGTTGAAACATATAAAACAAACGTAATTCGGGATCTTTAAAATAAGATCGCAGCATTTGTTTGGGACGAATAATGGCGGCGTAATGCAGACTGAAATTTACGGCGGATATAAGCAAAAATATTACACAAATCAGATTGATAAGTGATGAATCAAAATAACCAATACTCTCATCATGAGTGGAAAACCCACCAATAGCAATGGTTGAGAAACTATGGCAAATAGCATCAAATGGCGTCATGCCTGCGCCCCAATAGGCAAGCGCACATGAGATAGTTAGAACTAAATAGATGTACCACAATGCCTTAGCAGTTTCGGCTATACGAGGCGTCATTTTAGAGTCTTTCACTGGGCCCGGCGTTTCAGCACGATAGAGCTGCATGCCACCAACACCAAGCATAGGAAGCACGGCTACAGCTAATACAATGATCCCCATTCCACCTAACCATTGCAGCAAATGACGGTAAAATAAAATCGCTTTGGGCAGGTGGTCTAAACCTGTTATTACCGTTGCCCCCGTCGTGGTGAGCGCTGAAAATGACTCAAATACACTGTCCGTTAAACTCATATCTGGTTTGTCGGAGAGTAAAAACGGCACTGCTCCTACACTACCTAGGGCTATCCAGAACATAACAACGACCACAAAACCATCGCGAACTTTCAGTTCACGACTAAAGGTCCTATTGGGGTACCAACAAAATAAACCGATGAATACACATACAAAAAATGACTGCACAAAAGCCACACCACCACCATCATCATAAAATGCAGCAATAAGTGCTGGCACTAATAATGTGGTACTAAAGATACTAATTAGCAGACCTAAAATTCGGATCAGTGAGCGTGTTTGCATAAAATCGAGGGTATCATTTTAAATGAGTGATATAAGCGCTAATGTATCATAGCTACTACTTTAAAAATATCGGTTTATCATTGCCCCCCAAACTATGTGTTCATAGTGTACTCATCATAAAACAATCAGCTTTTACTCATATAAAAATCAATCCATTGCAATAAAATTGGGCCTTAATAAATAGCTAACAATTTATCAAAGGAATTTACATGTTTGCTGTTAAACCTACCCTATTTTTAATCATTACCTTAAGCTCAATAATATTATGCAACTTGAGTCTTGCCCAAGAACAAACCATCACGTTAAAGGTGACAAGTAAACTCACTAAGCAATCACTCAACGTCTTAGTAACGCTACCAACCGATTACGAGAAAGAGTCGTCTAAACGTTATCCAGTACTTTACACAACAGCGAGTGAAAGACGACTGCCTATCATCACACGACAAGTTGATTGGATGAGCCACGTTAGCTTTGGCCCCTTGGTTCCTATGATTGTGGTGAGGTTACCTTATATTCAGAACCCCAACGAAGTTCAGAATAAGAACACACAGGCTTCAGGACTTAATACGGCGCTGACGATCGATGTTTTAACCCAGGATATTTTCCCGCTGATTAATAGAAATTATCGCGTGCAGCCTTTTAGAATCTTGGAAGGGTATTCAACCAATGCCAATTTGCCACTCAATATTTTGGCACAGTCTCCCAACTTATTTAACGCCTACATCAGCATTAATCCGGCTTGGGTATTAGATAAGAGTCAATTACTGGAAAAACTAGAGTCACAATTATCAACAGGACAATTAACACATCGCTGCCTCTATGTTTCGCTAGGTAATTTTTCACAAAATAAAGAAGATTTTTTCAGGTTCAAAAAACTCGTCACTGACACAAACAGTGGTTTAGCAGTGACGCTAGATGAGCAACGCCACATTAACTATTACACAGCGCCAATGTCTCTATTGCCTAAAGCACTGGAAGGAATATTTAGCGATATGCATCCACAAAATATGGAGCAGTTTGAACGAGGAGGTGTTAAAGCAGTAAACAAGTATTATGACCAACTGGCTTTAAAGTATGGCTATTCTTTGTCACCGACCAACACCTTGCTCGAGTTGAGTGATTATTACTCAGAACGAAACAACGCTACAGCTCAAATCAACACTTTAAAGCATATCTTATCTTTAAAACCTGACCACATTTTTTATCACATCACGCTGGCTAATGCCTTATTGAAGAATAAACAGCGGGAAAAATATCAACGAGTATTGGATCGCGCGAAAGAATTAGCGTTATTTAGCAAAAATCAAGAAGCTTTGACCCACATTAACAACATCATTAATCGTAATAAGTTACCGTCATATTAAGCTAAAGCAGCCAGCAATGGCGCTAAAACAGTTAATCGACGAATGCCAAATCGCGTATTTTTCGACTTAACGTATCGCTGAGGAAAAGTTGCTGCTTAGGGTCAATATCGGTCATAAGCAGCGAAGCTTCGTCGTAATTTCCAACAATAGTTAGTTGATCTGTTGATAGCTCAAACCGCCAAATATTTTTCAATTTGTCTTGAAAATAAAGCTTTCCTTCACGCTCAAAAAACCGCCACTGTAATTTTAATACTTTGGTTTTTTCGATGGGTGAAACTGTTACTTTCCCGTTTAAGACCACAACACTTTGTAAATACCCTTCGGGGCTATTAGTTACATAGAAATCATTGTTAACCCACTGAGCCCATTGCGTTGGCATATTCGCAATCACGTTAATAGAGCCATTGCTTACATTGATCGATATCAGTTGTTGATTATCAGCTCGGCCAATAGCCATCAATAGTGAATCGTCCCCATTATCCGACCGAATCCATTGATAAACATCTTGAACCGATTTTGTTGTTGCAACCTTAGTCACATCACCAATAGCGTTGATAATAAACAACTGTCCATGACTAACAACGGCAACCTCTTCGCCATTCGCAGACCAAACATACGATTGGACATCATGTTGACCATTAGTCACTTGTCTAAGTTGATTTTTTTCTTGCAGCCAAAGCTGTGCCACACCAGAACGATTAGAAATAAAGGAATATTCATCATGAAGCGAACGATAACTACCACTATAATCGGCATAAATTGAACGTGACAATGTCTTATTTGAATGATCATCAAGAAAACCTCGCTGACTAACATCCCAATCATCACGTCCTAACTCGATTATTAATCGGTCATCATAATTAAGCACATTATATAACGAGTCTTTGCTTGGTAGTGCCAACTCACCGCGCTGTCCAGAAGGGTTGAACCAGTTAATGACTTGCTCACTTGCCATATAAACGCTTGCTTCGTCATGCCAATGAAGCTGAGATTGCGCCAACACTTTAGTAATGCTCCAACGACGCTGCAGCACGAAAGTGTGTTTGTCTAGCGTCACTATATTCAAATAAAATTGGTTATTTTGTTGAGATACGATAGCAATATACTGATTGAAAGCATTAACTTTTAGGCTTAATACATTTCCCAATGAATGATTTACAACAGTGTTTTGTGAATCACCATTGTTACGCATTATTAGCTGCGCAGCCTCATCGTTTACTTGATGCAAATAGAGCAGTGTTGAGTCATCAATGGATTGACCATTAAACTTAAAGCCTTTATCACACGTTAAAACAACGTCACTGCTCATTGACTCAATCGTTAATGCCATAATATTGGAGCATTTAGTATTATTATCCTTGTGCATTGCGGTGCTATAAAATAATGTTTTATTATCATGACTAACGTTTAACTCACCATAAAACCACTGCTGCTCAGCGACAGTCTCAACTCTGTTTGATACTAAGTTTTTAGCCATCAATTGCTGATAATTAGGCTTATCGCCTTGAATAAAATATAACGTGCCATTGACAATTACACCGCCATATTGCGGTTGTTCATCACTGGTAATCATGGTGATATGTGACAAAGAAGGTTTCGGCTGCTTACTCGCTATAAAATAAAATGCAGCACCTAGTATTCCAACCGTAAAAAGCACAATTAACGGAGTTTTCAAGCGGCGTAAAATATCAACAGGTAGATTCGTTGGCTGTGCTTTATCATAAATAGTCGCTACTAGGCTGTATCCTAATTTGGGATGAGTTTTGATGACCGACTGTTGTTTGGCATCATCGTTAAAGGTTTTTCTAAGTTGGGCAATACAACGCTGAAGGGCGTTGGGCGCCACAACGATATCCTCCCAAACCTCATCTAACAATTGCTGCTGCGTAACAACTCCGCCATTGGCAGCCACCAGAACTTTCAGTACAGACATAGCACGTGGTTCAACGGAACGAACTTGGTGGGCAATCACCACCTCGCCTCGTTTCCAATCCACTTTATGATTGTTTATCCAATGACACGTCATGTTGATCCTATTTCTTGATATTATTTAGGCTGCTTAAGTAACAAGATTCTTGCCTGAAAATAGTCTGGGAAATGACGGTAACTTTTAATGTAATCATCCCAGTTATAAAAATACCCCCCTAAATAATCTAACTGATAATGATTGTTTTCAAACGCACCACCGGTGTCAGCCAACACGACTAGCCTGTTCTCTTGCCCTTTACTGAGCATTATCAGCTTACCTAATCCCAAATAGGATAAATCACCGGCTACAGTAACTAGAGGTTTAATCGGGATTTTATAACTGGCGTCTTTGCCGTAGCCTAATACGCCGTGGGTTTTCTTAAAGTACCAATAACGTTTTTGCAGCTGTTTTTGTAGCGCGCGATCATAGCCAATGCCATTATTTCTATCGACATTATAAAAAGTGGGGACATCGTCTTTAGCACCCTCAATCATCACAGTGCCTTGCATTAACGTATCTTCAAGGGCATCACGTGACAGCCAAATCATCGGCTTAGCCAGCTTTAATTTATCTAATACGCCTGTTAATACGTGTTGCTTGGTATAACGATACCTAGTTATTTGGTCACGCTTGGCATCAGCCTGTTCTAAGGTCAGTGATTGTTCGTCAAAAGGAACTTGATAAAGTGCATAAGGTGAGTCGGGAGTTTTTATCGCACTGCCCTGCGCTTTTTTAATATAATATTTGGTAAGTAGTAGTTCATCGTCAGGAATGTTTTTTAGCAGCGGTTTTTTCGTTTCAAATTTAGCAGATTGTTGCTTGTTCGGTCGCCAGCGAATCACATCAAAATGACGATTAATAAAGTCCATATTCTGTAATCTAGAGCTTCGCCCTGCAATAGTATCCTCTTGTTCTACCTTACAAATAAAAGATAGCGTTGCTTTAACCCGCGCTAAATCACCATTAAATGCAGACGTAATACCCGCATGGTTAACGGCCTTGTCATAGCTCACACCCTTATTCAAATAATCTAAAGTACCATTAGCTACAAGACATAAATCCTGAGGATTAGACGCTGTCATTTTGCCTTTAATCAGCTCAGTTTCTGATGTGAAATACGTTTGGGATGCCTGGGTGAAAGAGGTACTCAGAGTCAAAAACACACCCACTAATACATTCATTTTCATACGCTAAAATCTAACCCTATTCTCTGCGGTTTACCTAATTCGCCTAGTATGTCAAAGTGAGCCAGCATTACCAATCAATTATAACGAGCATAATCATGTCAAAAGCGCCTTATCCGAACAGAACGTCAGCAGTTTATTGGATTTTTAGTGGTGATCTTTTTTGGTACCATTTTAAATTGGACTTCTTAAAGCGTTTATTAATCTTTCAAATTGGCTTTTCAGTGTTATTAAATGTGATAAGAACATTAGATAGTTCATTAATTTTTAATATTTCTGTTGTTATGTATTTACTAATAACGACTGTAGGAACTGTACTAATAATGACAAACAACCTGTTAGCTAATTATGTTATGCGCGAACATTCACAGTCTTCAGATGCAAATTGGGTCTTTTATTTTATATTGAGCCTATGTGTCTTTTTGTTAATCGCATTATCCACAGGTATTGGAGTGATAAATTAGTCTGTAAATTGTCATTTAATCACTTTCAATAGAAAGAATAATAAAAGTAAGAGGGATGTTGTGGCAATGAAACCATTCGACGTGTTGAAACTTAACTACAGTGACTGGTTGTCACAAGAACGAACAACCGAATTATTTTATCGCGGCCTAAGTGTTAAACCTCATCATTAAAGGCTAAAAATTTTCGTACTTGAGCAATAACTTGAGTGCGATAGTCTTCTATTTCAAAAA
>Ga0209292_1007652_pt1 | contig 10189 bp, 9 predicted proteins | sample GOMGulsemesocosm_2_FD_184634 | JGI IMG/M metagenome (GOLD analysis project Ga0209292, IMG submission 184634) | Methane-oxidizing microbial communities from mesocosms in the Gulf of Mexico - GOM9C Gulf of Mexico (SPAdes) (version 2) | ecosystem: Environmental > Aquatic > Marine > Cold seeps...
TTTAATTACGTTTAATTCAATCATTTTTACAAAGCAGCATATAAATGCTGCTTTTTTTTGATTTAAATCAAAATGATAATGCTTACTATTTGTGTTACTATTTGTAAAATACGATAACTATTTTTGATAAGCAAAAGGTGATATGTGCGTAAACTAACTTGGATTGTGTGTTTGACTGGACTTGCACTGGTTGGCTGTCAGGCTGTGGAAGAATCAACCAGCGTTGCAAAAAAGCAGTCTAGCCTACCAATAGCAAATGATGACCCTATGGCCATACTCGGAAGTCAGTTATATTTTGATGTGAACATGTCCCTAAACCGTAATCAGTCTTGTGCTACCTGCCATAACCCTGCGCAGGGGTTCATAGATGATAGGAATAATGGCGTGGCAGGTATGGCCTCTTTAGGGTCTGATAATCTGTCTATTGGTGATAGAAATACACCTACAGCAGCGTATGCGGCATTGAGCCCGCTTTTTTCTAAAAACCAAGAAGGAAAATATATCGGTGGACAATTTCATGATGGTAGAGCATCAAGTTTGTCTGATCAAGCTGGCGGGCCTCCACTTAATCCCGGTGAAATGGCTATGCCATCTAAAGCGCAGGTTTTAGAGCGCATCAAGGAGAATAGTCAGTATGTTAAACAGTTCTCTCGTTTGTTTGGTGAGTTAGCGTTGACTGATAGTGATATCGCTTATCAGGGCATGAGTGATGCAATTATGGCATTTGAGCAAACGGAACTTTTCATGCCGTTTGATTCGAAATACGATAAATATCTGCGTGGTGATGTAACCTTTACTGAGCAGGAAGAATTGGGCAGGACCTTGTTTTTTTCCGAGCAGTTTACCAATTGTAATCAATGCCATCAGGTGAGTACTTCACCCTTCTATGCCACTGAGAGCTTTAGCGATTTCTCATATCACAATATCGGAGTGCCGGAAAATAAAGCCTTAAGAGAGGTTAATGGAGCCAGTGCAAAAGACCTAGGGCTGTTTAACAATCCTGAGGTCAATGAGGTGTCTGAGCAAGGGAAATTCAAGGTACCAACCTTGCGTAATGTCGCAGTCACAGGTCCATATATGCACAATGGTGTATTTCAAGACTTGCGTACAGTGGTTCTGTTTTATGACAAATACAATAATGTCACGCGTAAAATAAACCCAGAAACGGGCGCAGATTGGGGTATTCCTGAGGTGGAAATTAACCTTGCAAGTGAACTAGAAGATGGGCCAGCTTTGCAAGATATCCGAGTCGATGCCTTGGTTGCATTTTTGAAGACCTTGACGGATGAACGCTATGAAGGTCAATTAAACTAATTAAGAAAAGCCCCGAAAGGGGCTTTTTTTATGAGATTAATTAAGGCTGACTATTAACCTTTATGGTGTCTATTTTTAAATTCTGGAAAACCCGCTTCATTCAATTTGATACGGCTGACAAGATCATTGTTAGTGCTAAGTATTGTTACTGTATAACCTCCCTCATCGTTGTTTGATACCTCACCTAGCTTCAGCTTGTCATTGTTTAGACGGATTATTTTTGCTTGTGCTAAGGTTGTAACCTCATCAAGAGTTAAGGCGTTGTCTTTAATAAAAGCGTCACGCTTTGCTTGTTTTTGCTCATCATTCATGGCCATTTTATCAGTCATAAATTGTGGCTTGCCTTCGCTCATTCCGTCTTGTCTATTCTGTTTATGTTCGTTTTGCGCCCATTGACCGCGATTAAATTTGCCACCTTTACCGTGTTTACCGCCTTGCTTGCCAAATAAACCGGGAAGAGGTGCGTCTACCGGTGTGCCAAACTTATTTAATTCAATGCTTTTATCATCGCCTGAGGCGTTACTAATCTGTACTAAAAAAGTGCCAACCTTTGTTTTTTCAATACTCTCAAGTGTTTTCTCAGCGTTGCGGCTTCGTAGCAACTTAGCTTCTACCAAGGTATTAATCTCAGTCAGTGTGTATTCGCGTTCAAGTTGGAAATGACCTCTTTTCATCATGTTATCACCGTCACTTGGCATGGCCATAGCCAGGCCAGTAAGAGAAAGGCCGCAAAGGCTAATAAGGGCAATAGAGGTGGTTTTCTTAAAATACTTTTTCATGTTGAGCTCCAATGTTTTGCTTAATTTAATAATGAAAAACGTGGTTGTTTTTCGATGTGATTAGTAGAACATTGTGATGTCGCAAAAGTTTGTCAGTCTCAGGCTAAATTGTCGCAAGATGTATCAGGAGGGAAAAGAGTCGTCTGTTTGATACAAAGTGACTGTTTTATCTGAAAGGTTGAGAGAGAGGGTTTTCTTAAATAAAAAAATACCAACACAAGGTTGGTATTTTGAAAACGTTTAATTGAATTCGATCAATTAGTCGCGCCGCAGTTTATCTGAAATGGCGATAGGGTTCGGGTAGTTTAATATCACCACATAGGTTGAGAGGGCGAAGCTTAATATGGCGGTTGCTTGGATGACATGTGATGCCTCTATGCCAATGAGTCCGATACTTGCCGATAAATAGGCAATTAATAATGAGAATTCGCTGACTTGCCCTAATCGAAAGCCGACTTCCCAAGACGTAGACGCATCTTCTTTTAGGCCTTTGAGTAAATAACGAAAGACAACCGGCTTTAGTAGCATGCTAGTCACGGCCAATATAATAGCAGGCACTATGACAAGTCCTAACAATTCTAGGTTGAAGCTGGCGCCAATGGTAAAGAAGAAGAGAACTAAGAAAAAATCTCTTAAAGGTTTTAGGTGAGTCGCAATATACTGTGAAATAGGGCTTGTTGCTAAAGCAACCCCGCCAATAAAGGCCCCCATTTCAGCGGATAGCCCTAACGATTCTGCTGCCACGGCCATGGATAAACACCAACCAATTGAGAGTAAAAAGATAAACTCATGGAAGCGATCAAATTTGGCAATTAACTTAAGTAGAACATATTTGACAAACAAGAATGCCAAAGCAATCAAGCTGGGTAGGCCTATAATGGGAATCAATATCTGACTAGCGCTACTTTCCTGGGTGCCTGCAATGCTGTAGAGCACTAAGAGGACGCCAATCGCAATGATGTCCTGTAGTAACAATAAGCCGACAACAAGTTCACCTGTATGTTTGTGATGCAGTACTGTGGTTGGCAGTAACTTAATGCAGACAATGGTGCTTGAGAACATCATGGCGATACCTATGATGCTGGACTCAATTTGACTATAACCAAATGAAATCGCAATGCTATAACCGACGCCGGCAAACGCAATAGAACTTAATAGTGCGACCCAAGACGCTTTTTTAAGCATATTGATTAGGTGGCTGGGCTGCATGTCCAGACCTAATAAAAACAGGAGAAAAATAATGCCGATATGCGACATTTCATCCATTAACTTAGGTTCATTGATTAAGCTTAATGCATAAGGGCCCAAAAGGGCGCCAAGGGCGATGTAAGCAATAATGAGGGGTTGTCTGGTGTAAAGTGCAACTGTTGCTATAACAGCTGCACCGGCAAAGATAAGGAAGAAAGAGTGGACTATGGAATCTTCCATTTAATTAGGACCATGCTCCATTGTTTGGTTTCTTGCGTCTTATAGAAGGGGCGATAAAGCCAAAAAGTACACCTAATATCAGTGTCCCTACTCCTATCATAAACCATTTGAGTTGACGTTCGTCTTTTAAGCGTAAAGCTTCACTTTCTGCATGCTGAAGGCGCTGCATAATAGAGTCAACTTCAAAGCTCATGACTTCTTTGCTTTTAACAATTTCTTGGGCTTCCAGTGTTAGCTCTTTTAGGTCAGCCAGTTCTTGTTGCAAAGCAGTTTTCTCTGACGTGAGTCTAGCGGCATCTTTTTTGAGTTTGTTAATCAAAGAGGAGGATTGGTTCAACTGTTTTTGTATGATTAGTTTACTTTCTACCAATTCAGTAATTTGAGCTTCTTGCTCAACAACCTTTTCTCTGGTGACTTTATTTTCGGTTAAATAGTAATCAGCAATCCAGCCTTCATTACCTTTAGGTGTTAGAACTTTGGTATACCCATTAGAGCGTTCAAGTACCTGTAAACTTGTGCCGCTACGTAAGCCACGTTCAACAGCGCGAGTGCTATTGTCTTGACCTTCTCGTACAGAAACAAATTGGATGTCAGAAACATATGCTGTTTCAGCATATACAGAGGTGGCGAATAAAATAGCCAATAGTGCAGTAATAGTATTTTTATAAAACACGTTAAGACCCTTTAACAATCAACAACTTTAGCGTGTTTTATACCTTAATGATGGGGAACAAAATACGCAATAGAAAAAGGCCCGCGAAGGGCCTTTTCTTTAAGCAAATTAACAAGTTTCTTAATATTTGCGAGTGTTTTGCCTAGCGACGAGCAAAAACAGGTCTTGGGTCTGCGACATCACCTTGATAAGCAACAGAAAAAGGCTTGTGTAATAACAAGGCTTTTTCAATATCGACGGATTCATTGAACTGAAAACTATTAAAACCAACGCGCAGTAAATATCCTAGCTGATCTGGGATGAAGTTACCCAAAGCACGTATTTCGCCTTGATAGTTCAAACGTTCACGTAATAATCTGGCATAGCTAAAGCTACGGCCATCGGCAAAGGCTAAGAAATTTAAACCAATCACAGCAACATTGGATAAATCTTTATCTGCCAATGGTTCTGTGCTTTGCGTGCTATCGATCCAAAAACCAGCAACGCCTGAAGTATCATGCTCATCATCTAACCAAAGTGTTAGTGGGATGATAGCGCTCGCTTTGGCATCGCTTGAAAGAAGGGCAATAGCCTGTTCTTGATCTTGAATCCAGTTCAAGTCGCAATCTATGATTGCGCCGTCTTTAATTATCTTTTGCATAAGCTGCCTCTTTGTATGGAGCGATGCCAATACGACGGTAGGTGTCGATGAATCTCTCTTCTTCAGTGCGTTTATCGATATAAACAGCCACTATTTTTTCTATAATGCTGCCAATCTCTTCTTCAGAGAAAGATGGCCCGATAATTCTACCTATGCTGGCATCATGGCCTGAAGCGCCACCGATGGAAACTTGATAGAACTCTTCGCCTTTTTTGTCGACACCAAGAATACCCAGGTTACCGATATGATGATGACCACAAGCATTCATACAACCTGAAATATTGAGGTCGAGTTCGCCAATGTCGTAAAGGTAATCAAGATCAGAAAAACGCTCTTGTATTTGTTGCGCAATTGGAATGGATTTAGCGTTTGCTAGGGCGCAAAAGTCGCCACCAGGGCAGCAAATCATATCGGTTAACAAACCTAATGTTGGGGTCGCGAAGCCCGCATCTTTAGCGGCTTCCCATAACGCAACTAGCTGGTCTTGTTGCACGTCAGCAAGTACTAGGTTTTGTTCATGGCTTACGCGTAATTCGCCAAAGCTGTATTTATCCGCTAAGTCTGCCGCGATATCCATTTGGTCAGAGGTCGCATCACCTGGAGCAACACCGGATTTCTTCAGTGTTAAGGTAACGATGCGATAGCCATCTTTTTTATGGGAAAAGGTATTGCGTTGATACCAGCGAGCAAAACCAGCGCTTTGAGCTAGTTTCTCTGTAAGAGAGCTTGGCTCGTTATTAAGGTTTTGATAAGCAGGTTCTGTAAAGAAGCTTTGAAGACGTTCAAATTCCATTTCAGGAACTGTATTTTCACGTCCTTTAAGGAATTCCCATTCAGCTTCAACACGGCTACGAATTTCATCAATACCCAATGCTTTAGTTAATATCTTAATACGAGCTTTATATTTATTTAAGCGGTTACCCTGTTGGTTATAAACCCTTAGGATAGCTTCAAGATAAGACAGGATATCTTTGCGTGGCATAAATTCGCAAATGGTCGTTCCTATCATAGGTGTACGACCAAGGCCGCCACCAACAATGACTTTAAAGCCAATCTCACCCGCGTCATTTTTCTTAATGTGCAGACCAATGTCGTGTACTTGAGTTGCAGCACGGTCGGCTGTCTCAGTAGCATTAACGGCAATTTTAAATTTACGCGGTAAGAAGGCGAATTCTGGGTGGAAAGTAGACCACTGACGAATCATTTCGCAATAAGGGCGAGGGTCAACAATCTCATCGTCAATGACGCCGGCATATTGGTCCGTGGTGGTGTTACGAATACAGTTACCACTGGTTTGCACTGCATGCATTTGCACTTCAGCTAGCTCAGCAAGAATGTCTGGAACAGATTCAAGTGTTGGCCAGTTAAGCTGTAAATTTTGACGTGTACTAAAATGGCCGTAACCACGATCGTAGCGGCGGCTAATATCAGCAAGTTTACGAAGCTGCGTGCTTGAAAGCATGCCATAAGGGATGGCGATACGAAGCATTGGCGCGTGGCGCTGCACGTAAAGGCCATTTTGTAAGCGTAGAGGAAGAAACTCGGCCTCCGCTAGTTCGTTATTGAGAAAACGTTGAGTCTGATCGCGAAATTGATTTACGCGCTCTTCAACAATTTGCTGATCTATTGCGTCATATTGATACATTTTGGAACAACCACTAAGTAGACAAATAATATTTGCGGCTACTTTAGCAAATTTACTATATACAAAAAACGAATATTTATGCATATGGTTAGTGGTTTTACTGATAAGGCATATCAGTCGAAATTTTTATCTTTTAAGGATTAGGCTAAGGTGTAACAAATGCGACTTTTTTATTGAAATAATACCTTAGTTAACTACTGGGTCTTTCGTTGTCTTAGTGATTTAAGTTACCATAGCCTTATGATCTGCCTTACCGATTTTATGAAGGTTATTTATGAATATTACGATTACTGATAGCGCTCAAGAATACTTGGGCGGACTACTTGAAAAACAAGATGTTGAAGGGATGGCGGTTCGCATATTTATTCAACAACCTGGAACGCCATATGCTGAGACTTGTTTGGCTTACTGTCGACCAGAAGAAATGGTAGAGACTGATGAAATATTAAATCTACCTAAACTAAAAGTATTGATTGAGAAAAACTCAGTTAATTTTTTAGATGAAGCATTTGTTGATTATGCGAAAGAAAAAATGGGTGGCCAGCTAACCATCAAGGCACCGAACGCTAAAATGCCTAAAGTGTCTGCTGATAGCCCTCTAGAAGATCAGATTAACTATGTATTGTATTCTGATATTAATCCAGGCCTTGCATCACACGGTGGTGAAGTTAGCTTGGTAGAAATTAAAGAAGGTAATATTGCCGTTTTAAAATTTGGCGGTGGTTGTCAAGGTTGCAGTGCGGTAGATTTAACCTTAAAAGAAGGGGTTGAGAAAACCTTGATTGAAAAGGTTCCTGCGCTCAATGGTGTTCAAGATTCTACCGACCATACAGTTACCGATAATGCGTTCATGTAACTGAATGGTTAATAAAAAAAGGAGGCATATGCCTCCTTTTTTTATGTTCTTTTTATACTGTCATGTTAACCGCGAGAGCGTTTAGGCAGTGTGTCTCGAAGCAGGTCAGCCATTTCTAAAAGGCTTTGTTCTGTTGTTTGCCAGTCAATGCAAGCATCTGTTACAGAGACGCCGTACTCAAGGTCAGCAAGGTTCTCACTGATCTTCTGGTTACCCCAACCTATATTGCTTTCAATCATAAGACCCATAATAGAATTGTTGCCTTCTAGTATTTGTTTGGTGGCATCTTTAGCGACTAGTGGCTGGATTTCAGGTTTTTTACTGGAGTTTTCATGTGAGCAATCAATCATGATGTTGGCAGGTATGTTTGCTTTATCCATTGCTTGCTCGGTTAATGCAACATTGACTGAATCATAGTTTGGTCTGCCATTGCCACCACGTAATACCATGTGGCCATAACGATTACCTTTAGAGGTAATGACGTTAACTTGGCCTTGCTCATCGATACCTAAGAAGGAATGTGAGTGAGCGGCTGATTGAATGGCGTTAACTGCCACTGTCATTGAGCCATCAGTGCCATTTTTGAAGCCAATAGGTCCTGAAAGGCCGCTGGCCATTTCTCTGTGGGTTTGAGACTCGGTAGTACGAGCTCCGATTGCCGACCAACTAATCAAATCTTGGTAGTATTGTGGTGATATTGGGTCAAGCGCTTCAGTGGCGAGCGGTAATCCCAAATCAGATAGGTCGAGTAATAATTTACGGGCAATATGCATGCCTTCTTCAATCGCAAAGGTATCATTGCGATGAGGGTCGTTGATTAGCCCTTTCCAGCCAACTGTGGTGCGAGGCTTTTCAAAATAGACGCGCATAACAATATAAAGTGTATCGCTGACTTTCTCTGACAGTACTTTCAGTTTTTTTGCGTAATCGAGCGCGGCTTCTGGATCATGAATGGAACAAGGCCCAATAACGATAGCCAGACGGTGGTCCTTTCCATCTAGGATGTTCTTTATATCATCGCGTCCTTTGGTGATGGTGGCGCTAATAGAGTCGGTTACGGGAAGCGCTTGTTTTAGGGCTTGTGGGGTAACCAATGGTTTAAAAGAAGATACGTTTAAATCTTCGAGACGGGCGTCGCTCATTAATCTTATCCTGCGTTATTCTGCTAGTTTATTATGCTTTTTTAATTATGTTGTAACTTAGATATTTGTCTAAGGGGTTAGTATTGTACCTATTGTGTATCTTTGTGCATTCAGAAAAACAAATATTTTAAGCCAAAAGCCATTAGTGCACTTGCAAGCAGGGGTTGTAGTACTTTATTAGGGACACGAGTGGCGACTTTTGTTCCAACATAAATAGCGGGTATCGAGCCAATTAAAAGAGCGACTAAAAGCGAATAGTCAACATTGCCTAGTGCTAAGTGGCCAAGACCTGCGACTAATGTGAGTGGGACGGCATGAGCAAGGTCAGTGCCGACAATGTTTCGAGCAGACATAGCGGGAAATAAAAGCATCATTAATGCGGTGCCAAGTGCGCCTGCTCCGACAGAAGTGAGGGTGACTAAAACGCCTAAGACAATGCCACTTATAAAAATATAGGTATGGCTTTTTTGCGGGCTTCGGGTTTGTGTTTTCACGGGATTAATAAGTTTCTTCTTAAAGATAAGTACAACCGCTGTTGCCACCAACATAACGCCTAATGAACTTGTAAGTATGGTTTGATAGTTCTCAGGTGCATGAAACTTAGATAACCCCCAAATGGTTAATAGTGAGGCAGGGAGGCTTCCCGCAGCCATGCTTCTCATTATTTTCCAATTTACATGGCCTTGCTTGGCATGCATGACTACCCCGGTGCTTTTTGCAATGCCGGCATACATAAGATCAGTGCCTATAGCAATGTTGGCAGGGAAGCCAAACATTAGTAATAGCGGGGTCATTAGCGAACCGCCGCCAACGCCAGTCATGCCAACAGCGAAGCCAACACCAATACCGGCTAAGATATACCAAATAAAATCCATCGTTTTCCATCTATATGTGGTTTAAGCTGGCAACGTTAGTGCTTTTTCTCTATTCTATAAAGTAATATTTTATTATGTTTTTAATTCTTTTTCGAATAAGGGCCTCTACATGAAACTACAGCAGCTTAGATATATCTGGGAAGTGGCCCGACACGACCTAAATGTTTCTGCGACAGCTCAGAGTTTGTATACTTCTCAACCCGGTGTCAGTAAGCAGATTCGATTGCTTGAAGATGAGCTGGGCGTGGAGGTGTTTGCGAGAAGTGGCAAACATTTAACCCATGTAACCCCCGCAGGTGAAAAAATAATTGAAATTGCTGGTGAGATTCTTAATCAAACTAAAAGCATAAAGAAAGTGGCGAAAGAGTTTAGCGATGATCGTAAAGGGTCATTGGATATCGCGACAACCCATACTCAAGCTCGTTATGCTTTGCCCAGTGTTATTCATCAGTTTATGGACAGTTATCCCGATGTGACCTTGCATATGCATCAAGGTACACCAATGCAGATTGCTGAAATGGCTAATGACGGGATTGTTGATTTCGCCATTGCTACCGAAGCTCTGGAGTTATTTGGTAACTTGGTAATGTTGCCTTGTTATACTTGGAATCGTTCTGTGGTTGTACCTAAAGATCATCCGTTAGCGCAAGTCGAAAAATTAAGTTTAGAAACCTTAGCAGCTTATCCTATTGTGACTTACGTCTTTGGTTTTACCGGTCGCTCTCAGCTTGATCGTGCATTCCAATCAGCACAGCTTGAACCTAATGTGGTTTTCACTGCGGCTGATTCTGATGTAATTAAAACCTATGTCAGATTAGGTTTGGGAGTCGGTATTGT
>Ga0209292_1007653_pt1 | contig 10188 bp, 13 predicted proteins | sample GOMGulsemesocosm_2_FD_184634 | JGI IMG/M metagenome (GOLD analysis project Ga0209292, IMG submission 184634) | Methane-oxidizing microbial communities from mesocosms in the Gulf of Mexico - GOM9C Gulf of Mexico (SPAdes) (version 2) | ecosystem: Environmental > Aquatic > Marine > Cold seeps...
ACCATTTGAGAAAAACATACAACATAGAATTAAACGGAGTAAAAATCGGAACAACTTATTTTGAATTTGCTGATACACCAATGGGAGTTATTCACGGAAAAATCAATTTTGAAAACGTGGAATCACCTTATGAACTTTTTAGAAAGCATTGCAATAAATATAATGTTCAAATAAACGATGACGAACCGAAATTAAAACTGATTGATACTGTTATAATTCCCGAACTAAAAGTTTATTTGGAAAACAGAACAGAGCTAAATGGTTGGGGCGGAGCAATTACAGGAATGGACAATGAAGAATATGAAATCCAATTTGGCGGAATCACATCTGAATTAATGCAAACGGAATTTAAACATCATTATCTCGAATATTATGGAACGGAATAATAAGTGTGCAAAAAAGAATAATAAATGAATTATGTTATCAAAGTTTGGTTATTTACAATAATAATTTCTCCACTTCTAATAGCATTAGTTTTAGGTGCAATTATTAATAGTTCTAGTTTCGACAGTATATTGAGTTCTTATGAAATAGTTTTTATAATGATGATTGTTGGTTTTCTTTCGTCAATGCCAGCTATGATGTTTTTTGGGCTAATTAAAAGAAGTTTGAAAAGTAAATTCTCTAGTTCGAAAATGAAGATAATATTATCTCTTTATTCATTTTTATCTGTTTGGCTAACATTTTACATAGTTGATAATGGATTTATAACAAAATGGTCAGAACAAACAGTTTGGGTATTAATTTACTCCTTAACAATTGTATTGGGAGTTTGGATTTTTAAAATCCCAACAAATGAAAAAACAGAATAAAAACGGTGTACAACACCGTGCATAATTAATTGCTTACAAAGTTTTTCCTTCGGAAAAACCTCGCAGACTTCAAAGGCTTGTAATTGTTAACTATTTATTCGCTAAATTCACGCAAACAAATCATGCACAAACACGTTAGCAACAAGTATCCAAACTAAAAAAATCCTTTGAAAATCAGAAAGAATAAAGAAGATATACGAAAACAGATACTGTTGAAAATTAAATATTATCGAAATTCTAGAGGAATAACATTTTTCGATAATTCAAATAATTTACTAAAAGAGAAGCTTAATCTTGAAAGCAATGAATTAGAAGTCGCTCTAATAAAATTTAGCAGAAGACGAAAAATACTGTTGACCACCAAAAATATCTATTATTTAGACAAAAATAATATCCAAAAGATAGTTGGAGAAAATATAGACCGATTTGATTATATGGAATTTATTAATGGAGAAAAGATAATGGAAGAAAAATCAAGACTAAAAATCTTTTTTTTAAGATTTAAAATAAACTTTCGTATTGGAACCTATAGAATTGTAGAAAAAAATGATTCATTTGTTGAGTTAAAAATATGGAAAACGAATTTTGCGGATTGTTTAAATGGTGGAATAAAGAAATTGAAATTTGCTGGAACTAAATACGAAGGAATATAAACCAGTTGCTAACATGGTGTATGAAACATAGCTAATAACCCTTAACCGTAAGGTTTGTTTATATTTAGAAAGTCCGCCAAATTTTTAAATTTGGCTTTTAAAAAGAGAAAAATTAAAACAAAATATAAAAATTCGGCTCTGTGTTAATCCGAAAAGTTAGTGTCTTTTTGCACGCTACGTTTCATACACAAGGCCGTTAGCAAAAATAAAATGAAAAACATTAAAATCACAATTTTATTTGGAATTGTTTTACTTACAAGTTGTGTCTCAAAAAAATCTTTATCAGAAACTTTTTATTCAAATACTAAAAAAGTAGGAGTTATCTTCGATATCGAACCAGCTAATGTTCATAAAGAACACAAAGGAGGTCTAGTTGATATAAGTATCACAAATAGAAAAAAATTTAGTGAATCTCTCGAAACTGTGAATAACAGAATAGATTTAGAATCTATAATTAAGAAATTTTACCTTGAGACTTTAAAATCAAAAAATAAGCCATCAAAATCATTAAATTTTAATTTTTATAATCTGAAAAGATTTAAAAAACCAAATGGAACTAAAAAGAAATATAGATAATTAGACTATCGAATTTTGAAAAAAGAAGGAATTGACCAACTCTTAATTGTAAAAGTTAAATCGGGTATTTTATTGAGTTACTATGCATTAATTGAAATTGGAAAACATGGTTATTGCCGAATAGAAACAGAAATAATAGATTTAGAAGATAATTCATTAATTTATAAAAAAACATCAAAATCTATCAAAAAGATCAAAGGTAATTGGAAATCTTCTAAATATAAAAATTTATCCAAATCAATATATTCAGCAGTACAAACCGCTTTGAAATTAGAACAAAGAAAATTGGAACAATAACTTTTGCTAACACCGTGCATAATTCATTGCTTAACAAGTTTTTCCTTCGGAAAAACCTCGCGGACATCAAAGGCTTGTAATTGTTAACTATTTATTCGCTAAATTCTCGCAAACAAATCATGCACAAACACATTATAGGCAAGTTGAAAAGATTAAATAATATAATAAAAAAGGAAAGTAGAGAAACTCAAAAATTGAAAAATAATAAATATGGGAAATTTTAAAAAACAAAGACATGGATGTGTTACGGCATGGTTAATTTTTATGATTATTGCAAATTCATTTACTGCATTTTTATATCTTATTACAGGAGATGCAGTTTCTCAAAATTTTCCTGGCGGAATTTCAAATACAATAATAATTCTTTTGGGAATAATGGGAATAGGGAATATAATATTTTCAGTTCTTTTATTTAATTGGAAGAAAATTGGATTTTGGGGATTTAGTTTTACAAGTATTGCTGCATTAATAATTAATTTAAATATCGGATTAGGAATAGGACAATCATTAATTGGTTTAGCAGGTATCGCTGTCTTATTTGGCGTTTTACAAATTAAAAAGGATAATGTAACAGCATGGCATAATTTAGATTAAAATTAGGAATCAAATACCAGCCTATAACATCGTGTATAATTAATTACTTGCTATTCGGTGAAATCAAAAATTAGTTTTAAATTTACCTCTGAAAAAGGCTATGAACCTTTCGGTACAAAATTTTAAAACACTCAGGTAATTTTGGCTCAGCACGGCCGCGGTCCGATTTCGCCGCAACTAATCATACACAAAACCGTTACGCATAATTTAAAATAAACCATATGAAAATGAAAAACATATTGACACTTTATATTACTCTATTTCTTATTTCTTGTTCTAGTTCAGATGAAGAACAAATGAATTCTAATTTAGTAGAAATTACAAGTTTTAGCGCAAAAAAAGTGAGAATTGGAGATACTTTAGTTATAAGAGGCAAAAATTTAGATTTAGTTACAAATTTTAGATTTAAATATAATGACGATGATGAAACAATTTTAAGAGAACCATTAGAAAAGAAAACAGATTTAATTAAAGTAATTATACCTACATTAAATTATGAAAATTTCAATTTGTCAACTATTAGAAATGGCTCCCTTATAAATTCAACTCCATTAAATCTAATCGGAACATTTCCGTTAAAATTTAATTCCAACGATAACGAATTAGAATATGATGATATAAATAGTATAAAAATGATTAATGACAAAATAGCTTTTGTAACAGCTAGGTCAAAATTGTATAAAACAATTGATGGAGGGTATGATTGGGAATTAATAAAAGATTTTGGCCATTATATAGGTTCTTCAATGTTTTTTATAAACGAAAATTTGGGGTGGGTAGAAATTTATGATGATTGGAGTTCTATACTTTACTATACTAATGATGGAGGTATGACTTTTAATAAAATTTTCGAAAATAATTTTGCTTACAAATCTATAATTCAAATATATTTCTCTTCACCTACAAATGGATATTTACTAACTACAAAAGGAGAAATATACCAAACTGATGATAACTTAAATTTTGAATTGATTTATGATTTCCCCAACAGTAATGAAGCTAGTGGTCACACGGAGTTCTTTCATTTTAGCATGTATAACAACTCTTTATTGGCTTCAGGGCAAAGTGGGGTTAACGGAGATGAACCGACTATAATTATTGGACAAAATAACAATTTTGATTTCTCAAAATTAGACAATTATGTTGAAAACATTCAATTATTAAATGATAATGAAGGGTATTTAGTAAAAAGTGATGGACTAGAAAGAAGATTATATTATTCAAATAATTTTGGAACTTTGTTAACATTAACAAGTTCTATGAAGATTCATGATTTTTATTTTACGAATTTATCAAGAGGAATAGGCGTTTCATCAAATGCGAATTACGGTAATCACATTATATTTGAAACTTATGATGGAGGTAAAAACTGGGTTAATAAATTTGATTTTAAGGATTTCGAATATAGTCTTGACATTGATTTTTACAATAATACTGGTTTGATTACAGGATATAGAGGTAAAATTTGGAAACATATTTTCGAATAAAACTATGTACAAGACCGTTGGCAGTAATTAAAAAAAAGAAATGAAAAAATTAACATTAATCTTATTATTAACAAGCTTTACATTCTTTGGACAAAAGAAAGTTGATCAATCAGAATTAGTAAAAGATTTAACTATTTGGAAAAAAGGAAATAATAAAATGAGTGGGACGCTCTGGATTCCAAATAGCTATTGGAGAATTGCTTTTGAAGGAAACACTAATGTTCCTAAAAGCACCATTAAAATGTTTGAAAAGGCTTTTGAAGAATATGTTCTTATAAGCGCAGTAGACATCAAAATTGGTGCACGGGGAAACATGACTTTTAAAACAAAACTTGAATTAGAAAAGAGTCTAACTCTAATAGATTCTAGCAATAAAGAATATAAATCTTTAGCCGAAAGTAAAATTACATATAACACCAAAAATCTGTTAAAAAATATTACTCCAATGTTTTCACAAATGTTTGGAAAAATGGGAAAAGGAATGCATTTTTTTCTTTTTAAGGTTAAAAATAACAAAGGGGGAACTATTATTAATGAATTTCAAAAAGGCAAATTTATAGTTGAACATTCTCAAAATAAATTTAAATGGAATTTGCCACTTTCTTCACTTATAGACAAAAAGAAATGTCCAGTAGACAATAAAGAAATGAATGGAAATTGGAGCTTTTGTCCTTTTCACGGAAAAGAATTAATAACTAAATAAAACTATTGCCAACACCGTGCATAATTAATTGCTTAATAATTTTTTCCTTCGGAAAAATCTCGTGGACTTCAAAGGCCTGTAATTATTAACTATTTATTCGCTAAATTCACGCAAACAAATCACACACAAAACCGTTGTAGCACATTTGACCAAGCCAATGAAAACAGAGTTTATTATCATAATTGTACTCCTTATTTTAGTTATCGGAATTATCATTTGGCGAAAAAAATTGAATAAAATGGAGAATGCACCAACTGAATTTGTTACGTTGGAATCTAAAACAGAATCAACTAAACATCTTCCATTAGTTTCTAACAGTTGGATTTCAGAAATTGAGGAAAAGTGGTCAGAAAAAGAATGGGGATTTTATGACAATGAACACTATGACATCAGTAATGAAATCTGTAATAATGTTTATTCAAAAAATAAATACTGGGAAAAGAATCAAACTCACGCTGAATTTCTGAATGAATTGACAAAACAACAAAGAGTTTATTTTACACTCGTGAATTTTGAAGGACAAGTAAATAATGGCGGAGTTTATCAATTACTATTCAATAACCCTGAACTCTCAATAATTGCATTACAGGGAATGCAGGAAGTTGGACTTGAAAAACTAGCTAAAGACTACGAAATAGTTTTGGTTGAATATTTCGGGAAATTTAATACAATTCAAGAACTCTATTTAAAATTTCAGAAAGACAATGAGGACTGGAATAAACGCTGGAATTCTTTTGCAGAAGGTTACAAGGAATTGTCTTCATCCAAAATTATTGAAGAATATTTTTACAAAGAAAGTTTCGTTAAAGTATATCAAAAGAAATTGACTGAATATGTAAAAGCAAATCCTACAAAATTATATAGAATTAAATAAAAAAAACGTGCCACAACACCGTGCATAATTAATTGCTTAATAAGTTTTTCCTTCGGAAAAACCTCGTGGACTTCAAAGGCTTGTAATTGTTAAGTCTTTTTTCGATAAATTCACGCAAGAAAATCAGACACAAACACGTTAGGTAACATTTGTCGAATGAACGAAAACAATGAAATTTTAAAAGACTTAATTGAAAAATCTATTGAGCTTCAAAATAAACCTTTTGAAAAGTATTCCGAAAATATTCGTGAACAAATAATGCTGAATAGAGAAACTATTGAACCTTTTGAGACATGGAATAAATCAGCAGAATTTGAAAAAAAACTAATGCCTGAACTAAAGTTTCAACAAGAAAAACTTATCAATTTTTTAAATAATAAATGGAAACCAAATATTAAGCATAATCTTTTAAGATTTGACAAAATTTATCAATCCGAATCACAAATTATTATTGAATGGCACGCAGGAAATGCAACACCTCATTTAATCAGGTATTATATTCATTTTGAGAATAATGGTTTTTTTAAATTAACATCTTCAAAACCTGAATTTAGTAAAGAAAGTATTGAAAATATAAAGTTTTTGGAAACAAACTATCGAAACATATTTAAAGTCGGAGATAATGGAGAAATTGAAATGAAATCAGAATATTTCTCTTTAAAAGGAAGAATTATTGAAAACGGAATTATAGATGAAAAAATAATTTTAAATAAGACTAAAGATAGAGAACTAATAAAAGAAGGAATATTGCTAACCGTGATTTATGAATAAAACGTTACCTAACAACGTGTATAATTCATTGCTTACTATTCGGTGAAATCAAAAATAAGTTTTAAATTCACCTCTGAAAAAGGCTATGAACCTTTCGGTAATACAATTTTAAAACACTCGGAGTATTTTGGCTCAGCACCTTTGCGGTCCGATTTCGCCAAAATGGTGGTTTTAAAATTGCACCGCAACCAATCATACACAAAACCGTAAGCAAGCTGAAAAAACCGAAAATGAACGAAATTTTGAGTTGGAATATTAACAAAGAAAAGCTGATTGATTACAAAGCGGAAGGTTGGACTGAAGATTATTTTGTTTCATCACCAAATAATGAATATGGAATTGTAGTCTACAATATTGACGAATGGAGAATGGGAGCTTATGCTGGACTAATTGGAATTTACTCAAACTCTGACAACCCGAAACTTGAACTTAATTCAAGTCGAACTTGGATATATTTTCAAAACGATAAAACGTTTAACTTCCTTGAAAAATCGGAATGTATTGTTTGTAGAAAACCTGCTCACAACCGGAATAACCCGAAAGGTGGTTTTCCTTTTATTATTATAAATCTGAAAATGAAAAAATTCGCATTCTTTGAATTTGACGCAACATCAATTTATTACGGACTTGAGGAAACGGAAAAAAATAAAGCAAAATTAATTGAGGTTCATCCAAGAGATTTAGAATATCTAAAGAGTCAAAAACAAACAAACGAAATTATGGATTTGGAAAGTCTAAAATGGTTCAACCTAATAGATTTTGACCGAGCATTGGAAAAATATTATGAATAAAAAAGCCAGCTTACAACACCGTGTATAATTAATTGCTAGCGGAATTTCCAAACGGAAATTCACGCGAATTAATTATCTTTCCGCAACGGCGGAAAGTACATCGCACTTTTAACCGCCTAAATCATACACAAACACGTTGGGCATAATTTGAAATGAACAGAGGAATTTACATACAGATAATAGAAAATGAGGAATTTCAAGATAGAATATTTTGGAATGAATCTTCTGACGTCTATACTTTCTTAAGAAATCATACTCTTAAAATTGAATATAAATTTGACACAAAATTTAATGCATTTTCTGATAATGAAATTCCAATAGACGGAATAAAAATGCTGGTGAACGGAATTAAAAATGACTTGAATTTTCTAATCGGAGAATATGACAACAAACCAATTACAAACGGATTAAATTCCATGGAAATGGAATACAAAGGAAAGCTTATGAAATTGTACTACAAAGCTTCCAATCTGCATTTAATGATATTGAATTTAGTAAAATTAATCAAGAAATTAGAATCTGTAATTGCAAAGAATAAAAAAGTCTTTGTTTGTGGGAATGCATATTTTAATGACAACATGTTAGAATCGCTAATGAAACTAAAAACGGACTTCAAAAAGAAAGGAACTATTGAGGTTAAAGAAATTCAAGAAACTAAATTAACTGAACTGATTAAAAATAAAAGCCTGATTAAATCAGGCAAAAATTATACATTAACACGCAAGGGTCTGATAATAGATATTGCAGAATAAAAAACTATGCACAACTCTGAAAAAGGCTATAAACCTTTCGGTACGCAATCAATCATACACAAAACCGTTGTACGCAATTTAATAAAACATCGTGCTTAAAAAAAATGAAACTAACGAACGACCAATTTGAGGCTTCGGCTTATATATTTGAAAGAGCCAATGGAAATAAAAAATCGGAATACGAAGAAAAAGTAATTGCCGAATCTGGGTTAAACAATCTAAAACCAATTGAACTGGGAAATCAAATTGTCAATGCAATAGACAGCGGACTTTACTCGGACTCAAAAGAACGAATAAGTGCGTATTGGTCTGTAAGTAAAATTCACAAAACTGAATTAATTCCGAACTTTAAAAAATGGCTAAAAATAGAACTCGAAAACGAAAATGCAGATGCTGTTTATCAATTAATGATTGCATTAGGTAATTTGGAAGAACCAATTTTCAATATTGACAGAAATGGAAGTTCTGCTTTTAATGAAACAGAATTGAATTTGAGAGATGCAAGGGCATACCTAAATAATAAATAGAAATAATATGGAACCAAGTCTTTTGACTTCAATAATCGGAATTATCATTTTTGTGATAATTATGCTTTTCGGATTAAAATACGCCGATGGAAAATGGAAAGTATCTGAAGCTAAAAAAACCGACTACTTGAACTGGTCAAATAGACACGGTAAAAAGGTGAAAAAAGGAATATTTATAATATCAATAATTTACGGAATTTTGATGATAATCCAAATTTCGAACATGTTTTAGCGGATGTAAAACTGCTGCTAACACCATGTATAATTAATTTTCAGTTCTACACTATTTACGAAATTAGTTGCTTAATCAACGTAACCAAATCATACACAAACACGTTGGGCTATAATTAAAAATTGAAAATATAAAAAAAACATTATTAATAATATTCTTATCACTTATACAATATTCTTTTTCTCAAGAAAATAGAACAAGTCATTTAATAGGTGAAAATTTTGGAAACTATAAATTTGAACGCTTGAATGGGTCTCAATATGATTTGAAAAATGAAAGAAAACCAAAAATTATTGTTATTACTGCTTCCTGGTGTGGTCCATGCAAAATTCAAACTCCGACTATCAATTCAATTGCTGAAAAGTACTCTAATGAGTTTGACTTTATAACTTTATTTTGGGATTTAAAAGAAGATGTAGTTAAAATGAAATCAGAATACAATGAAAATATTAAATTAATTCCTTCAAAATTAAGAAAGAAGAAACTTACTTGTATTGAAATATCTGGATTTGAACATTGTTATGGTTTTCCCACTGTTTATGTATTGAATAAAATGAACATTATCCAACATGTCTTAGTTGGCGCTTCTACAAGATTGGAAAATGTAGAAATAGATGGTAAAACATATAATGTTACTATTGAACAAGCTAAACAAGAAAATTACGAGCGTATTGAAAAATCATTACTAGAATTAATAAAATAACCAGTTGCCAACACCGTGTATAATTTATTTCGAACTCTAGCTTACTTACTAAAATCCTCGCAAATTTTTCATTCAATATATATTTCCTAAATCGCAGTTACTAAAACCCCACAACTAATTGCTGAGACCGTTGGTGTGCATTTTTCACGTACCCAATTATCAATACCAATAAAATGAATAGACCTGTAACCTTTTTAAAATAGAAGCTGTCAAATAAAAAAATAGATTACGAAATAGACATGATTGCAAAAACACCAAATCAAAAAGGTTTTTTATTTGACCTAATTATTTACATATCAGTAATGTTTTTAATAAGAGAATTCTATTTTCCAAAAGTTGGCTTTATTGTTAACGGTTTGTTTTGGTCATTCTCAACTTTAGTCGTTGCTTCTTGGCGTATGAAAGTTCGCACTATT
>Ga0209292_1007655_pt1 | contig 10188 bp, 13 predicted proteins | sample GOMGulsemesocosm_2_FD_184634 | JGI IMG/M metagenome (GOLD analysis project Ga0209292, IMG submission 184634) | Methane-oxidizing microbial communities from mesocosms in the Gulf of Mexico - GOM9C Gulf of Mexico (SPAdes) (version 2) | ecosystem: Environmental > Aquatic > Marine > Cold seeps...
ATGAGCAACTAAAAAGGTTTGAAAGTGACAATCAAAAAAGAATAAACATGGGGCTAACTCAAGTAACACCAGATCATAATTTAATTAATGCTCTGGCCTCTGGTATGCCAGAATGTGCGGGAGTCGCTTTAGGCGTCGATAGACTCATTATGCTAGCCCTACAAAAAAATCAGATCAAGGATGTGATTAGCTTTGATATAGAGCGCGCTTAGTCTATTTAATCGACTTAATTAGTCAGATCTTGAATGATGCCTTTTGTTGTTGCTGGATAATTAGTAAAAATACCATTAACTCCTAAGGCTAGCATTGCTTTTATATCTTCGATTTTATCTAGCGTATACGCGTAAACTTTTAACCCTCGCTGGTGGGCATCAGAAACAAAATCCTGATTAATAAAATCTTTATCTATATGAACACTAAATGCATTAAGCTCTTGAGCAAATTTAGCATATTCAAGTGGAATACTTGAAGTAAGTGCGCCTATTTTTAGCCAAGGTAATTGCTGCTTCATAAATTTTAGTTGGTGGTGATCATAGGAGGAAATAATTAAATTTTCTTTTGATATTTTTCTGTTAGAAAGGTTGTTTTGAATATTTTCAACAAGCCTTGTTAATTCAAAAGTATGTTTAAGTTCAATATTGAGTAAAGTTTGATTATTATTCCAGTCGATTAAATCTTGTAGGCTAGGGATTTTTTCACCTGATCCTGCATCAAGCTCTTTTAACTGACTTAGTGTATAAGTACTGACTTTGCCTTGGCCATTGGTTGTTCTATCTAACCATGAGTCATGAATAATCACATAGGCATCTTTAGCACTTTGTAAGTCAACTTCAATGCCATCTACCTCAATATCTAAGGCTGCGTTTATTGCGCTTTTTGTATTTTCAGGGTAATTACCACTCGCACCTCTATGAGCAAATACTTTCATTGATAATCAATTCCTGTTTTTGAGTAATGTCTAAAATTTGCATATTCATAGCTACATTGTTTATTGAAACTTCCGTATTTTCAGGATAGTTATTACTAGCACCTCTATGAGTAAATACTTTCATTAGTTATTAACCTTTCTTCTTTTTGATCTATTAACTGACCAAGTTTCATAAAAAGCGGCACTAACAACTAAAAAACCACCAATGAATGTTGTCATATTAGGTCGTTCACTTAATAAAATAAAGGATAAAACACATCCATATAAAGGTTGTAAACAAGAAATCAAACCAGCCGTAGTCGCAGATAAGCCCTGTAAACTAGAGGCAAATAATGAATGTGGCGTCGCTGTGAATACCACTCCAACTAATAGTATCAATAACCAATCTGTTTGAGTTACTTGCGAGGGAGGGACTTCAATAAATAAACATAACATCAAACAAGCAACTAAGGTTTGGTACAGCATGGTATGCGGGCCAGAATAATGCACAAAATAATTTTTATGTAATACATTTCTTAAAGCAAAAAATACCGCTGATATAACGCCCATTATTATGCCCATAGTGATTTGGTTACCTAAGCTTGCTTCAGGAATAAGTAAATGAATACCAAACATGACTACACAAGCGAGCATTAAATCTTTTAATTTAGGGCGTGTTTTATTAAATAGCGGTTCTAAAAAAATAGTAAAAACGGGATAAGTAAAAAAAGCAATAATGCCTATTGTTACTCCCGCCATTTGCATGCCTGTAAAATAAGTAACCCAATGAATACCAACTACGACACCTAATAAAAGAGCGATACCGTAGTCTTTTTTACTTGCGAGCTTAATTTTTTTCTTGGTAACATATAACAGAATAAATAAAGTAATGGCAGCAATGGCTGTTCTGTAAACTGTGATATCTAAAGCTGGTAAGCCTATTAACTTTGAAAATAGCGCAGTGCCACCAAATAAAAATACGGCAATATGTAAATAAACGAGACTTTGATTATGTGATTTCATTAAGGAATTTAATATTTTTTCTTATAGTATTGAACTCTAAATTACTTAACAAGATGAAATACAATATTTTTTGTTACTTAAACTTTATATCTTTATAAAATGGAAACTCTTTCAGTAACCACCAAGCATCTTGAGTTTCTTGAAGTTTTTGTTGGGCGTTTTTTAATAAAAATAATTTTTTGCCGCCCCATTTATCTAATGGGAATAAATGATTTGTAATTGGGTGATTTTCAAGCATCGCTTTGAAAGTCCCATCTTTAATTGCTTGTGTGAGACCATAACTTATTTGACTTGCAAGCATATAGTTTTTTTTATCAACATAAAGCCACATGTTAAAAGGGTAAACTATTAAAAATTCATCAAATATAACAAGTTTATTGCCCCACATTATTTGGTACTTTTCGATTTCACTATAACCTTCATGAATACCTCTTGGGAAATAATCACAGCGTTCTTTTTCTAGCATTTTGAAATTGATTTCAAACTTATTAACTTTCAAAACTTTTAGACCCGCACTTTCTAAAATAGTGGTATCAGGCCAATGCTCTGCTTGGCAAGCTGTTAAGGCTTTTAATTGCTCAATAGAGGTAATGTTTGAAAACTTTTTTCGATCCGCTTTTCTGATGATCAGTGCACGCACACCTAAAATCCCTCCTAGTAAATCAATTGGAATCGCTTTAAAATTTTCTTCTCTTTCTTTATTTGCACCACCCCAAGTTATATCAAGATAAATACTGTTTTTTAGCATTCTAAACCAACGGCCTTGTGTCATGGGAATAGTACTAAGCACTAGTTGAGATAAACCATATTTATCTTGGGACTTATCAAGTGCTAATTGGATGATATTGGTGAAAAATAAATGTGTTGTATCGGTTTCTGATTGAGGCGCGATGGTGCGGACAATATTGAGTTTTTTATCAACTGCATTTATATTTAAAGGAAGTAAAAATGATGTGGCACATAACAAAGCAATTGAAAATTTCATAATTGAAATAACCAAAAACAAGAGATTTATTAAGTATAGGAATATTTTAAGAAGTGTAGTAATTAATATGATGGAAAGTGGTGGAGCTATGCGGGATCGAACCGCAGACCTCCTGCGTGCAAGGCAGGCGCTCTCCCAGCTGAGCTATAACCCCACATTCCATCATTCAAGGTTACTGGTTGCCTTGAACGGGGCGTACTTTATGTTTATTCTGAACTTTGGTCAAGCACTTTTTATTATTATTAGTTTGAATGTTTAAAAATAAAACAAAACCTTTACGCTTCTTGACAGTCCAAGCGTTTTTTACTGTTAAAATATAAGAAAAACAAAGGAGGTATCATGAAAGTTGTATTACTAAGCCTAGCTACTGTTATTGGTTTATCTGGATGTTCAACAGCAAACAATAAAAAAAATGAAGACAAATCTTCAAAAACAACATTAATAAAAGAAATTGATGTTGATGGCATTGAACGTTTTTCATTTTCTGCAGATTTTACTATGCAAGATAGTGAAGCATTGAAGCCAAAACAAGCAAAAAAGCGTAGAAGGCTTAATCCTCAAAGAGTTCAAAGTACCTCAAAGAAGGAACCGGTTGATCTGGAATCTAAAAATCAAAGTGTTTTAGAGCAAAAAGCGTTAAGTATGCTAGATAAAAACTTAAATCAAAAAAAGTGGTGTACTTATGGTTATGAGCTTGATGAAAAATATTGGCAAAATACCACTTTTAGAATATTAGGGCATTGTATAGATTAGTGCTTAGAGGTAATGTAGCTGAAGAAATCATAAGTTAAATTTAAAAGGGTTATTCAATGAAAAAGGCTTTGCCGATAATATTATTAGCTTTGTTATCTGGGTGTGCTAGTAAATCCGATATGCCTGCTTATGAAATAAATAATGAAAAATTTATAGCTTCAACTGAGAATCAACAAAAGCAGTTTTCATATACAGTATCAGTTAAGCCTACCGGGGCTGTCGACCTTACACCAAAAAAAAATATGTCACGTAGTGCTTATAAAAAATTACTGCTTACTGAAAGTTTTAGTGATTCTGGGGCGTTAAAATTAGAGTTGGAAGATAAAGCTGCAAACATGTTAGAAAAAGAACTTAAAAAGCGCCGTTATTGTGAAAAATCTCACTCGATAGATGACGTTGTGTGGCGTGACTATAGTGTGAAGTTAAGTGGTAAATGTTTATAGCGCTACTAATTCAGTTATTGGTCAAACAGTAGCTGAACCTTCCTATTAATGATTTCGCAGTCGCTTCATTGAATTTATATAACCTGAGTATACTAAGCCCAGTCCAAACAGACATATCAATAAAATAATCACTAAAAATGCTGTTTTGCCATGACTTTGATAAACTAATCCAGGTAAAAACGAACCTAACGCGCCACCTGAATAATAAAATGAAACATATACTCCGTTAGTGACACTGGCTGGTGCTTGGCTTATTTTATTTACCAATGGTGCTGCGATGGAGTGAATAATAAACATTGCACCGCAAAATAGTGAAAAAGCGATAAAAAACAATTGAAACTGATTTGATAGCATTAAAATAATTGCGCTGCAATAAATGAGAAAAATAAAACTCAATAATTTAAAAGGCATGAGGAAGCGTTTAACTAAAAATGGTGTCAATAATGATGCAATCGCACCTAATAAGTAGCCAATATATACTAAACCTATATTAGTGGTACTTTGCATATTAAAGTCATTTTTTAAAATAAAAGGTAAATAATTTAAAATCGCAGTAAAACAAAAAAACATGCAAAAAACGGCGCTGTAAATCTTAAGTAAGCCTGATTGTTTTAAATCCTTAATACCCGAAATAATAGAGGGGCTTGTTTTATTTTTTGTCGTATTTTTAGTTGTGATATTTGCCTTGATATGAGTTTTAATAAAAATGGCAAAGCTTAATAAGCCAATCGCGATTAAATAATAGAAACTCTGCCAATTAAAGAACTCAGTAAAGCTTGCTGCTAATAGCCGACCAAAAAAACCGCCTAGAATGGTACTACCAATATAAATAGTCATATTTTTTTGCAGTTGATCGTTTTTATATGTTTGACCAATATGGCTTGTCATAGCTGTTAATGCGGCAGGCAATAACATGCCTTGTAAAACTCTACACAATAACAATAACTCAAAGGTTTTTATAAAAGGGAATATGATGCAGGTTATTGCTAATAGTATCATGGTAAATTTAAGTATTTTTAAAGCGTTTAGTTTTTGAAATAAAAAGCCATAAAATAGCGGTGCGATTGCTAAAGGGATCATAGTTGCAGTCATTAAACTACCTGCAACTGCAGGGCTGACATTAAATGTGTGTGAAAATAATGGCAGGAGTGGCTGTGGCGCATAAAGCACAAAAAATATAAAAATAGAGCTGCACAATAAGTGAAAAAAATGCATAAATTAGCTTTTTATAATACATAGAAATTAAACTGTGAGTAGCTTAATCCTTTAAAACTTCAATACAAGGCTTTTAATTAATCAAAATGATTATTAAAATAAGCGTATTCCATCTATATAGAGCATGATGATCATGGGTTCATTACAAGACCAACTATTAAAATCAGGTTTAACCACTGAACATAAAATGAAAGTGGCAAAAACAACAAAGCGTAAGCAACAAAAAAAGAAGAAAAAAGGTGCTAGTAGTAATCCTAGCGATTTACAAAAGCATATTGAGAAGAATAAGCTCGAGCAGCAACAAAAATCTGAAGCACTGAATCAGGTTAAAGTGGTTGAGCTCAAAGAAAAAGAGCAAGTGGCGCGTGTTAAACAAATTTTACAGCATCATAATCAGTCTGAGATTAAAGGTGAATTAACATTTAACTTTACTTATGAAAATAAGATCAAAGATCTAGATGTTAACGAAGTAACTAAAAATGCATTAGCAAAAGGTCGTTTGGCAATATGTGTTCTTGAAGGTGTTTTTTACGTATTGAACGATGAACCAGCACGAAAAATAGCTGAAGTAGACGAAAAATATATCGTATTACATGCATTACCTGAAGATGATAAAAAAGATGAAAATGATCCATATGCCGATTTCGAAGTACCAGATGATTTAAATTGGTAATAAATCTAATGACATCTTTATTTGTACAAGAACCTCATATCTTGTGCTTTTAAACTTATTAAAAAGACATTTAAAAACTTCCTTATGGAAGTTTTTTTATTTTAGATCATTGTAACATTCCTAAGCTTGTTTTAGACTTCTAAACATCTATCGTTGGTTTGGACTGACGAACCTTAATTTCAAAAAGAGATTTCCTCATGTTTGAATTACCGCAATTAGACTTAAAAGATAAAGTTTCGGATGATGAATGGCAATTACGAATTGATCTAGCTGCTTGTTATCGACTTGCCCACTCATATGGTTGGGATGACACTATTTATACGCATATCTCAGCGCGATTACCGGGTAAAGATGAGTATTTAGTAAATGCCTTTGGTTTGGCATTTGATGAAATTACAGCATCAAATTTAGTTAAGGTTAATTTGGCCGGTGAGATTTTAAATGATTCGCCATTTAAGATAAATCCAGCGGGATTTACTATTCACAGTGCTATTCATGAAGTTCGTGATGACGCTCATTGTGTGATTCATTTGCATACCAATGAAACCATTGTTGTTTCAACTTTAGAAGATGGTTTGCAACCAATCTGCCAGCATGCCATGTTTCCGCTAAGTGCCATTGCCTATCATGATTATGAAGGCTTAGCTGTTAATGCTGCAGAAAAGGCGCGCTTACAACATGACTTAGGCAATGCGCATACTTTAATGTTACCAAATCATGGGGCTTTAACTTTAGGACCTACAGTTGGCGAAGCATTTATGCGCTGGGCTGACTTACAGCGTGCCTGTGAAGTACAAGTGATGGCGCTATCTACTGGAAAGCCATTAATTCCAATCGCTCAAAATATTTTAGATACAGTTAAAATCCAGCAAAACAAAGTACATACAGGAAGTACTGGAGGGCAAGTTTCTTGGCCTGCTATGTTACGTAAAGCATATCGTTTAGATCCTAGCTTTGCTAAATAAGCTAACAAAGATATGAATGAGTCTTAAGCTTTACTCTATCTTAGTGTGAAGCCCAGACTAAATAATAAATTTAATAGGAACAATCATGAAAGTAACTCGCGTCGAAGTGTTTGATATTCATTGTCCAGATAGACCAGCTTGGACACCTGTTTTTGTTCGTATTCATACTGATGAAGGTATTTCAGGTGTTGGTGAAGCGGGTTTGGCTTATGATTTAGGGCACAGTGCAGCAGCTGCGATGATCAAAGAAATGGCTGAAGCCTTTTTAATTGGTCATGACCCATTTCAAACTGAAAAACTATGGGCGCGTATGTTGCGTGAAAGTTTTTGGGGCTTAGGTGGCGGGCCAGTTGTTTATTCTGCTATGAGTGCATTAGATACTGCACTTTGGGATATAAAAGGTAAAGCGTTAGGTTTACCTGTTTATCAACTTTTAGGCGGAAAAGTTAACGATAAATTAAGAACCTATGCATCGCAATTACAGTTTGACTGGGACGATGAGTTTAAAGCGCTTGTGCAACCACAAGAATATGCTGAAGCGGCTTTAAAAGCGGTTGCAGAAGGTTATGATGCGGTAAAAGTTGATCCGATCATGTACAACAAAAACGGTGAAACTTATTATGATCGTACTAACATTATTCATCGCTCAGAAATGAAGTTATACCGTGCACGTATGCAGGCTATTCGTGAAGCGGTCGGTGATGAAGTTGATATCATTTTTGAATGCCATAGTTTACCTGGTGCCACATCGGCTATTCAGTTAGGTGAAATCGCTGAAGAGTTTGATTGTATGTTTTATGAAGAGCCGGTGAATTACTTAAACCACTCATTACATGCAAAAGTAGCTGATAAAGTGAATGTGCCAATTGCTGGTGGCGAAAGGCTTTATAATAGATGGCAAGTAAGACCTTACTTAGAAGATCAAAGTATTGATGTACTTCAACCTGATATCGGTTTATGTGGTGGTTTTACTGAAACTAAAAAGGTATGTGATTACGCTGATATTTTTGATGTGCGCATTCAAGCACATGTATGTGGTGGTCCGGTAGCAACTGCAGCATCTTTACATTTAGAAACTGCTATTCCTAACTTTTTAATACATGAACATCATACTTATGCGATTAAAAAGTGGAATCGTGAATTATGTTTACAGGATCCTCAACCTAAAAATGGTTTCTTTGAAGTATCTGAAGAACCGGGTATTGGCATTGAACTGAATGATGAAGTGGTAATGCGCTCTCAAAGAGTTGAAATTAAGTAACTAAAGATAAATAATTAACTTGTAACTCTACAAGGCCCATATTAATTTATGGGCCTTGTCTGTTTTTAGGTGTTAAAAATTAATGGAAATATGTGTTTTATGAAAAGTTGCTCTATAAATAATGATTGTTTAAATGAGGTCGATTTTCATAGTTCAACTCATTTTAATGATCGACCAAATGAGAGTGATATCTCTCTATTAGTGATCCACAATATTTCTTTACCGGCAGGAGAGTTTGGTAATACCTATATTGATGATTTATTTATGGGGACGCTAAATTGTAATGCGCATCACAGTTTTTCTGACTTAAAAGGGCTGGAAGTATCGGCTCATTGTTTAATAAAACGATGTGGAAAAGTCATACAGTATGTGCCTTTTAATAAGCGTGCCTGGCATGCAGGTGTATCAAGCTTTAACGGTGTAACCGGCTGCAATGACTTTAGCATTGGCATTGAATTAGAGGGCGCAGATACTATTGCATATACTTCAATGCAGTATCAATCACTTAGCACTATAGCAAAAACATTAATAAAGCATTATCCTAAGCTCACTAAAGCGCGTATCGTTGGTCATCAAGATATTGCTCCGGGTAGAAAAACAGATCCGGGTGAAAGTTTTGATTGGTCATATTTTTATCAATTAATCGATTTATAATCTTAAAGTAATTATGATTTACTGCTACCTAGGTGAACTATGACGCTGATCTCTATATTAATAGCTTTAATTATTGAACGTTTAGATGCAAAGGGCCGATATTGGCAAATGCATGTTTATGCCAGTAAATACTTGAACTTTTCTACTTCGGATTCTTCAATTGCTACTTCAGTAGCTAAGCCTTTATTAAAAAAAGAAATAGGCTTTTTACTTTGGTTGGTAATTCCTGCTGCATGTATTGGTTTTATTTATACCTTATTTGATTTTGTACTATTTCAGTTAGCAATTAATGTTGTTATTTTATTAATTTGCATTGGTTGTATTTATTTACGAGAAAAGTACAAAGGGTATTTAAATGCCATGCAGCGTCAAGATAATGAAGCTGCAACTTTATACGCTTTGCAGCTAGGCCAAAAGAAAACAGCAGAGCAACTGGATGGTGAAACTTTAGGCCAAACACTTGCTTGGATTAACTTTAGATTCTATTGCGCTGTATTGTTTTGGTTTGTGGTTTTAGGACCTGCAGGTGCCGTTTTTTATGCCTTAGTACGTACTTATGCTGATTTAGTACGAAAAGACATAGATTCAACTAAACAAAAAAATGAAGATGCTGAAGAGTTAGAGCAAGTTGGTTTTGAATACTCAATTACACAATATCATAAAGTACTGCAGTCATTATTGTTTTGGCTCGATTGGCTACCAGCACGTATCGCTAGTTTAGGTTACTTGATTATAGGTAACTTTAATAAAGGCACCACATGTTGGTTAAAGTACTTATTAGACTTTAAAGTGAGTAATCGAAAGGTTGTTACGCATACCGCATTAGCGGCTGAACAAGTCGAACAAAAACATATTGGTTGTACGTTTGAAGCAAAATGCATGGTCAGGTTAGTGAAAAGGAATATATTTTTATTTTTGGCGTTGACCGCATTATTAACTTTATTTGCAGATTTGCCTTAATAAATCTGCTTCGCACCTTTATTTTGGCCACTACGTGGCATTTAAAAGATAGAATTATTTCTATCTTTTATTTTTTGAGTGAACCGATAAAATTGTTTTAAATATAGTGAAGCAATCTAAAACATCTCTGGCTATAATTAGATTTGACTCATTGGTCTGACCACTTTGTTTTATTGATATTTTCCTTTCTTTTTTTGACATCCTTTCCATAATTTACCTTTATTTAACACAGTTCTAGTTAATTTATAGCCATTGGTCTACGTAACTTTGACTATATTCACTATTTTTGTTAATTTATGCAGAATAATTTGGTATGACCAATTTACCGTTAGGGTTTAGGTACTATTTT
>Ga0209292_1007656_pt1 | contig 10187 bp, 9 predicted proteins | sample GOMGulsemesocosm_2_FD_184634 | JGI IMG/M metagenome (GOLD analysis project Ga0209292, IMG submission 184634) | Methane-oxidizing microbial communities from mesocosms in the Gulf of Mexico - GOM9C Gulf of Mexico (SPAdes) (version 2) | ecosystem: Environmental > Aquatic > Marine > Cold seeps...
GGCCGGGCCATGGTTATTGGCACTCTGGCGGCCAGTTTTGGTTAACCCTATTCGACGTAGGCTGGTAGGAGGTGTCCGAGTATGACCCCTGAAACCGTAATGGATTTACTGGCGCATGCTTTTTTACTGACGGTCATGATTGTTGCCTTGATTGTCGGGCCAAGTTTGGCGGTGGGACTGCTGGTCAGTATGTTTCAAGCCGCGACTCAAATTAACGAGCAGACGCTGAGCTTTTTACCCCGCTTGTTGATTACCCTCGGTACCATCATGGTGGCCGGTGGCTGGTTGCTCACCCAATTCATGGATTTGTTTGGCTATATTTTTCAGCAAATACCGCTGTTGATTGGTTAGCGCGATGAGTATTTCTGCCTATCAATTTGTGAACCCTTTAGGTTTGGGCCTGGCAAAGGGGGCTGAGTTAACCTCTGGGTTGTTTTTGTGTGAATGGGTTGAATGCGTATGTTCTCGCTGACAGAAGGGGAGATAGTGCAGATGGTTGGCCAATACATATGGCCGCTTGCGCGCATCTCAGGCCTGTTTATGGCGATGCCGATTGTTGGCACACGCCTGGTGTCGGCGCGTATCCGCATTCTCTTGGCTGTGTTTGTCACCTTCTTGGTGGCGCCATTGTTACCAGACCTGCCTGTGGTGGACCCGCTCTCGATAAGCAGTTTGATCATCGTTACCCAGCAAACCATCATCGGTTTGGCGATTGGTTTACAGCTGCAGGTGGTGTTCCATATTTTTGTGTTAGCGGGGCAGTTCATGGCCATGAAAATGGGTTTGGGTTTTGCCTCGATGAATGACCCGGCCAACGGTGTCACTGTGACGGTGGTCTCGCAGTTTTATGTCATCCTGACGACATTGTTATTTCTCAGTTTTAACGGCCACTTGGTTATCTTTGCGGCCATTGTTGAGAGTTTTACCACGATACCTATCAGCGCCTCCGGTTTGGGCTATGACGCCTTTTGGCAGATTGCCGAGAGCGGTGGCTGGATGTTCAGTCGCGCATTGTTAATTGCGATGCCCGTATTGACCTCGCTGCTGGTGGTCAACTTGGCGTTTGGTGTGATGAGTCGTTCGGCTCCGCAGATGAACGTATTCGCCGTCGGTTTTCCGATTACGCTGGTGTTTGGCATGTTATTAATCTGGTACAGCATGGGCAGCTTTTTACCCAACTACCGTGTCTTTATGGAAGAGGGCTTCGTCATGATGAACAGCCTTTTGAAATTACCTTAAGGGGGCTGTATGGCGGGTGATGACAGCAGTCAGGAAAAAACAGAAGAACCCACGCAGAAACGCTTGGATAAGGCCCGTGAGGATGGGCAGATACCCCGTTCGAAAGAATTGACCACCTCGGTGATCTTGTTGCTCGGCACCGGCGGTTTGATGATGTTTGGGCCTTTTATGGCCGGCCGCCTAGAGGGCATCGTTCGGTACAATTTTATGATCGATCGCGACGCCGCGTTTGATCCTAATTTAATGATCAGTCATCTTGCCCACTCGGTGGGTGAAGGTATTTCGTCGCTCTTTCCCCTCTTTGCATTGCTGCTTGTTGGCTCGATAGTCGGGCCGCTTGGTCTGGGCGGTTGGCTGTGGAGCACCAAGGCGCTGGCGCCAAAAATGAACCGTATGGACCCGGCCGCCGGGCTCAAGCGTATGTTTGGCACCAAAGGTATGATGGAGCTGGTTAAAGCGGTGGCCAAGGTTCTGGTGATTTTGAGCCTGGCGATTATTTTATTGCTGTCCATGCAGCAGGACATGTTAGATCTGGCAAATATGTCGCCGCTGGCTTCGATTGTGGAATCACTTAGGCTTTCCGGTTGGGCCGCCATTGCGTTGTCGGCGGTGACCTTGCTCATTGTGTTGGTGGATGTGCCCTTCCAAATACATGAAAACAGCAAGAAGTTAAAAATGTCCCTGCAGGACATCAAAGATGAAATGAAGGACTCTGAAGGCAAGCCCGAAGTGAAAGGGCGCATTCGTCAATTGCAGCGGGAGCTGGCCAATAACCGTCAGCTGTCTGCGGTGCCAGAGGCCGATGTGATCATCACCAACCCGACCCACTTCTCGGTAGCCTTGAAGTACGATCCGCAGACCATGCAGACACCGATTATGATCGCCAAAGGGGTTGACCACTTGGCGTTGAAAATCCGTGAAGTGGCCAACGCCAATGATATTCAAATTCTGGAATCACCGGTATTAGCGCGCGCTATTTATCACACCACTGAAGTCGATCAGGAAGTGCCGTCGGGTTTGTATATGGCGGTTGCACAGGTGTTGGCCTATGTCTTTCAGTTACGCAATTATCGCAAGGGCCAGGGTGATCGACCTGTTCAGCCGCGCAACATTGATGTGCCAAAAGACATGCGCTTTGACCCCTAGCTTTTTTTGATTGGGCTGATATTTACGCCTGTCGTGTTTTATTTTTGAGTCCGCTACACTTCAGCGTCATTATAAAAATACACCTCAGGTTACCCTATGCTTCGCTTCATGCTGCGCCCTTACCGCATTGCTTTATTCTTGGTTGTTCTGCTTTTAACGTATTTACTGTTTTGGCCTGTAGCCGTGGACCCAAAAACCTGGTCGGCACCGCAAGCACCCGAGTATGCGGGGGACTTTGGTGTCAACAACCAGCTGGCCAACTTTGAGGCGTTATCCCTGGCGGGACAGCGTGGGCCGGAGGGTGTGGCCGTGTCCAAGCAGTACGTTTATGCGGCCACGGAGGCCGGTTGGATTGTACGCTGGTCAATAGCCGCGCTTACTGAGGGTAACCTGCAGGGGCAGTTATGGGTCAATACCCAAGGGCGACCTTTGGGGCTGGCCTTGGCGCCCAGTGGCGAGTTGTGGGTGGCCGACGCCTACCGTGGTATTTTGCGTATAGACGAGGCTGGGGTGGTTCACTCGATGGTTGAAGCCTTTGAGGGGCGACCTTTGTTATACGCCAATGACCTGACCTTCGCGGCAAACGGGCGTCTGTATTTTACGGACTCAACCACGCGTTTTTCTGCCAAGGCTTATGGCAGTACCTACAAGGCCAGTTTGATTGATTTGATGGAGCATGGCGATACCGGGCGAGTGATGGAGTTTGACCCTGCCAGTGGCGGGCTGCGTCGCCTTTTCGGTGGCTTGAGTTTTGCCAATGGCATTGCGGCCGACCCTCAAGGCCGCTTCATTTTAGTCAATGAAACGGCGGCGTATCGTGTCTGGAAACATTGGATCGCCGGGGCAAAGGCCGGGCAATCTGAAATATTGGTGGATAACCTGCCGGGTTTCCCCGATAACCTCTATGTCGGTGGCACAACGCCAACTGGCCAAGTTCGCTACTGGCTGGGTTTTACCTCGCCGCGCCTACCGCTCGTGGATGCGATCGCCGATAAACCCATGCTTCGAAAAATAGTGCAGCGCCTACCAAGCTTTGTTCGGCCCAAGGCCAAGCACTATGGGCACGTATTGGCCATTTCTGCACAGGGTGAGGTGCTGGAAAACTTACAGGACCCCAGTGCGGGTTATCCGCTGACGACCGGCGTGGCTGAAACGGCCGACCACCTGTACGTCAGCAGTCTTGTGGCCCCTGTTTTGGCGCGCCTTAATAAGGCTGAATTAGGTTTATAGCGGGGCTGATAGGGGTTAGGCCTATAAAAATACGAGTCAGAATTTAGTATTGGTGCGTTTCTTGCGATCAAGACGTTTACTGCAGTTAAACGTCAAGAAAACGTACCTTTATGGCATTAGAATTTTTAACCAATATGCGTCAACAAGCTGGCAACCTAGATGGTCGCCAGATGATGAGCAACGCCCGAGTCATCGGCCAAGGCAATTTTGGTGTGCCGCTGCTGCTGCTGATGCTGCTCGGCATGATGACTCTGCCGGTGCCGCCCTTCCTGCTTGACCTCTTTTTCTCTTTTAATATTGCGCTGGCAATAGTGGTGCTCTTGGTGGGTGTCTATTCACTGCGCCCGCTGGATTTTGCGGTCTTCCCAACCATTTTGCTGGTGGCGACCTTGATGCGCCTGGCGTTGAATGTCGCTTCCACCCGGGTGGTTTTACTGGAAGGGCACAAGGGCGGTGATGCAGCAGGCAAGGTGATTCAAGCCTTTGGTGAGGTGGTGATCGGCGGCAACTACGCCGTGGGTTTGATCATCTTTATTATTCTCATGATCATCAATTTTGTGGTGGTTACCAAGGGTGCTGGGCGTATTTCAGAGGTGAGCGCACGCTTTACTTTGGACGCTATGCCCGGCAAGCAGATGGCGATTGACGCCGATCTAAATGCGGGAATGATCGATCAAGACGAAGCCAAGCAGCGCCGTGAAGATGTCGCGGCTGAGGCCGATTTTTACGGTGCGATGGACGGCGCCAGTAAATTTGTCCGCGGTGATGCCATTGCCGGCATTTTGATTTTGGTGCTGAATATTATCGGTGGCCTGATCGTCGGCATGATTCAGCATGAGCTGGAATTTCAGGACGCTCTAGAAAAGTACATATTACTGACTATTGGTGATGGTTTGGTGGCGCAAATTCCGTCACTGATGCTGTCGACGTCGGCGGCCATTATGGTGACGCGGGTCAACAGTTCGGAGGATATGCGCGATCAGGTGATGCGACAGATGTTCGCCTCACCCAAAGCCCTCGCGGTTGCCGCTCTCATACTCTTTATCATGGGCTCCATCCCAGGTATGCCGCACGTTTCTTTCATAGGCCTGGCTTTTATTGCTGCGGCCATTGCGTACTTTATTCACTACCGCCAACAGCAGGCGCTAGAGCCAGCAGCAGCAGGTAGCGTCGCACCTGGGCGCGCCCTCGCGCCGACGGCAGGTGGTGCTGGCCCCGCGGCTGCGGCGCCCAGTGAAGGAGTTGTGGAACCTGCGCCTGAGGTTGAGATCAGCTGGGATGATGTGCAGCCGGTTGACGTAGTGGGTTTGGAGGTGGGTTATCGCTTGATTCCGATGGTGGATAAGAGTCAGGGCGGCGAGCTGTTGGGTCGTATCAAGGGTGTGCGTAAGAAATTGTCGCAGGAGGTGGGATTTCTCATTCCCTCTGTGCATATTCGAGACAACCTCGACCTGCTGCCGAACGCCTACCGCATTAGTTTGATGGGGGTTGCGCTAGGGGAAGCGGAGGTGCACCCAGATAAAGATCTGGCGATTAACCCAGGGCAGGTATTTGGCAAGTTGGAGGGGTTGGAGACAACCGACCCTGCTTTTGGGCTTGAGGCGGTATGGATTGACCGAGGGCAAAAAGACCACGCACAAACGCTGGGTTATACCGTGGTTGACCCAAGCACGGTGGTGGCGACACACCTTAATCAGCTGTTGCAGAAGCACACTAATGAGCTGTTGGGTCACGAAGAAGTACAGAAGCTATTGGATAAGCTGGCCGATCAGTCGCCGAAGCTGGTGGAAGAGTTGATGCCGGGTGCGGTGAATCTCAATCTGTTGCTGAAGGTACTGCAAGGTCTGCTCAGTGAGCAGGTGCCTGTACGAGATATGCGCACCATTGCCGAGGCGCTGACGGCGCAGCAGGGTAAGAGTCAAGAACCTGACGCTTTGGTCGCGCTTGCTCGGGTTTCGCTGGCGCGCCAGATTGTACAGAACATCGTGGGTCAGGAGCCTGAGATACCGGTTATCACCCTGGATGCCGGGTTGGAACAATTATTGCTGAAGACTATGCAGCAAGCACAAAAAACCGGTGTTACTGGCGGTTTCTTGGAACCGTCACTGGCCGAGCGCTTGCAGAAGTCATTGTTGGAAGCTGCGCAGAAGCAGGAAATGGCCGGCAAGCCGGTGGTGTTATTGGTAGCGGCGCAGGTGCGATCAACCATGTCGAGGTTTGCGCGCATTAATACCCCAGAAATGCACGTACTGGCTTACACAGAAGTACCGGATAACAAACAGATCACCATTGACGCGACGGTCGGTGGTTAATGAATGGCTCGCTCTAGCGAGACTGAGTTTAAGGCGGAGCTGATGTACAGCGCCGTGAGCGGAGGAAGTAATCATGTCAGTGAAACGTTTTGTGGCAGCGGATATGCGTCGCGCTTTAGAGTTAGTGCGTCAAGAGATGGGTCCCGATGCGATTATTCTTTCCAGTAAACGCGTTAAGCAAGGCGTAGAAATTCTGACGCGCAGTGAGCCGACAGAGCAATTGCCCGCCGAGCAGGTGCAGCACGAGCGCGGCTTGTCGACAACGGAAATTGCCATGGAGAGCGACAACGCTTGGCGCGACCAGTCGGTGGTAGCACAGGCGTTGGCGAGTTCAGGTCATAAGGTGATGGGCGCTGAGCCGGCGGTGACAGAACCGCTTGCCGAACCTCGGCCGTCACAGAATGAAAAGCTGTCAGATCGTGGTCAGGCCTCTGGGAAAACGCCGGCCGAGCTGACCGCGGAGATGGACGCGGCTCGCTCGCGTATGATGGCGGCCAAAGAAGTTGGGCGCTTTAACAACACCAGCATTGCGACCCTCGCCGAGCGCAGTCACTCTGATGTTCGTGAGAGCCGTTACAGTTCTCGTGCTGAGGAAGTCAGTGCCGCGCCGAGTGCCGATCCATTTGCTGACGTTTACCCAGACGAATTGGACGAACCTCAAGTGTCAAAGTCCGATGCTCAGCTGCAGGCTTTGCAGGCGGAGCTGGCTGACATGCGTTTACTGCTTGAAGATCAGCTAACCCGTATGGCGCGCACACCGGTGATGTCGAACCCTGTAGCCTCTGGCCTGTTGCGCCGCTTTCATCACATGGGTTTGCCGACCTCACTGTGTGAGCCTTTGGTGGCGAGAGTTCGTGAGCAGGGATCCATACAGGATGCTTGGGTGGAGGCCTTGGCGCTGCTTTCCCGAGCGCTGCCGGTGAGCAAAGAAGATCTGGTCATGCAGGGCGGAGTGTTTGCCTTTGTCGGGCCGACCGGCGTCGGTAAAACCACCACCATTGCCAAGTTGGCGGCGCGTTATGTGCTGGCCAATGGCGCTGAAAATGTGACCCTAGTGACGACCGATACCTACCGTATTGCGGCACACGATCAGCTTCGCTCGCTCGGCCGGATACTCAATGTGCAGGTCAAGGTCGTTGAAGATAATAAAGATCTACCCGCCGTGTTGAGGGGCTTAAAACATTGCCCGCTGGTGTTGATTGATACCGCTGGTTTCCGCCAGGGCGACGAACAACTTAAAGAGCAGTTGGCGGTACTGGAGTCGATTGAGCAAGTTAAAACACTGTTGGTATTGTCCAGCAATAGCCAGGCTCAGTTGATGAAGGCATCGGTACACGCACATAGGTCACATAAGTTGTTGGGTTGTGTATTAACCAAGCTCGATGACACCGCCAGCTTGGGTGAGGCTTTGGGCGTCGTGCTAGAGCACCGCTTGCCGGTTGCCTACATTACCGATGGCCAGGATATACCTCAGGATATTGCCTTGGCCAAGGGGCATAAATTGGCCGCCAAGGCTGCGGCGTTGCTGAAAGCGTCGAGCGGCCGTCAGCAAACCGCTTAGTCTGTAGCTGTATCGAATGACATGTTAGACAGCTATACTGAATAGAATGACATCGTGTAATGGGTTATAAAGATAAACTCGGTGGCGCGCGGGGAGATACCGCTTATAAATCATGGGCTTCGACGTCACAGTGCAGTAGACGCGAACAGCGGGTTGAAACCGTACAACCGTTAAATTGCACAAGAATAAAGGAAGGGCAATGAGTTCTACACGTCCAGTACAAGTGATTGCCGTTACCGGTGGTAAGGGTGGCGTTGGCAAGAGTAATGTCTCGGTTAACCTCAGTATTGCTTTGGCGCAATTGCGGCGTCGAGTGGTTTTGCTCGATGCCGATTTGGGGTTGGCGAACATTGATGTTTTGTTGGGCATTAAAGCTGAGCGCACGCTCGCTGACGTATTAAATGGCAGTTGTGGCATCCAGGATGTACTGGTGACTGGGCCTGCCGGTATTAAAGTGGTGCCGGCATCTTCGGGGGTGCAGCAGATGGCATCCCTCGGGCCTCAAGAGCACGCAGGGCTGATTCATGCCTTCAGTGAGCTTGGCGATCAGCTTGATGTGCTGATTGTTGACACGGCGGCTGGTATTTCCGATACGGTGGTGAGCTTTGTGCGTGCTTCCAATGAAGTGATTGTTGTCGTTTGTGATGAGCCATCTTCTATCACCGATGCCTACGCTTTGATTAAGCTGCTGAACACCGAATACGACATGTTTCGCTTCCGCGTTGTGGCTAATATGACGCGCACAGCTCAGGAGGGGCAGAGCCTCTTTAATAAATTGAATATGGTGTGTGAGCGCTTTTTAGATGTGACCTTGCAATATGTCGGGCAGGTGCCGTTTGATGAGAATGTACGCAAGTCCGTGCAGAAACAAAAAGCTTTAATTGAACATGCGCCGAACTCTAAAGCGGCACAAGCCATTCGTAAAATAGCGCATCAGGTCGACAGTTGGCCGCTGCCTGCATCAGCGCGTGGGCATCTCGAGTTCTTTGTTGAGCGGTTATTGCAAACAGCCGATGCAGGACTCTAATCATGGCAGCAGTAGATGGTCTAGCTATGTATGACGAAACCCAGCGAGCAGCGCCAGCGATTAACGTCGAGGACTATGCCAACTTGGTAAAGCGCATAGCGCATCACATGATGATGCGCATGCCGGCAAGCGTACAGGTGGATGACTTAATTCAAGCCGGTATGGTGGGTTTGTTGGAAGCGGCGCAAAAATACGATGCATCGCGTGGCGCCAGCTTTGAAACCTATGCTGGCATTCGCATTCGCGGTTCCATCGTCGATGAAATGCGACGTGGTGATTGGGCGCCTCGATCAGTGCATCGCAACGCACGCCGGGTGAGTGAGGCCATCAGTGTTGTAGAGGCTCGGATTGGCCGCGATGCCTCTGATCAGCAGGTTGCCGATGAGCTGGGTGTCGGTATGAATGAATATCACGCCATCATCAATGACAGCACTTCCAGCCGCTTGTTCAGCTTTGAAGAAACCTTTGGTGATGATGATTCCGGCATGGAAAGTCATACCCCGAGTATGGCATTTGTCAGCCCTCTGGAAGGTTTTCAGCGTGAATCGCTAAAGCAATCGTTAGCTCAGGCGATAACCCAATTGCCAGAGCGGGAAAGACTTGTGCTGGCTTTGTACTACGATGAAGAATTGAACCTGAAAGAGATTGGCCAAATCATCGGTGTGAGTGAGTCTCGGGTGAGTCAAATTCACAGTCAGGCAGCGCTTAGGCTCCGTGCTCGTTTGCAAGATTGGCGAAGTGGTGATTGACCCCTGTCGGGATTCTGAGTACCTTCTGCCGCAGTTTTCATATCTACTTTTATTTTGAGTGAAAAACATACAAATATCAGGCGGTTGGCTAAGCTTGGTGAGTTTTTAACCGAAGTGTTGGTAAAAACTGGCCTAAGGCCCATCTACTACTAGACTGTTAGTAAATCGGAATCCCACAACGGGAAGACGGAGGTTGAATTGGATAAGAACATGAAAATTCTTATTGTTGATGATTTTTCGACAATGAGACGAATTATAAAGAACCTGTTGCGCGATCTTGGTTTTACCAACACCCAAGAAGCCGATGATGGTTTGACGGCTTTGCCGATGCTAAAAAGCGGTGACTTTGACTTTTTGGTGACCGACTGGAATATGCCCGGCATGACGGGCATAGACCTTCTCAAAGCCGTTCGTGCGGATGATAAATTGTCGGCGACACCGGTATTGATGGTGACCGCTGAGGCGAAGCGCGATCAGATTATTGAAGCTGCACAGGCCGGTGTGAATGGCTACGTAGTAAAGCCTTTTACAGCCCAAGCTCTTAAAGAGAAGATCGATAAAATATTCGATCGCGTTGACGGCTAATTATCACTCAATAGTTGGGCTTGGCCATGGAAATGACTTCCCCCTTGCACGATAGCGAAGCGTTTGTTGGTGAGCTTCGAGATTGTGCAAAGCTGTTGAGTGAGAAGCTCAGTGGCGATGATATCGAAGGGGCCTCAGAGCTGATTGAACAGCTGATAGAGGTTCGCGACCGCAATATCTTTAATCAAGTTGGCCAATTAACTCGGGGTTTGCACAGTGCGTTGTGTAACTTCAGTATCGATGGCGATTTGAATAAAGAACCACCAGAAATATCCTCATCCGAAATTCAGGATGCTTCAGAACACATTAACTATGTCATAGAGATGACGCAGAAGGCG
>Ga0209292_1007657_pt1 | contig 10186 bp, 8 predicted proteins | sample GOMGulsemesocosm_2_FD_184634 | JGI IMG/M metagenome (GOLD analysis project Ga0209292, IMG submission 184634) | Methane-oxidizing microbial communities from mesocosms in the Gulf of Mexico - GOM9C Gulf of Mexico (SPAdes) (version 2) | ecosystem: Environmental > Aquatic > Marine > Cold seeps...
CTTTTTCGACCAATGCCCATGGGCCTATACCATGAGACGAATAGCACTCTAAACATCAGTCGATAAACTTTATGGTGGCCGCCTCATCAAATACCCCGCGAACTGAATGTTTCATCACTTCTGGATCGCTTAAGATTTCAGTGAGGGCAGGAAGGTCTTGATGAGATAGTGGTCTTACGAACAACCTCACCGTTTCAAATAATTGCATCAAATCCTCCCTGTGCATAAAGTGTCCACGGAAGTGGTACAAGATCAGTCCCGCTTGCTTGAATTGTTATACATTTTCTCAGTTTGATAAATAGATATGCCTACCACACCAAAGCTCAGATATAACATAAGAAAGCTTATTCTTTGGGCTATGCCAGCCAGCGGATTATTTTCGGGAAGATTGATAGGAGATAGCATCCAGTAAATGCTAGCTAAATTTGTAACGAACAAAATATAGCATGCTGTGACAAGCCAAGAGCCGTGAGGGGAACTGCGCCAAGATATAGCTATGACAAGGGGAAAAAGCCAACCAATCATGCTAATGCTGCCAAACATGTTATGAAATTCATGAGGTGCCGGATAAGTAAACATAGCAATTTCAGAAAGGCTAAATATTAGAACAATATATGATGGCGCTTTCGATATTTTCTGGGTATTGGAGTGCTTTAGCAAAGAGTAATAGAACAACATCAATAGCATGCATACAAAATACATGCATAATTTATATTCCAGCTCAAAGATTGAGTTGATACTACCAATTTCACTAACTGTCTGCGTCACGATACTGTATTCAGGCGTGAGAAACCCCAGAATACCTGTGAACATAAAAAAGAATCCACAAGCAGCAACTCCAGAAAATGGTAACAACCTATTAATGATGAGCTCTCCCTTATGAATGACGCCCGCATTAAGCGGAAAAAATTGTTGGCTAAAATAGTGAACGCAGCGAACAAAGCCAACTGTTTTTGTCCGCTTAAGTGCCTTGTGTGCGCCCAGCACGGGCATGAACTAATGAGGGGGGAGCCCTCTGTAGGAAGGTCACCATCCATAGTGATTTATACCCTTTATTGAATGCTAACTACAAGCGAATGGTAAGAGCTTGGCCGCGAGGTTTCCAGACCTGAAGGAATCCGTGCGAAAACTGAGAGCTGATGAGCAAGGACATCATATGAGGTCCTGACCTGTTCCAGCCAGGGCCGACAACGGCTCTAGTGTGCCATGAGCGGTCATCGTAGGTGTAATAGATTCTCTTAACTTAATGGGTAAAGCGGACGCTAATTCATTGGGAATATTATGGTGGTCTATTTCGTTCTTTTTCCAAAAAATGGACGCTGAAGTTCATCCCTGTGAGTGCCGTATACACTCCGCTATTGTAGTTTAGTTTTTTGCGGTTTTGGTATCAGCAGCGCCCACTCTGCAAGTGTTCAATGAATAAGCGCAGCGGCATCATGGATCGATACTCCCTCGGGAAATAAATATTCATACTGGGTAAGGTGGTCTGATGATCTGTCAGGACCTCCACCAGGTCTCCACTCGCTAAAGCATCGGCGCAGTAATCCCGAAACGTAAAGGTCAGCCCAAGCCCCTGAAGTGCGAGATCTATCGTGGCAGGCGATGAATTGGCGATCAGCTTTCCACGGACGTCGACCGCATAGACGCTGTCTGGCCCGGTAAAGGTCCAGGGCGCCAATTGGCCTGAACTGGGGAAACGATAACGCAGGCAATTGTGTTTCAACAGCGCTTCGGGGTCGCTCGGTACCCCTTGCCGCTCGAGGTATTCTGGGCTAGCAACCACGGCGGTTTTTAATGGCTCAGTCAGGCTGATCGCCACCATATCCTCGGCCACTAACCCTCCAAGGCGAAATCCCGCGTGTAAGCCCTCATCCAGAATATCCGACATGGAATCGGTCATAGACAGCTCGACTTCGATCTCGGGGTATTTTTTCTGGAAACCGGCAAGTTCATTGCGAACCAGTAGAAAGTAAGCAAACTCGGGGATGGCGAGCTTCAGTGAGCCTCGCTCGCTGTGCCCGGCGGTTTGTGCACTGTTCAAGCCTTCCCCCAGCATATCGAAGGCCGGTCCGGTGCTGCGGGCCAGAGCACGCCCTGCTTCGGTCAGGCTGATCGAGCGGGTGGTGCGGATAAATAGCGCTGTGCCCAGCTGCTCTTCCAGCTTTTTTAACTGATGGCTTACCGTCGAGGGTTTAACCCCGAGCTTGCGGGCCGCACCGCGCAGGCTGCCCTCATGGGCAATCGCGTTGAAGACTTCGAGGATGGATAGGGGTAGACGCATTGATAGATTTTATACACTAGACAAGTAGATAGTTGGCGTATTGTTTACTTTTACAAACTTAACTAAATTGGCGTCACAAGTAAACGACACACTGCGATCAACGGGGGGAGCCACATTTCCACCGCGTGAGATGCGCAAAACCAAGGCCCACTCTATGAACATCCTGGTGTTAACCGCTCATCCCGACCTCTCGACTTCCACCGCAAACCGAACGTGGTTTGAAGCCCTGTCAGAAGTCGAAGGGATTATCACCCGCGACCTGACGGCGGTAGGCGGGGCAACCATGCGCTTTGCCCCCCCCATCGAGCAGGCACTTATTGAGCAGGCCGATCGCGTGGTGTTGCAGTTTCCGCTCTACTGGTACTCATCACCACCGGTGCTCAAGGCCTGGCTCGACCAGGTGCTGCTCGCTGGTTTTGCCTATGGCCCAGGCGGAGACAAACTGCGGGGCAAAGAACTGATGCTCGCCATCACCACCGGCGGTCCGGCCGAAAGCTTTCAGGCTAGTGCCGCCAATGGCTTTAGCATCGCCGAATTTCTCACGCCCTTTCAGCAGACCGCAGCCCTCACCGGCATGAACTATCTGCCGCCATTTGTGCTTCACAGTGCGATGAGCCGAGACTCTTCCAGAATCAATGCCAGTGTGCCTGCGCTGATCTCACAGCTGACCAGCCCACTCAGTCAGAGCGACACACTGCCATCAGCAGACACCGCATCAGCACAGATAGATGCGCCTCAACCCATCCCCGCAGCGGGTAACTGAAAGTCCATAACTTCAATTTTCACTCGTGACGTCAGCGCCTTATTTAGTCCGGCGCAGTATTCGGCCGCTAGTAGAGCGATCCACACAAGGGCTGTCTGGACGTCACAAACTCTGTCGGCAACAGACACCAGCCAACAACTTCAATTAGGAGAAACACATGGGAAATTTTGACAACAGCGTGGTACTTATTACTGGCGGCGGCACAGGTATTGGCAAGGCCACGGCCTTTATCGCCCAAGGGGCACCGTCGTTATTACGGGCCGCAGGCAATCCGTACTCGAGCAAACAGCTCAGGAATTGGGGGCGCAGGCTTATTCAATCGCCGGTGATGTCAGTAAAAGGGGCGAGGCAGCCCGAATTATTGAGCAAACCATCGCACAATATGGCCGATTGGATGTGTTGGTGAATAACGCCGGTACCGGGGCTATGGGGCCGCTCTCGCAAACCAGCGACGAAGACATCGAGAGTATTTACCGAACCAACGTGTTTGCGCCTCTGGCCCTTATCCGCGAGGCGACACGCCATCTCGCCGACAGCAAGGGATCTGTCATTAATATTTCATCCGTATCGTCAACCGGCGTGATGCCGGGTGTCGTCGCCTATGCGTCATCCAGGGCGGCGATAGACCATGCCACCCGTCTGCTTGCCGCCGAACTCGGCCCCATGGGTATCCGCGTTAACGCCGTGGCACCGGGGCTTACAGACACGGATATAACCGCCGAGGTTAAATCAAATGAAAACATGCTGGGCATGGTGATCGCTCAAACCCCGATGGGTCGTCTGGGTGAGCCAGAAGACATCGCCGACGCGGTGTTATTACTGTCAGACAACCGTGCCGGCTGGATTACCGGGCAATCGGTACAAGCTGGGGGCGGTTACTTGTTGTAGCGTTGAGAGTTTTTGCTTCCAATAATCTCAACACCAACCGGCCTGAATCCAGATCTTAGGGTTTTCAACGGCATGGTGTTGAGAATATTAATGTATCCTGCCAAATACCCTCAGTTGAAGAATAGCGTTGCAATCACCGATTGAACCCACAGCCAAAGTATCACTTTAGAACGAAGACCCACCCATATCCGCTTAGGGTTGTGAGCGGCCAAACTATGATAACAATCGGTGGCCATATAATACCCCATGAACATACGCGCCCAGTGGGGTGTATAGAATGTTGTGCGCCAGGCCTACACAGGTCGCTCAATGGACGGTGAGTGTGCGATGGAATACGCGCCTGAGCTGGCAGTGCCAGGCATCGCGGCAAACCGCGCCATCAATCATATTCGATAGTATCCCCGCCACTCGATAGCATGCTGGCCGGAGCACCAAGACGTGACTAGCTAGCTCCAATTGGGCTGCGTCCTCTCCAGAAGTGCTGCCGATAAAAGCTACCCTAACAGCTTGTAGAAAAGGTATTCTGCCTGTTTAAAAAAACGAAAAAGAGAAAGTTTGGTTTTCTTTTTTCTCTCAATATCAACGATCTAGTCGTCGTCGAAATTCATAGAATTTCAAAAGGCTTCCAGATAACTCACTCTTGCAGAAGAGAGTGCATAAGAGCATAAAACAGCTACACAAATAAAATAAGTATCAAGAGAGTAATCAGACGCTTCGTCGAAGTGTGTAGTACCGCATTAGCTGCAAGTAAAAAAAGCCATTCTCGATTTCTGTTCTATCAACCCGTGCTGGGCAACGCTTGAAATGAAGACGGGGGGCTGCCGGCATGCGTGGAGTGTCAGTCCCTGACGAGGCGCCATTGAGCACGGATGGGTAGACCTAATCTTGCTGGTACATGACCGAGCGGTTACTGGATTTAATGGGCCTTAAACCCGGTCAAAATAGCCCACCCAAAAACAAAAAACCTTAATGTCCGTGTTGGAGCTGAGCAACTGAATACCAACGAGTTTAGTCCGCCTCGCACTCTTTAATGCCTAGGTGATTTCAATGTATCGTTTTTAATAGTTAGATCTTCAGAGGTTAAGGTTAACTGGAAAGATCATCTTGGTCATAGTTGGGATATTGGAGGAAGGGTAAGAAAAAAGCCGGGGATCAGGGCAATTCCCGGCAAAGGGAGAAGAGCGTTAAATCACTAGAAGAAGTACTTGGCCGTCACACCGACGCTGCGCGACTGGATAACGTTCGCCTCGCGATAACCGGTGGTAACCGGGAAGGCCGGGTTGAGAGCGACCACGGCATTAGCGAAGCGACTGATTTCTGCCCGTTTGTTGGTGATGTTCTTCGCCCAGAGGCTGGCTTCCCACTTTTGTGCCTGATCGCGAACACCGACAAACAGATCCGCAACACCATAGCCACCGACTTCACCGTTGACGACGTTTTCGTTGGGGCTGGCACCCTTGTACTTGTAGAGGGCGCGGGTGAAGACATCAACGCCGTCGAGCGGCACCAAATACTCTGTGTTGAGGGTTATCGACCAGTTGGGCTCGCCGGCCAGGCGGCCGCTGCTGCTGCAGGTATGGATGGCCGAGCTGCCGTCGTAGCTGCCGGCGGCGCCGTCACAGGGCACATCGGCGTTATCGTACTTGGCATCGTTGTAGCTGATACCACCGCCAAGGGTCCAGGCCTGACTCAACAGAGCGGTAAACTCGACTTCCGCGCCCTGAATAATGGCGTCGCCGTTAAAGGTAACCCCCGAGCTGCGGGCATCACCGCTCCCGTTAAGGTCTGTGTCGACCAAGACATTCTTGGCTCGGGAGATATAGCCCTTGAACTCCTGGTAGTAGAGGGCCGCGTTCAAGCGCAGGCGGTTGTCCCAGAGCATTGACTTGCCACCCACTTCGAAGGATACCGAGGTCTCATCGCCATAGAGAAGATCCTCTGCCTGAGTCAGGGTAGGTACGGTCATTGCGCCCGGGGGGCGGTAGCTGCGGTCGAGGCTGGCGTAGATCATGGTCTCCTCGTTGAGGTCGTGCATCAACTTGAGGGTGCCGGTAAAGGCCTCGACGGAGTTGGCTTGCAGGTCCTCTGGCAGCACCTCGGTCAGCGGCACCCCAAAGCCTGGAATGCTGAAGGCAAAGGCGGTATAGCTGCGGACTTTCTGGTAGCGAAGTCCCACCTGGGCACGGGTCGAGTCGGTGAGGTTAAAGGTGTTGTGGCTGAAAAATCCAAACTCTTCGGCTTCAGTCGGGAGGTCTTGGGGCTGAGAAATAAAACGCACATCGACACCCGGCGCCGCCTGATTCAGCGCGCCTGGCAGCAGGGTGCGATCAACCAGGGTCGCATACTTGCGGTTTTCATAGTAGGCGCCGACGATATACTCCCAGAACTGTGGCTCGATAGAGCTCAGGCGCAACTCCTGGGTCAGGGTATTGTTATCGATAGTGATATTCTGGCCCAGAGACATTCCTGGCAGGTAGTTCGCCTTGTCCAGATCTGTGTGGGCAACACTCTGGTTGTCTTGGTAGCCGGTCACGGAGGTGATCTCGTGGTTCATCACCTCCCAGTTCATCTCCAGCATGGTGACCTTGTTGCGCTTTTGGTAGCGGTCGTTGAGTTCGGCGGTTGCCTTATGATCAAAGGTGCTCAGGGTCGGGCCAGGCTGGCCAAACAAGTTCGCACCGGAACCTATCAGGTCGACCGGGGTATCCAGATCCTGCTCCTGATACTCGTGCACCAGGGTGGCGGCGAAGACATCGCTGGGCTCCCAGCTAACCGTGATGCGACCCGAGCTGCTGTTTCCGGTTGACTGGGTACCTGAGGTGGTATTTTCGATATCAGCCAAATCGCTCTCGTCGTAGACACCGGCCACTCGCACGGCCAGCTGACCCGGAATAATCGGCAGGCTGGCGGCCAGCTGGGTATTGAGGCCGCCATTATCGTTCATGCTGACCTGGGTGTAGCCCTCCACCTGCTCCAGGTCGGGTCTGGCGGTGACAAAAGTGACGGCACCGGCCGGCGAGGTCTTGCCCTGCAGTGTGCCCTGGGGGCCTCGCAGCAGCTCGACCCGCTCGACGTCAAACAGCTGACCGAAAGTCACATCGGCGCGCACTGGCAGGCCGTTCCAGTAGGTGTCGACCGCAGCGTTGGGTGTGGCATCCTGATTGTAGCTGATACCTCGCAGGCTGATCACGGCGGCGCGGGGGTTGGAGGTGTCCATGCTCAGGCCGGCGGTTAACTTCTCGACATCGCTGAAATCGAAGGCGGCGAAATCGTCCAGGGACTCGGAAGTCACGGCGCTGATCGAGGCACCGATATCCTGGGTACTCTCGGCGCGCTTCTGGGCGGTCACTATGATCTCCTCAAGGGCAAAGGTTTCCTCTGCCTGCGCTTGGCCGGTGATGGCCAGGGTTGATAGCGTCACGGCCATAGCCAGTGGTGTATGGATAAATCGATGGGTAATACTCATAGCGTTTTACACTCCTCTCGCACGTCTGACTTAGAATTAATCGCTTGCTTTATCATGGTGATTAATCTCATTATTTTTATTTAAATGTATGCTAATGCGGGCATTTTTTGTTGTCTGCAAACAAGGTGGCATTGCCGAACGACTGACTCGTTTTTCACCTTGAAGGAGAAGCCCAGTTATAAAATTAAAGGAAGCTGATGGGCATTACGTCATCAAATTTGGTGACGGGGTGATTGAAATTGATAAGCATGCCTTTGGCAGACTCACACCATAGGTTGTGCAGCTATTGCTGCCGGCGCGTTATATATTAATTACTGACAGGCTTGCACCGAATTGAGCGGATAGTGGTCTGGCTGCTCTTTCACGTCTGAGTCGACCGCCGCCGCTACCTTACCGAGCCCGAGAGTGGCGCTGCCGTCGGTGATCACCGCGACCAGGTTGCCTTTACCTGTGTATTTGTAAGCGTTCTGTGGGCTCTTGGTGATTTCTCGCACCGGCTTAGTCACATCTGGAGTATAGGTGAGAGACAGGTTCTCTGGATGTCCGCAGGGGTGCTCAGCTCGACGCTTAATTTAACGGGGGTTGGGGTAGGCGTGGTAGTGCAGCGCCGCCTCTTTCAGTGTTTTGGGCATGGGGTCTCTCAACTTTCAGCGTACAACAAGATGATATCTTGTTGCTCGACAATAGATTTTCTGTGGCTAGCAGAGTCACTAAATCTGATGATTTTCGTGACTCCATCCGCGTCTATATTTATGACCCAGTGTCGCCATTCACGGTTTTATTCCCCCGAGTCTAAAAGGCCTGAGAAGCTGTTTTAAATCACCATTTTTAATGACGTTATTGTTTTTCAGTTCATTAAAATTTATGACGTAAAAAAAAGGTGAAAACACATGAATAAAACAATTGCAGTTTTGGGTGGTACCGGTGACCTGGGTGGTGGTCTCGCCTATCGTTGGGCCAAAGCCGGTGTAAATTTGATTATCGGCTCCCGCGAGGCCGCAAAAGCAGAGCTTGCCGCGGCCGCTCTGTGTGAGCGAATAGCAGGCGTGAGCGTCAGGGGCATGGATAATGTCAGCGCCGCCCGCGAGGCGGATATTGTGGTTTGTAGCGTGCCCTTCTCGCATCAGCGCGCCACCCTCGAGAGTATACGCGAGGCGGTGCAGGGAAAGCTCTTGGTCGACACCACCGTCTGTTTAAAGCCGCCGAAAGTGGGGCGGGTACAGCTGCCGCCCGAGGGCTCGGCCGGGCAGATAGCCCAGGCGATTTTAGGTGATGAGGTGCAGGTGGTGTCGGCCTTCCAAAACATTGCCGCGGCACATCTCAACAGTGATCACCAGGTACTCTGCGATGTATTGGTTTGCGGCAATAAGCGCGACGCCCGCCAGCAGGTTATCGAGCTGTCCAATCTGGCAGATCTCAAGGCCTGGCACGCGGGTCCGATCGACAATGCCGCGGCCGTCGAAGGCCTGACCTCGATTCTGATCACGCTTAACCGCCACTATAAAATCCCCGGCGCCGGTATTGCCATTACCGGTGAACCCCAGGCTGAAGCCTCGTCATGATCGCGCCAGAGGGTGTACAGCTATTGGCGCTGAAGCAGTTTGCACTGGTTTCTCCGGGTCAAGCATTGCTGCCATTAATTGTGACCTCGCTGGACAAAAGCCAGTTGACGCTGCGTGACGGCGACGTGCTGGTACTGGCTCAGAAGGTGGTGTCCAAAGCTGAAAACCGCTATGTGCAGCTGGCCGATGTCAGCGTCTCCAGCCGCGCTAAGGTTTTGGCGCAGCAGTGCCAAAAAGATCCGCGTCTGGTGGAGTTGATTTTGCGTGAGTCAGAGCGAGTGGTGCGCTGCCAGCCGGGGGTGTTGATTGTCCGCCACAAGCTGGGTTTTGTGCACGCTAATGCGGGCATCGATCACTCAAATATCCCCTGTGGCGATGAGCAGGTGTTGCTCTTGCCGCAAGACCCGGACGCCAGCGCCGCCGAGCTGTCTCGGCAGCTTTCCCGCGCCTATTCGGCGCAGGTGGCGGTGGTGATCAACGACAGCTTTGGTCGCGCCTGGCGGCAGGGTACCAGCGGTGTCTGTATCGGTGCCAGTGGCTTGAGGGTACTTGATGATCAATGCGGTAATGATGATCTCTTTGGTCAGCCGCTGCAGGCGACCCAGGTGGCGCTTGGCGATGAGATTGCCGCCGCCGCCTCACTGCTGATGGGGGCGGCGGACGAGGCCTGCCCAGTGGTGCTGGTGCGGGGTTTGTCGGTCGAGGGCCAGGGGGCCGCAGAGGATTTACTGCGGCCGGCTGAAACAGATTTGTTTTTATCCGACGCTTCTCAATCGGATGCCTCTTTATCCGATGGTTTTTTATCAGAAGCCTCTTTATCCGAAGCTCAATGTGTCGACGGGGAGGGCTAGTCCTGTGGTGTGGTTAGAGGGTAAGAAAATACTGGCGCTCTGCGGCGGTGTGGGCGGTGCCAAGTTGGCCCTGGGGCTGACCCATGTGTTGCCACCCGAGCAGCTGAGCCTGGCAGTCAACACTGGGGACGACTTCACACACCTGGGCCTGTCCATCTCCCCGGATCTGGATACTGTTATCTATACCCTGGCCGGCATTGGCGATACCAGCTCAGGCTGGGGACGCGGCGCTGAACAGTGGTTGTGTATGGAAACCCTGCAGCAGCTGGGGGCAGACAGTTGGTTCCAGCTCGGTGACAAGGACCTGGGGCTGCACCTGTTTCGCAGCGAACTGCTGCGCCGCGGGCTGAACCTCAGCGAGGTCACAGCGAAAAT
>Ga0209292_1007661_pt1 | contig 10183 bp, 8 predicted proteins | sample GOMGulsemesocosm_2_FD_184634 | JGI IMG/M metagenome (GOLD analysis project Ga0209292, IMG submission 184634) | Methane-oxidizing microbial communities from mesocosms in the Gulf of Mexico - GOM9C Gulf of Mexico (SPAdes) (version 2) | ecosystem: Environmental > Aquatic > Marine > Cold seeps...
ATATTGTACCCAGCCCATGCTGTCAATAACGGCAGGGTCGTCGGGGCGAATGTTCAAGGCTTGGCTAATGAGCTGATAAGCTTCCTGATAGCGGTCGGTGCGGTCAGCTAAGGTGTAGCCTAGAGCGTTGAGTGCGGTGGCATTGTTGGGGTCATATTTAATGATAGAACGCAGGTCCAATTCCGAGAGTTCCAACATGTTGCGGCGCTCGTTCAGCATGGCGCGAGCATAGAGTAAATTGCTACTGCTAGGGCGTTCGGCCAGTGCCGCTGTGAGTACCCGCTCGGCTTGGTCGAGATACTTGTGTTTAATCAGCAGTTCAGATTCCAGCATGTAAAGGCGTTCCGCCTGGCTTGGAAAGCGCTGGCGAATGTTGCTCAGGTGCTGGTTGGCACGGCTTATTTCTTTACCGCGAATGAATAGGTCGGTGCTGCGTAATACCGAGGACATGTAATCTGGGCCTGGGGTAACGGCTAGGTAGTGGCCTAGTGCCACGTCTCTTAGCTGTTCCGTTTCGGCAATACGGCCTAAATAATAGTGCGCCGAGGACCGGCGTTGGCCCATGTCCAAAAGTGCTTCGAAATGTTCTTTAGCCGCGTTCATATCACCCAGTTCGTTGCTCACCAAAGCTAGAGAGAAGCGCAGATCTGGGTCCCGAGGTGAAGATTCAACCAACATCCTGAATTGTTCGCGCGCTTTGCTTAAGTCTTGACTCGCGAGTAAGCGCGCGTATTGCAGGCGCACTCGATTGTTGTCGGGGTGCTGGTCAAGCAGCGTAATCAGGCGATGCAGGGCTTCTTCCGGTTTTTTCAGTAGGCTGAGTAAGTTCGCCTCTAAGATGGCGGCCGGAATGTTCTCGGGTTCAAGCAATAGTGCGCTCTTAGCGCTAGCTAAGGCTGGCTTTAGGTGGCCTTGCTGTTGTAGTAAAAGACCTTTTCCTACCAGCAATGAGGTGTTGTTAGGGTGTAGGGCCAAGCGTTCATTAAACTTTTCCAGCAATAGCTCGCGCTCTATGTCGGTTGACTTGGCGGCGCGTGCGGCGAGTGTTTGGTAAATGCTTTTGCTGCCATTGTCGTGCAGGGCAATGCTGTGCTCAAACGCTTCAAGCAGGCGTCCACTCTGTGACAGGCCGTTGGCCGCAATCATGCGGGCTTCATTGTTGGTGGGCTCGAGATCTAGCCAAAGCAGGGCCGTTTCAAGGGCTATATTGTGTTCGTTGAGAAAACTGGCAATGCGGGTTGCCCGAGCCGTGATACCGATATCGTGGGTTAGGTGTGCCTGCTGCACATAATTTCCCAAGGCGATGTCATAACGCTCACGACTGCCCGCAAACTCGGCCACCAGCAGGGCGTAGAGCGTGTCGGTTTCAAAGGGAATCATATTGGCTTCAGGTTGAGATTTGCTTGTGGCAAGTGGTGTTTCTGTCTCAACGCTAGTGGTAATCACCGGTCGCTGGGCGCAGCCCTGAAGAATCAGGCCGCTCAATAGTGTGATTGTAAGTAAGCGATTGCTAGTCATAACGTGCTCTGAACACCTTGTTTCGGTCAATATTGCTATTTATATTAGCATTCACGTGCTAAAAAGTCGGCGATTTAGGCTCTGCCTCTTGTCAGCAGGCAATAGTACACGGACAATTACGCCTTTTGAACGTTGGCGCACCGCTTTAGTTCCATGACTCTATTCTATAAGACACTGTCGATCTCATGACTTTACTTGCCTTTGGCATTAATCATAACACCGCCACGCTCGATGTGAGAGAGCGCGTAGCGTTTGCGCCCGAGCAAATGGCGGAAGCGTTGGTGGACGCCAATCGGGCTGCTGGGCTGGAAGAGGTCGCCATACTTTCAACGTGTAATCGCACTGAAATCTACGTAATTACTGCCCAAACTGAGCACAGCGTGCTGCAGTGGCTGGCCGACTATCACCAGATGTCCGCAGACGATTTAGAGCCCTGCCATTACCTGTATCGAGATGCAGAGGCTATTCGTCACATGATGGCGGTGGCCAGCGGCTTAGATTCTCTAGTGCTGGGCGAGCCACAAATTCTGGGTCAAATTAAGTCGGCCTACGCCGTCGCAAGAGAGGCAGGCGCCATTGGTGGGTTTCTACACGGGGCGTTTCAGCATGTGTTCACAATCGCCAAGCGGGTGCGCACTGAAACCGCCATTGGCGAAAATCCGGTGTCGGTGGCCTATGCGGCGGTCACTTTGGCACAACAGATTTTCTCTGACCTAAAAAAAGGTACTGCCTTATTAGTGGGGGCGGGTGAAACCATTGAGCTGGTGGCAAAACATCTAAAAGACCAAGGGCTTCACAAACTCATTGTCGCCAATCGCACTTTAGGGCGCGCCAGTGATTTAGCCGGGAGATTTGGCGCAGAGGCTATTTTACTCTCTGACATTCCCGAGCATTTACACCGCGCCGATATTGTTATTTCTTCAACGGCCAGTCAGCTTCCTTTACTGGGTAAAGGCGCCGTAGAGTCGGCCCTGAAACAGCGCAAGCATCAGCCGATGTTCATGGTCGACATTGCGGTACCGCGAGACATTGAAACTGAGGTGGGTGAGTTAGACGATGTTTATCTTTACACCGTAGATGATCTGCGAGATGTCATTGATGAGAGTAAGCGCTCTCGAGTTGACGCCGCTCGCAAAGCCGACACGATTATTGATGAAGGCGTGGCGCAATATTTGCGCGACCAGCGAGCACGCAGTTCGGTGGATACCATTCGCGCCTATCGTCAGCAGGCAGAATCCTTGCGAGAGCTTGAATTGCAGCGCGCACAAAAACTGTTGGCTAATGGCGCAGAGCCAGAGCAGGTGCTTAATCAGTTGGCGCGCAGTTTAACCAACAAATTGTTGCACGCACCCACTGCGGCCATGAAGCAGGCCAGCGCTGAAGGTCGAGGTGAAGTGATTGTGGCGGCGCGAGAAATTTTTCAGTTACACGACAACGATGAAGCCGAAACGAAAGCAAGTAATACCCAAACTGTGGCGCCTGAAAAGGGCGACGAATAAATTCCTTAACGAAGTGCGAAAAACATGAAAGCATCTATTCTGGTAAAGCTGGAGATTCTGCAAGAGCGCTACGACGAAGTGGCAGCCTTACTCTCCGACGCCGAGATAATTTCGAATCAAAATAAATTCCGCGAGCTGTCTCAAGAATATGCTGAGCTCGAGCCTGTGGTGTTGTGTAACGCGCGTTATCGCGAAGTACTCACCAACATTGATGAGGCCAAGTTACTATTAAAAGATAACGATGAAGACATGCGTGAAATGGCGCAGGAAGAACTGAAAGAAAATGAGGCGCAAAAAGAGCTGATAGGCGAAGAGCTGCAAACGCTGCTACTGCCCAAAGATCCCAATGATGGCAAGAACGTATTCTTGGAAATTCGAGCCGGCACCGGTGGCGACGAAGCCGCCATTTTTTCAGGTGATTTGTTTCGCATGTATTCTAAATACGCTGAACTTCAGGGCTGGCGTCTAGAAATCATCAGTCAAAATTTGGGTGATCACGGCGGTTATAAAGAAATTATTTCCCGAGTAACCGGACAGGGCGTTTATTCGCGCATGAAGTTTGAATCGGGTGCGCATCGGGTGCAGCGTGTGCCTGAAACTGAGTCTCAGGGTCGAATTCACACCTCGGCCTGTACGGTAGCGGTAATGCCGGAAGCCGATGAGCAGGAAGAAATCGCCATCAATAAGGCTGATTTACGAGTGGACACATTTCGTGCCTCGGGAGCAGGTGGTCAGCACGTTAACAAAACCGACTCCGCCATTCGACTCACTCACTTGCCTACGGGCCTAGTGGTGGAGTGTCAGGATGAGCGCTCACAACACAAAAACCGAGCTCGTGCGATGTCACTGTTGGCGGCTCGCTTAAAAAGTGGCGTTGAGGAAAAGGCGGCTTTGGAAATGGCCGAAGAACGTAAATCTTTGGTGGGGGGTGGTGACCGCTCGGAAAAAATCCGCACCTATAACTACCCTCAGAGCCGGGTAACTGACCATAGAATCAAGCTCACTCTGTACAAGTTGAGTGAAATTATGGAAGGTGGATTGAACGATGTTATCCAACCTTTGGTGAATGAATATCAAGCCGACCAGTTGGCGGCGCTGGCCGAATAAGTGGCCACCATTGCTGAGTGTCTAAGGCAGGCTGAGTTGTTAGCTGAAAGCAGCGACTCGGCGCGTATTGATATTGAAGTTATTCTCTGCAAAGCCCTCAATAAAGCCCGAGCCTATTTATTTACTTGGCCGGAAAAATCTCTAAGCGAATCCGAGTTCAAACAATTCCAAACTAGTTTGGCTCGGCGCATTAACGGCGAGCCAATCGCTCACATTGTGGGTGAAAAAGAATTTTGGACGCTCACTTTAAAGGTTAATGCCAGCACCTTAATTCCTCGCCCCGACACCGAGCTGCTTGTAGAGACAGCCCTTGCCTTGTTGCCTGATGAAGCACAAACACTCATCGATTTAGGCACCGGTACGGGTGCCATTGCTTTGGCTCTGGCGAGTGAGAGACCCAAGTGGTCGCTGTTGGCGATAGATCAGAGTGCCGAGGCCGTCGCGCTGGCGGAAGACAATCGGCGGGCGCACCGGCTTGGAAATGTAAGTGTTTTACAGAGTGATTGGTTCGCCCAAGTAGACACGAGCGATTTCAATGCGATTATTAGTAACCCCCCCTATATAGACGCAGAAGATGAACATTTACAGCAGAGCGACGTAAGATTTGAACCGCGCTCAGCCTTAGTTGCCAGCAATGAGGGTTATAGCGACCTAGAACATATCGCGCGGGAAGCTTGGCCTCGCTTGGCAAGTGGTGGTTGGTTGTTGTTAGAACATGGCTATCAACAAGCTCCGCGCGTTAAGGAAATACTAGCAATGTGTGCTTATGAAAACATAAGTACCCGAGAAGATTTGGCGGGTATGCCGCGGATAACCATAGGCCAGAAACGGTCAGAGAGTGCCGCTAGAGAGTGCCGCTTATGAATGATGATCAGTTGTTGCGCTACAGCCGTCAAATTATGCTGCCGGAAGTGGATGTTGAGGGCCAGGAAAAACTACTGGCAGCGCATGTATTAATTGTTGGGCTGGGCGGCTTGGGTTGCCCTGTAGCAATGTACTTGGCAAGCGCAGGGATTGGCTCGCTGAGCCTTGCTGATTTTGATGTGCTTGATCTCAGTAATCTCCAGCGACAAATTGCTCACAGTACCCATCGTGTTGGCGAGAGTAAGGTGGCGTCTGTGGCAGTGACTTTGGCATCGTTGAACCCAACGGTTGCGATCGAATGTATTAATCAAAAGCTGGAGGGGGAGGCGCTGTTGGCGCAGGTGAGTCGCGCCGATGTTGTGGTAGATTGCACGGACAGCGCAAGTACTCGTTTTGCGATCAATGAAGCCTGCTTGTCCACTCGCACGCCTTTGGTGTCGGGTGCGGCTATTCGTATGGAAGGGCAATTGGCGGTGTTTGACGCCCGGGAACCTCACTCTCCCTGCTATCAGTGTTTGTATCCTGAAGCTAATGATGAGCAGCTCACGTGCTCTGAGTCGGGTGTGATTGCCCCTCTGGTGGGGGTGGTGGGCTCTATGCAAGCTTTGGAAACTTTGAAGCTGATTGGGGGGGTGGGGGAGTCTTCTGTGGGGAAGTTTTTGGTGTATGACGCTAAGAATTTGGCTTGGCAGCAGCTTCGGGTGCCCCGTCGAATGGATTGTGGGGCTTGTGGTAATACTGGGTAGTTTGTGCCGGCAACCCCTTGATCATGGTGGGCGGAGGGACTATGGTTTCTCTTTGATTTTGTCTGTGCTCAGGAAAGGCTGCAATAATGTATTCTCGCTACTTTGGGTTGAAGGAAGAACCTTTTTCCATTGCTCCAAATCCACGTTATCTATTTATGAGCGAGCAACACCGCGAAGCTCTCGGTCATCTCTTGTATGGGGTGGGAGTGGGAGGCGGCTTTGTTTTGCTAACGGGAGAGGTGGGCACGGGGAAAACAACAATCTGTCGCAGTTTACTGGAGCAATTACCAGACACTACGGATATTGCTTTTATTCTGAATCCTTATCAGGACGCGGTAGAAATTTTAGCCACAGTTTGTGATGAGCTGGAGATTGAATACAAGGACCAAAATAGCAGTCTGCGTGGCTTGTCTATGGCGCTATATAAGTTTTTATTACGCAATCATGCACGAGGCAGAAATACGGTACTGCTTATTGATGAGGCGCAGAATTTAGAGCCGAAGGTACTTGAGTTAATTCGCCTGCTTACCAATTTAGAAACTGATTCCAAGAAGTTGCTGCAAATTATTTTTATTGGCCAGCCAGAATTGAAGCACAAGCTCGCTCAGCCGGAGTTGAGGCAGTTGGCGCAACGTATTACGGCTCGATTCCATATGGAGCCACTGAGCCTGGAAGAAACTCGGGCTTATATTCGGCATCGCTTACACATCGCCGGCTTGCCCGTCAGCCAAGAGTTGTTTTCGGCAGGCATTGTGAAAAACGTATTTAATCGCAGTGGGGGTGTGCCGAGGCTTATTAATGTTTTGTGTGATCGAATGCTTTTGGGCACTTATGCACAAAACAAAACGGCTGTGGATAAAGCTACTTTTAATAAGGCGGCTAAGGAGGTTCTAGGCAAGAAGTTCTCAGGCAGGCGGGCCTTAGGTAATAAGTTCCTAGGGAAGGTGCTTCCTGCCGAGACCAAACCGCTGTGGAGTGTGGCGGCTGCGGTCACGGGTGTGGCTCTAGTGTTTATCTTAGGTTTTTTATTGTTCGATCAAGGTGAGTTTGATGCTGCTTCAACCCTGCCTATAGCCGCTCTTAGTGACAAGTCTAGCGCCGCTCAGGTGCATGACGCAGAGCTTCAACTTTCCGCTTCCTCTTCTGTCCAAACTTTAAATTTACCCACTTATGCTAGTGAGTCGGCGGCACTGAGCCAGTTATTTGGCAGTTTAGGTTTGCCACAACTAAGTGGTCCTTCTCCCTGTGAGGCAACGACGGGCAGCGGTTGGCAGTGCCGGCGTATGGCGGTGAAAAATTGGCAGAGTTTTATCGATGTAAACCGGCCCGCGGTGCTGCGCTTGGTGGCGAGTGACGGCACGGAGTCTTATGGGGTGGTGTCGAGTTTAAAAGGGGTAAGTGCCCAGCTGCTATTTGAGGGGCAAACGAGTTCGCATGCACTCATGACTTTGGGGCAAACATGGACTGGGGAATTTGCGTTTATCTGGCAGGGCCCAGATGGATTCAATAAACCCATTGCCAAGGGCGAACGCAGTGCACTGGTTACTTGGGTGGCTGATCGTTTTGCTTTGCTCGACGGGCAAAATTCGGGGCTGAGTGAGGGTGTGTATAATGACGCATTGGCAAGGCGTGTGACTTTATTTCAGCAGCAACAGGGTTTGGACGATGACGGTATTGTAGGGCTAAATACCCTACTAAAGCTGAACGAGGCACTGAATCGTGCCCATACACTCTCGGCGCCTTTGCGCATAATTGCTGCGGAGGAGGGTTGAGTATGTCTTATATTCTTGATGCTCTGAATAAATCTGAACAGGAACGTCGCGAACAAGATAATGTGCCTAGCCTGCAGGCGATTCACGACGATAAAAGTAATGCTCATCCACAGAGCAACAATTTTCCTTGGATGCCGATTGCAGTCGGCCTTGTGCTGCTTGGTTTGTTGCTAGCGATTGTTATACTGAGCATTCTTCGAAATAATGACGCGACACCTCAGCATTCACCCGCTCCCATTTCGTCAATTGGACAGGCAGAGCCAGTTCAAACAACTTTTGTAAATGCTCGGCCGGCTAGTGCCCAGTCAGCTAATGCAGAGGTAGATGCGCTGTACGCTCAAGAGAGCGACACTCATGCGAGGGCGTTGACGGCTGTGCCTCCGCAAGCATCGGCAGGGGGCATCGGAAATAGCGTTGATACCGAGCTTGCGGATGCTGTGGTGGCTGATTATCAAGCATTTGACGGCGCTGCGAGTTTTGTTCCAAGCGTGCAGCAATTGCCTAAATCCCTGCAATCCAGGGTGCCTGCTCTAGATTATTCTGCACATATTTATTCCAGTGATGAACGCAGTGGTTTTGCGATTATCAACGGTAAGTCTCGCTACAAAGGTGATATTTTGTCGAGGGATTTATTTGTCGAAGCGATTGAAGAAGACGGCCTTGTGCTGAATGTTCAAGGTATATCGTTTAAAGTTCCGGCAATGAAAAGTTGGCAGCCTCCGCGATAACACTAGGCATTTAAATTGTTGGCCTTTATTCAAGGCGCCTATCTATTGCTTTAAAGAGTTTCAAATAATAATGAACGTATTTCTGTACATCACCACTGTGCTCATCTGGGGTTCAACGTGGTTGGCTATTGAATTTCAATTGGGAGAGGTGGCGGTATTAGCCTCTTTGGTTTATCGCTGGACAATTGCGGCGGCATTAATGTGGTCGTTTTGCTTGCTGCGTGGTTTGCCAATGAAGTTCACCGCTAAAGATCATGCTTACATTGCCTTAATGGCCATGTGTGTTTTTGGTTTTAATTACCTACTTATTTATTGGGCTCAGCAATATCTCACTTCGGCTATGACGTCCATCGCGTTTTCTACCATGGTGTTAGTGAATATTATTAATGCGCGAATATTCTTTTCGCAAGCCGTCACGCCGCTTGTTTGGTTGGGCGGGCTGTTTGGTGTGTCGGGCATAGTGGCATTGTTTTGGTTGGATATTCGAAGTTTTGATCTCGATAGCGCGAGTTTGAAGGGCTTGGGCCTAGCTTTATTGGGCACCTTGTTGGCATCGTTTGGTAACATGATTAGCATTCGTAATTCGCGCCTGAACTTGCCCATAATGCAAGTTAATGCCTGGGGGATGCTATACGGTGCCTTACTTATGTCGCTCGTGGCACTCATATTGGGTGTGCCTTTTACCGTCACCACTTCCATAAGTTATTGGTTGTCACTCATTTACTTATCTGTGTTTGGTTCCGTGGTTGCCTTTGCTTGTTACTTCGCTTTGCTAAAGCGTATAGATCCGAGTAAAGCTAGTTATACCTCGGTATTATTTCCGGTTGTGGCGGTTGTGCTAAGTACGATTTTTGAAGATTTTGTGTGGACAGCTTATACCGTTCTGGGGTTCCTTCTAGTGGGGATGGGGAATCTTGTCATGCTAACCCCGGCGAAAGTTTTCCGTAATCTATTGAGGAAGCCACTGTGAATCTTGACGAGATTAAATCTAGAATGCAGGCAATGCCAGGCGCAGTAGACTGCATGCCTTTTGGCCCTGACGTGATTGTTTATAAGGTAATGGACAAGATGTTCAGTCTAGTGTCCTGGCAAGAAGACCCTATGCGGATCAATTTGAAGTGCGATCCCGGTTTGGCCTTGATGCACCGAGAGATATACCCCGCGGTAATTCCGGGTTACCACATGAACAAAAAACACTGGAATACGGTTGCTCTCGACGGCACACTGGATTCCTTGATTATTCAAGACATGATTAATCACTCTTACGAGCTGGTGGTTAAAGGCCTAAGAAAGGCCGATCGTTTAGCCCTGCAACGCAAACAAACTATGGAGCCTCTATGAACTTATCTCGTTTAACCCTGCCTTTATCTCTAGCATTGGCCGCGGCCCTTGTGGGTCTGTCTCACGCCGATAAATACGACGACCAAGCGCTTGCACTCACGAAGAAACATATATTGATTGATACTCATATAGACGTTCCCTATCGCTTGAAGGCTAAGTGGGCCGATGTGTCTGTGTCGCTAGAGCACGGCGATTTCGATTACCCGCGCGCGGTAAAAGGCGGTTTAGATGTGCCCTTCATGTCTATTTATATTCCAGCATCACACGAAATGAAAGGTGGTGGCTTGGCTTTGGCCAACGGTTTAATCGATGCGGTTGAATCCATCGTTTATCGTGCGCCAGACAAATTCGTGATAGTCGACAGTGTGGCTAGTATGAAAGCCGCTAAAGCCGATGGGAAAATAGGTTTGGCGCTGGGCATGGAAAATGGCACGCCTATCGAAGGGAAGCTAGAAAATCTACACCATTTTTATCAACGAGGTATTCGTTATATTACTTTGGCTCACTCCAAAGCGAATCACATTTCAGACTCGTCTTATGATACCAATAAGTTTTGGCAGGGCCTAAGCCCCTTTGGCGTAGAACTTGTAAAAGAAATGAATAACATC
>Ga0209292_1007663_pt1 | contig 10182 bp, 8 predicted proteins | sample GOMGulsemesocosm_2_FD_184634 | JGI IMG/M metagenome (GOLD analysis project Ga0209292, IMG submission 184634) | Methane-oxidizing microbial communities from mesocosms in the Gulf of Mexico - GOM9C Gulf of Mexico (SPAdes) (version 2) | ecosystem: Environmental > Aquatic > Marine > Cold seeps...
TCGCTGACCGTCTTGCCATTGGTATTTTCCTGGACGTGTTACAGCACCAATTACAGTAATAGATTTTTCAAACATCTCAGCTGCTTTCATTACATGTATTGCATCACCCGCTTTTACTGTTCTTGCTAAATCATTAGTGTTTGTTAAATCAACGTTAATAACTGTACGTAAAGCATTTTGATTATAACGTTCAACTCGGGTTGTTTTGGCAAAAGCTGTTGGTAACAAGCCCCCAGACATCGCCAAAACATGATTAAAGTCACTTTCTTCTTTTAATTCATAAATGGCAGGGCGTCTTACTTCTCCCTCAACACTAATGGTACTGCCTTTAGCGGCAATAAATACCACATCCCCCTGTTGTAAAGTAGCATCATTACTCGAATTACCATCAATCAACAGCTCATACAAGTCTAAGGTTTTTATCAACTTACCCGCACGCTTAAGTTGAATATTGCGAAGGCTACCAATATCACTGATACCACCTGCAGCAAAAATTGCATGAGTGATACTTGATAAGGAACTTAGGGTATATGGTCCAGGTTTAAATGCATCGCCAAGTACAAAAATACGCATAGAGCGTAGAGAAGCAATACCAACAACAACATCTACACCAATTATTTTTTCTTTAATACGCGCTGTTAACAAACGCTTCATTTCATCAAAAGTTAAGCCAGATACTGTAAAAGGACCATGTGATGGGAAAATTATTTGCCCTTCACGATTCACCTTTAATTCAAGTTCATCTTTTTCCTTACCAAAAATTTGTATAGATATTTCATCCCCTGGGCCAATTACGTATTCTGCCGGGATAGCAATATCCATCATAGGAGCAAACGTTTGCGGGGCATTAGCAAAAACATCATAACCAAAAGGTTTTAGCTCATCATTTTCTTCTAATTCTTTTAATTCCTCAAACTCTTCCTCTGTAATAGGATTACCATCTACATCAAATTGAGTACCACGTGGGAAGGTTTCTGTAATACTGGCATTTTCACTTGAACCACCAGAAGATAATTGTCCCTTAAGACTATTTATATCGATCCCCATGCTTTTAGCGAGCGCTTTTTGCTGAGATGGTGGCAACTTTTTAAATTGCTCAAGTTGCTGCGGCGATATGTCTGCTGCAAAAGTTTGTGATGAGTAATTAACAAAAGAAAAAGTAAATACCAGTAATGCTGTGGTAGCAATACGTTTATTGTTTTTATGGCTATTTTTAACAAACTGTTTAATGGCGGTAATCATATTGCGCAAATATTCCTATAAAGCATGTGCTGTAATACATGTAAACTAAGGGCTTTAATCCATCCCTGTACTAATGCCAGAGCCTGAGCTTATCAACAAAATTTAGTGACGACGAAGTTTACCAGTATATGGGTATGCAAACAATATGTTAACCGAGCTAGTCACGGGTATTATTGTACTCTCGGTTAGTAAGTGCTAGGAAACATTTCTCTACAACCTCCAAAGCAAGGTAAACATTGATTTTCAGCAAAACTTGCCTTTATTTGTTCACACAGGTATAACTCTTCTTTTACTGAAAAACTCAACTTATAAAGTTACAGTAAAAAACTAACGCTAACGATTATAAAAATAAAATCTAGGATAATGATATGACTCAACCTAATGCGGGTACGCTGTTTGGCCACCCTAAAGGACTTTTCCTTTTATTTGGTACTGAAATGTGGGAGCGTTTCGGGTACTACGGTATGCGTGCCTTATTGGTATTGTATCTAATTGCATCAACACAAGACGGCGGCTTTGGCTGGACTAACCAAGAGGCGTTAAGGCTATATGGTTTCTTCACTATGGCTGTATATTTAACACCGGTAATAGGCGGTTGGTTAGCTGATAACTATATCGGTCAACGTAAAGCTATTATTTGGGGCGGAATAATATTTTCTTTAGGTTATTTTACCTTAGGTATTCCAAAGTCAATGATTGTTGGCATGGAAGAAACGGTATTTTATATCGGCTTAGCACTTATCATTACGGGTAATGGTTTATTTAAAGCCAACGTTTCAAGTTTAGTAGGTGAACTTTATGAAGATGGTGACCACAGACGTGATGCCGCATTTACAATCTTTTATATGGGTATTAACTTAGGTGCTTTTTTAGCGCCAATAACTGTCGGTATATTAGGTGAGCAAGTTAACTGGCATTACGGCTTTATCTTAGCCGGTTGTGGTATGTTAATTGGTTTAACATTACAGCTAACTCTAGCGAATAAGTACCTAGGTGACATTGGTGTAGAGCCTTCAGCTCAGCGTACTAAAGGTGAACAAAAATCACATGCTCCGTTAACTTCTCAAGATATGGACCGCATGAAAGTTATCTTGATTATGAGCATGTTCTCAGTTGTGTTTTGGGCAGGTTTTGAACAAGCTGGTGGTTTATTTACTATTTATGCTTCTGACTTTACTGACCGTACTTTGTTCGGCTTTGAAATTGCGGCCTCTTCATTCCAATCATTAAACGCTATGTTCATTATTTTATTAGCGCCTTTTGTTGCCTCTGTTTGGGTTAAAATGGGTTCAAATGAGCCTACCTCACCGAAAAAGTTTGCTTTGGCAATGTTATTTTTAGCCTTAGGTTTCTTCGTAATGTTTTGGGCTACTATGGTTCAAGGCGGCGACGTAGCCGTAAAGGTTAGCATGCTATTCCTAGTTTTTGCTTACCTATTCCATACTTTGGGTGAATTATGTTTATCACCGATTGGGTTATCACTGGTAACAAAACTAGCACCACTTAAGTTTACCTCATTATTAATGGGTATTTGGTTCTTCTTTACCGCTTTATCTAACTTCTTAGCTGCTTTTATTGGCTCATTTGTTGGTGAAGGTGAAGAAATGGTTAACAATGCTGCAAACATCTTTATGGGTGTTGGTGTTGGTGCATTAATTACGGGTTTAATTATCTACCTATCAGCGGGTAAATTAATTGAATGGATGCACGGTGCAGAAGGTGATAGTTCTCACTCTTTAGAAGAGAAAATTGAAGAAGAAATATCAGTTACAGGTACCCACGAAGGGGTTTCTGAATCGCGTAGCTAAATAACTATTTAAGTTACAATAATAGTATTAAGCTGGTAGAGAAATCTTCCAGCTTTTTTTATACAAAAATTTTGACTATCAACTAAACAATAATGATGATATCTATGGAAACACGTTCACAGCTTCGAGCAACGATAAGACAACGCCGCAATGCACTTTCTATCGATGAACAAAACAAAGCAGGCTTAGCGTTGACTGAACGTTTGTCTCAACATACAAATATCCAGCAAGCATCACGTATTGCTATTTACTTAACCAACGACGGCGAATTATCAACAAGAAGTTTTATAGATTGGTGTTGGCAGAACAATAAACGGGTTTATTTACCCGTAGTACATCCTTTTAGTCCGGGGAATTTACTCTTCTTACATTATCAGCAAGATACCAAACTAATTAGCAATGTTTATGGTATTTTAGAGCCTCAATTAGATGTCACTAAGGTTTGCCCTCTAGCTGAATTAGATATTATTTGTACACCATTGGTAGCGTTTGATGTTTCTGGCGCAAGATTAGGCATGGGTGGTGGTTTTTACGACCGGAGTCTCGCCCACTGGCAGCAGACTAAGCTTTACCCAATAGGACTTGCACATGATTGCCAATTGGTAACCAAGGTTCCCGTGGAAAGTTGGGATATTCCCTTACCAGAGATAATCACCCCAAATAAACGTTATTGTTTTTTATAATGACCTATCTGTGCTCTATCATTTCTGTTTAGTCATATTGAACTAGCGCTAAATTGTAACCGAGCTGTTCTCCATTTAATAAACTTAACGCTGTGGCCATTGTAACTCGGTAAACACCTGATGCCACTGGCCATCAAATGAAGCAGATATTTTCATTCTTTGATTAGTAATAGGGTGATTAAACTCTAATGATTTAGCAATTAACATTAAACGTTTAAAAGCAAAGTGTTCAATAAAAAATGGATTTTGCTTGTTATCACCATAATTAATGTCACCGATAATAGGGTGACGCAAATGTGCTAAGTGGCGTCTAATTTGATGGCGCCTTCCTGTCACTGGCTGCACTTCAACCAAAGAATATCGAACACTGTCAAACTTGCCCACTTTAATGGGTAAACTTGCTTGCTCTATCACCCGATAATAACTTTGCGCTGATTGAGCCGCCTTATCACGACTGACATTTTTATCGCCCAGCTTATCTAATTTTTCTTTCAACGGATGATCGATGAAACCTCTTTTTGGATCAGTATTAACTTTTGTTAATGGTGATAGATCATCAGTTACCTTGACGGATACATGACCACGTACCAAGGCATAATAGGTTTTTACCATGGCCAAATCGCCATTATCGCTGCTTACAAGATTCACATTATCTAGGGTATTAACCTGCTTACTTTTATTCGCAAAAGCTTCACTTAATGTTGTGGCAACCTCTTTAGTTAATGCAAAAAGTAAAACGCCTGAGGTAGGTCTATCCAGTCGATGAACGGGGTAAACATATTGTCCAATTTGATCACGCACTAATTGCAAAGCAAAATATATCTCATCTTTATCCATAAAACTGCGATGAACAAAAAGACCTGCAGGTTTATTAACAGCGACCATATATTCGTCTTGATATAAGATAGTCAATATAGGCTTTTCCATGTCGACTTCTTTTATTATTGTTTTATCAAGATTATCAGGAGACTCGGTGTTATCAATATCACTCATCCTTTACTTCCCTTATGCTGTTAATGTTTTATCAATTTTTCTAATAATCACAAGTAAAAACTCTGCTTGACCAGATAGATGTTTAAAAGACACTTCAGCCATAGGCGTTAACGCTATTTTAGTCGGGAGACTTTGGCCTTGATTAATCATCAGGCTGATTCTTTCAATGAATACAAATTGTAACCATTGCTCAAAAGTTAAAGTATCACAACAAAATGGCGCACTACTTGAAACTTCAAGAATGCTCGGGCGCTGCTCTTGCCAAAGGTTTAACCTTTGTAGTGCTTTACTTAATTCTTCCAACAAGTCTGCAGTATTTTCAAAGTGTTCTTTCATCATCAGCGGTATATTACTTATGGTCGATTATTTTACTATGTTAATGTCGGCATTATCCTTATAATATGGCGCTATAACAAGCGACAATATTTTCGATTTTATGACTGACATAACACCAGAAAAACATATAGAAACCCTTTCAGAATTACTTAAACTTTCAGGTTCACAATATCGCCTTTACGATATTGGTCGCTTGGTCAGTAAGTTACCCAAAGATCAATTTGAAAAGGTAGAGTTAAATCAACTTCCCTACCCAACACCTGTACAAGGGCATGCTTGTATTGCTATCGCCTTTTGGCAAAAAAAATCTTCACAGCCCTATCTATGGTTACTTAAGTTGCCCCTAGATGAACGTGGTTTATTAAACCAAGGAGCCAGAAATCACTTTATCGCAATCATTGTAGAGGCTCTTGGTGCTGATTTAACGCAGGAAACATCAAAAAAACAAGAAGAGTTACTCAATAGTAATCCTTATTTATTTACCCCTGCTCAATATAAACTGGCGAGTTTAAACAGTAAGATTAAAGTTGACTTGAAGCAACCACCCAGTGAGTATTTTTCACCGTTCAAACAATACCTTAGCAACACTTCTGGTTGGCAAAACTGGCAAAACGTTGGGGTACAAGGCATAACTGACTTTATTGCCAGAATAAAACAGGATAATCACAGCGAATTATTGCTCAGTGCTCTGCCTCATTTACCTGATGAAGTATTATCGCCTGTTTGTAGTGCTTTAGAGAATGAGCAATATCCAGTCGCGATATTAGATGTATTGATAAGTTTATTTACATCGGCATTAAAAAGTGAGCCAGAAAACCCAAAAGTTACACAATTATTACGATCATTAGCAGCAAGTAGCCACCATATCCATGTGAAAAATATGGTTGAAAATGTACTGAGTAACCCTCAAGTAAGTAACGAGATGCTTATCACTTTATCTGGTCGATGCTGGCAATCATTAGCTGATGAAAAAGTACTTATGAGTTATTTTGAAAACTTACTAAAAAATGATGATTTAACATTATTTACTAGTATTTTTAAAGATTTAGTGAGCATTCCATTAATAAGGCCAGTTGCCTTTGCATGTATTCGCAGTGACAATCGCTCACCAGCACTAGCACAAGCCATTGGGCAATTATTTAGTCAAGCTTAGGTATTATTTTTAATGGAAAATATTTATTATTTATTACTCTTTTGTTTATTTTGCTGGTACTTTGTTTATTTAAGACAAGTATCTGAAGCGGCAAAACGTCACGTGAATAAGTACTGTAAAGACGGTGGCTTACAATTTATTTCGCTCGCTAGACGATCGAGTAGAATAAAACTTACTAAAAAACATGGCTTTTGTATTTATAGCATTTTTGATTTTGATTTTAGCGGTGATGGTGAGTCAAATAACCAAGGTTGTCTTACGCTTTATGGTTTAAAACTAGAAGAAATCACCTTACCTGCTTACCGAGTGAGTTAGCACAAACGCCATCAGTAAATGATGGCGTTAGATATTGATAAATAATATCATCAAATATCCATTAAGCTAAAAAACACGTAATTTAATCTACCTTTCTATTGGAGTTTTTGTGCCATTTTTACAATCTGTTTTTTGTCTCAAAGGGTCGGACGACCGTGGCCGTTTTTTTGCATCCACAATCATTGCTCTTTTAGGTTTCATATTTTTCTCTGTAATTTTTTCAGGTTACTTAGCGGTAGTTATTATCGTTTTATTAATGCTAACAGCTGTACTTACCTGCAGTACTAAGCGTCGTTTACATGATGCTAAACTAAATAAAAATTGGCAATTAGTACCCGGTTCTCTTTTTTTACTTACCGGTGTATTGAGTGTGTTTATTGAAAATAGTAGCAGTTATTATTTATTAATATTACCAGCCCTAAGTACTGCGCTTTTACTTACCTACCCAAGTAAAAATTCAACTGCTCAGACTCACTATATCTTCGGCTATTACGGTCCTATTGATCTCAGTATTTACATCAAAGCGCCTGTTGTAATGAAAGCACACAGTCAACGCATTGAACCTACATTAATAACTGATGGCATCAGTGAACCGCTTTATATTAATGACTCTTCTGCGGAGCAAAGCATTAACACTGATGATTCCTCAAGTTTTGAAGCTAACAATAAACAAGTCGATATTGGCGAACTTATTCGCTTGAAATTTCTTAGTAACCGTAAATTACAACTTGGGGTTATCGCCACTGTCGCACTAATTTTTATCATAGTATTGGCTAATAGTGTCTTTACCTCTATCAATAAAAAAGATGAGAGCATTGTTGCTACCGATTTGAATGAGCCGAAAGTATTATCTAATAATATGGTCAACAATATCATGGCTAATAAAAGCCATTTACTTCCGATGCCTGATAGTTTTAATTTATATTTATCCGAGTACCGAGGCATTATTATTCACTGGCAGGCTGATCAAGTTGCAAATGGCGAACTTTGGTCATTATTATCAGCAAGTGGTGATAAAAGTTGTCAAAGTATCACTTTTAATAAAGGATCTGAAATTCGCCCTATTGCTGTTTTAGTCGAAAATGGTAGTGATTATTTCGCCAGTTTCTCTCCTTTAGATAGTGGTGAGTTAGTACAAGCCCTCGCCTTTCGTGGCAAGTTCTCGTTATGTGGATATAGCTTCTCTTTAAAAGGCACACAAGCAGTATTAGGTAAACATACAAGCTATGCACCTTTTTTAGATAAAGATGCTTAACTCTTATGTTAAGCGTTTAGTGTAATACCTTGAAGTAAACCAGATACAAAAAAAGCTGCTCAATTAGCATTGGCAGCTTTTTATAATGTTTAATTATCATCTAAACTCGTTAGCAAAGCGTTCTGCTTTAAAATATGCGCTAATTAAGTGAAGCTGATACCCGCCTTTATCAAATCTGTATATATACTTCTCATAGCGACCGTGTTTTCGGTAAGCGAGTCATTCCATTTGTCACGTTTATCAAACCCTAAATCACTAATTTTAAAATAGTGATCTGTTTTTATACCGCTTTTATCCAAGCACGCTTTTGTACAACCTAACTCACACCCATCAATAGCAATAATAGGTCTACCTGATTTAGCTAGCTCCATAATAGGCTTCACTTTACCTACCACACCTGAAATACAAGACATCTCCGCAATGTCGTCACCATCAAGACTTAATGATATATTATGCGCCATTTGTGCGAGATTCGAGCAGCCCGAGCAAGAGTAAACGATAGGTTTACTTTTTTGATTTTCACTATTTTTTGTAAAGGGTTCTTGTAAGTTCGACATAAATGTCACTCCTAACTACTTTATTTGTTACCGAATTATCGAGAAACATAACCAATATATACCCAAGCTAGTTCAATATGTAGGATTCAACAGGAAGTAGAAACGTCTTTAGACAAGCCATTGATTGAAGAGAATAGTTATTCAGGAGAATAAGCTCCTGCATTCTCTAAGAATTCTACATTCATGCAACGTCCAGTTAAAATCAATTACGGTTTGTAAATCGTTTCTAAACCATCCCTACGGAGGCGCTTGGGTATATGTATTTTAACAAGTAAAAATAACAAAGAATTGATTTAGATCAATGTGACAAATAATACCCACTCACTATTTGTGGTTATTTGTACCACTTGGTTACTATTTGTTTTATCTTAACCATGTCTAGGTGTGTCTGACAGGCTTTACTTACTCGTTCAATCGCTTGCTCCTCAAGTGTTTCAACACTCGGAGCCTTACTTACCTCATAACCAAGCCAGTGCATGAAAAGCTGCAAGGCTTCAGGTTGGTCAAATAACCCATGCAAATAACACCCAGCTATTTGTCCATCATCACTTATTACCCCCTGTTTCTCGCCTTGTATATTCAGTAAGTGAGACGATTTAGCTTGCTTATCAAGATAAATACTTTGCCCGGCATGAATTTCATAGCCTTTAATCTCTACACTCTGCTTAGCAAGTTGCAAGAGGCCAGAAACATTTATCAAAGTTTTTTCAGCTTTTAATACTGTCTTCATAGCAAAATAACCAAGCCCTTTGCTTATGCCTGACTGCCCTTCTAATCCTTCAGGATCATCAATCAACCCACCTAACATTTGATAACCACCGCAAATGCCTATCACTTTACCTTGATAGCGCAAATGCCTGGCAATATCGTCATGCCAACCTCGTTGGCGTAAAAAATCAAGGTCACTACGAACATTCTTACTGCCGGGTAGAATAATCAAGTCACATGCTGGAATCGCTATTTTATCAGGGCAATTCTCACCCTCAGAGCCTTTTGCAAAAAGGAACTGGCAATCAATATTTTCATGGTGACGTAAAGCATCAAAATCAGTATGGTTACTCATATGCGGATAGACTAGAACAACGATACGTACTTTTGTCGACGTTGATACGCTTTCAACTGACGTTTGTTTGGTTACTAATGCATCCTCAGAGGAAATATCTAAGCCGTGTAAATAGGGCAAAACCCCTAACACGGGTTTATTTGTCTTTTTCTCTAACCAAGTAAGCCCTGATTCAAGTAATTTTATATCACCTCGAAAGCGATTAATGACAAAACCAACTACCCTATCTTGCTCGGATTGCGACAACAACATTAAGGTCCCCACTAATTGTGCAAAAACCCCGCCTTTATCAATATCGGCAATAATTAAAACCGGACAATCAACCGCTTCAGCAAAGCCCATATTGGCAATATCACCTTCGCGTAAATTTATTTCTGCAGGACTGCCAGCCCCTTCAACGATCACCAAATCATATTGCTGCGTTAACCGCTGATGCGAGCTGAGTACAGCTTGCATAGCAACTTTCTTGTAATCTTGGTACTCACTGGCCTCCATGTTTGACGATGTTTTATGCTTAAGTGCTTTACCGTGGACAATAACTTGCGCGCCTGTATCGCTATTAGGTTTTAATAAGATAGGATTGAAATCTACATCTAACGCTAAGCGAGCGGCTTTAGCTTGCAGCGCTTGTGCTCGGCCAATTTCACCGCCACAAGGAGTAACAGCACTATTAAGTGCCATATTTTGTGGCTTAAAAGGTGCCACTTTAACGTGCAAATCAGAAAACACACGGCATAAGCCTGCCACTAAAGTCGTTTTGCCCGCATCAGATGTTGT
>Ga0209292_1007668_pt1 | contig 10180 bp, 9 predicted proteins | sample GOMGulsemesocosm_2_FD_184634 | JGI IMG/M metagenome (GOLD analysis project Ga0209292, IMG submission 184634) | Methane-oxidizing microbial communities from mesocosms in the Gulf of Mexico - GOM9C Gulf of Mexico (SPAdes) (version 2) | ecosystem: Environmental > Aquatic > Marine > Cold seeps...
GTTGGCAGTACTGGGAAACCTTACCCATAAAGTTGACATTGCAAACAATGGGGTGGAAGCCTTAAATCAACTTAAATCTGGAGACTTTGATCTGGTCTTAATGGATATTAGGGTGCCAGTTATGGATGGCCTTGAAGCGACTAAAGTCATTAGATCTTGGGGATGTGCTAAGTCCAGCATTCCAATAATTGCCTTAACTGCCGATATTGATAGCCAAAACATTAAGCAGTACTTAGCAAATGGCATTGATGCAGTTTGTGCAAAACCTCTAGACCTCCCAGTACTGCTCACCGAGATTAACAGGCTTCTGGCTGAAGAAGTACACAGCCAAAAATCGCCGCTAACGCAAACAGAACTAACTAATTAATTAATTAATAGCGACTATAATTATTAAGCCGCTTTGATTTTCCTACTTGAATTAATACTTTATCTTCGCTTTGACTATCAATTTCCAAAAGGTACTTACATATTCCGTAGAGTACTACGAACTTTCTATTTCGTTGAACTCCACCCAAATTAAAAGAGTTCAAGGTTCTGTTCTTTTGTATTGATTAGACAATTTTCAATTCGAACTCATATTGCTTTAGATGGCCGTTCCGTAACTATTTATCAATAAGTCCATCCTCTTAAAACTAAGGAAAAACCCTCAACTCAATTATCTTTTATTCAAAGGAAGTTATTATGAAATTTACCTGTTAATTTTTAGGGTTCCCTCTGTGCAAGTGTTGTTTTGAGAATTTGCTATACTTAGTTTTAATAAGAATAAACCATGAGGTCATTCAATAGAGTGCCTGATACAAGGAGCAATACCATACAAATTTATTAAGTGGAGTTTATTATGTTGAGACATTATTTTGTTTCCAATGACCTTGATGAGTTGGAAGCGGTTGAAAATGAATTAGAGCAGCAAGGGTTCACAGAGCCACAAATTCATGTATTAAGTGAAAATGATGCTGGTGTTGAAAATCATCATCTGCATGAAGTTGCTGCGGTATTAAAACAAGACGTTGTGCATTCTACCGAATTAGGAGCGATCGTTGGCGCAATAGGTGCTTGCACTTTCCTGCTGCTTACCTACCTACTAAACTGGCACCTATCGGCGGCTGGCTGGGTACCATTTGTATTTCTGGCGATCATTATCTTAGGTTTTTGTACTTGGGAAGGTGGCTTTATCGGCATTCAACAACCGAATGTAAACTATAAACGTTTTCAAGAAATGCTACATAATGGTATGCATATCTTGTTTGTTGATGTTGAACCTCGCCAAGAGATAGCCTTAGCAAGCGTAATGAAAACACATCCGAACGTTGCAGTTTCAGGCTTTGGTGAATCGACCCCTAATTGGGTTATTCGAGCACAAGATAACTTTAAACGCTTTATGAAAGTTATGCCTTAACGCCTATCATTTCGGCGCTAGCGAAATAATAAAAACCTTATATAAAGATTATATAAGGTTTTTATGCCTGCATGCTAAAAAACCTTATCAGCTTAGTTATACATAAGTAATTTTTTCGCCACATTTTTTTATCCTAACAATATGATCAAGCTTGTTATTTATATTTTCTATAGCATTGAAATATTGTGATGAACTACGGGAAATCATTGAGTTGCTATAGATGACTTGCTCAAGGTTGACTTGTTTTACATTTCGCTACTTTATCAAAACTAGTCTATGTTAATAATTGAGCAGGTCGATAAGAAACTATGATTGCTGTGTATATGAGTGCAACAGTTTTTACGAAAAAAGATGTTAGCTTAGCTTGATTTTTATCCTAAAGCGCGACAATAAATTTAATTTTTATTTAATACTTCTCTTCACTCATTCACATCAGCATTTTATCAATTAAGTGATTACTATCGAGTACTGCAACTTATATCAAAGGGTGCATTATGACGATAGCCATTGTTATTATTTTATTAGTTATAGCAACATTACTTTTTCATTTTATCAGCCCTTGGTGGTTCACTCCTTTGGCATCAAACTGGCAAGCGATTGATGACACCATTAATATTTCTCTTTGGGTGGTAGGTACTGTATTTGTTGCAGTAAGCCTATTCCTCGCATTTGTTGTTTTTAAATATCGTCATAATAAAGATAGGCGCGCCGACTACCAGCCAGAAAATAGCAAACTAGAAGGTTGGCTGACTGTTGTTACCACTATTGGTGTCGCAGCAATGTTAGCTCCTGGACTTGTTGTCTGGGGGGAGTTTATTACTGTTCCTAAAAGTAGTGAAATCGTTGAAGTCGTTGGTCAACAATGGCATTGGAGTTATCGACTACCAGGTAAAGATGGCAAATTAGGGAAAACTTCAATCAAGTTAATCAGCGAAGACAACCCATTTGGACTTGATGTAAATGATATTTACGGCGCTGATGATTTACTAGTAAATAGCAACGAATTACACCTGCTTATTGATCAACCGGTAAAAGCGGTATTACGTTCAAAGGATGTTTTGCATAATTTTGCTGTGCCGCAATTTAGAGTGAAAATGGACTTAGTGCCTGGAGCCGTTACTTTTGTTTGGTTCACCCCAACTAAACTTGGACGCTACGAACTGCTGTGTGAAGAGCTCTGTGGCATTGCCCATTTTACCATGCGTGGCTATATTAAAGTCGACTCGGTCAGTGACTATCAAACTTGGCTGGCCAGTTTACCTACCTTTACCCAGACATTAGCTCGCGATACAGCCAATATAGAGCAAGGTAAACAACATTATGCTAGCTGTGTGTCGTGTCACGGCATCGATGGACAAGGCAATGAGACGATGAATGCACCTAAATTAGCGGGGTTAAGTCGATGGTATCTGCATAGACAATTAAGTTATTTCAAACAAAAAATTAGAGGTCAAAATAACGCAGACCTATATGGTCAGCAAATGGCCGCCATGTCAGCTTTATTACCCGATGATAAAGCAATTGAAGACGTTAGTGCCTACATTAACTCCCTACAGTCTATTAAAAGCAAGCCAGTGACTACTGGCGATGCAATTAAGGGAAAATCGTTTTATAAAAACTGTGCCTATTGCCATGGTGAACATGCGCAAGGAAATTTTGCCATGAACGCGCCCAAATTAGCCGGCCAACATGCTTGGTATTTGAAACGCCAAATTAACGCTTATCAACAGGGCATTAGAGGGAAACATCCGGCGGATCTCTATGGTAAACAAATGATATTGATGTCAAAAAGTTTACATGACCAACGAGCGGTTAATGATGTGGTGAGTTATATCAATTCATTACCAAGCGTTAAATGAACTGAACGCTGAAATATATTAGGAGAATGATGTGACAAAAATGGAAAATGTAGCGATTGCTGATCAAGTAGATCATTCAAGCCATCCCAGTACTTTCATGGGCAAGTACATTTGGAGCCAAGACCATAAAGTTATAGCCATTCAATATTCGATCACGGCAATAGCGGTAGGTCTGGTGGCTTTAGTATTGTCTGGCATGATGCGTTTGCAACTTGGTTTTCCTAATGAGTTTTCATTTATTGATCCATCTTCTTATCTGCAATTTGTCACTATGCACGGCATGATCATGGTGATTTATTTGTTAACGGCATTGCTCTTAGGTGGTTTTGGTAACTATTTGATCCCGCTAATGATAGGGGCAAGAGACATGGTTTTCCCTTATTTGAATATGCTGAGTTATTGGACCTATTTACTGTCCGTTACGGTCTTAATTTCTAGCTTTTTTGTCAGTGGCGGCCCCACTGGCGCAGGTTGGACCTTGTATCCACCCCAGGCAATTTTAAGTGGTACTCCTGGTGCAGATGCGGGTATTTTGTTGATGTTGCTTTCTTTGGCTATTTTTATTGTCGCTTTTACTATGGGGGGATTAAATTATGTCACCACCATCTTACAGGCAAGAACTAATGGCATGACGTTAATGCGCATGCCTTTAACTCTTTGGGGTATTTTTGTCGCGACAATTTTGGGACTGTTAGCTTTTCCTGCGCTGCTAGTCAGTGCCATTATGATGATTTTTGATAAAGTGATCGGCACCAGCTTTTTTATGCCTGCCATTTTATCGTTAGGAGAAACATTAGATCATAGCGGTGGTAGTCCAATACTGTTTCAACATTTATTTTGGTTTTTTGGCCACCCAGAAGTATACATTGTGGCCTTACCTGCTTTTGGCATGGTTTCTGATGTTATATCCATACATGCTCGAAAAAATATTTTTGGCTATCGCATGATGGTTTGGGCCATTATCGCCATTGGTGGTTTGAGTTTTGTTGTTTGGGCACACCATATGTATGTTAGCGGTATGAATCCATACTTTGGCTTTTTCTTTGCCACCACGACACTTATTATTGCCATTCCAACGGCCTTGAAAGTTTACAACTGGCTGTTAACTTTATGGCGCGGAAATATCCATCTTACGGTGCCGATGTTATTTGCCATTGGCTTTATTTTTACTTTCACTCACGGTGGTTTAACAGGGCTGATGTTAGGCAATGTGGTAATAGATTTACCTTTGTCAGACACTTTTTTTGTTGTAGCTCATTTTCATATGGTGATGGGGGTATCACCGATAATGGTACTATTTGCTGCCATTTATCATTGGTTCCCACTATTAACCGGACGGTTTTTAAATAATAAATTGGGAAAATTTCACTTTTGGGGCACATTCTTAGGTACTTATGCTATCTATTTACCCATGCATTATTTAGGTTTTTTAGGAGTACCCCGTCGTTATTATGCTATGGGAGATACCGACTTTATTCCAGAATCTGCCCAGGCGCTTAATGCAGGTATTACTGTTTCAGCTATTATTGTTGGTCTAGTGCAAGTGGTTTTTATTATCAATGTCATTTGGAGTACCTTTAAAGGCAAGAAATCAGGCAGGAACCCTTGGCAAGCGACATCACTGGAATGGCAAACAGCACAATTTCCCCCAGGGCATGGTAATTGGGGTAAGAAAATACCTCAGGTTCACCGGTGGGCATACGATTATAGTGTGCCTAACGTTAAAGATGACTTTATTCCACAAAATGTCGCGCCTAAAGACGTTGAATATCTAGCTGATGAGAAAAATAATAATAACCCTAGGGAGAAGTAATGCACATTCTTAAGACATTGCGAGTAAAACCTTGGTTGCCAGCTGAGTTAGAGCCACAAACTAACCTACCCTCTGCGCTACTTAATAAAGAAAAATCCGCGAGTACCGCATTACAATTTTTCTTAGCGGTGATCACTGTGGTATTTCTATTATTTACCATCACCTTTTTGCAACGCACTCAATCTTTTGATTTTCAAGCATTATCGGGAGAGCCATGGTTACCGTTTACCAGTGCTAACATTCTATGGCAAAACAGTGCTTATTTATTATTGGCAAGTATTAGTATTATTTTAGCGAAAAAATTTGCTGAGCAGCAGAGCCTCTATGCCATTATTATCTCATTAACAGCCACAACATTATTTACTTTACTGTTTATCAGTGGCCAAGTTCAGGTTTGGCAACAACTGAATCAGTCAGGTTTTTATATAACTACTAATCCCGCTAACAGCTATTACTTTTTACTTACTGGCGTACATGCCTTACATATTGTTGGTGGCGTATTAGTATTCATGCGTTGTATTTGGCTATTCTATTTTAACCTCTCTTACCAACAGTTAGCTTCCCGCCTCAAGTTGTGTGCTCGGTATTGGCATTATTTATTTTTCATTTGGTTATTTCTATTTTGTTTATTAACCAGTGATGCAAATACTTTTAAAACGATTGCCTTAATTTGCGGCTTCTAGGGAGGATTTATGCCAAATGATGACCATCAAGAAGACCATAAAACTAACAATAAAGTAAGTAGTGCCTCTTCTTGGCAAAGCGTAGTGAACGATTGGAGCGCAGATAAACAGTCTTTTGACATGCCTTGGGGCAAGTTGATGATGTGGATATTTTTATTAAGCGATACCTTTATCTTTAGTATTTTTCTAACCAGTTATATGAATGTACGTATGTCAGCAACCGTTGCTTGGCCTAATCCAAGTGAAGTGTTTGCTTTAACTATTGCGGGTCACCACATCCCTTTAGTCTTAATCGCCATTATGACTTTCATTTTAATCACTAGCAGCGGCACTATGGCTATGGCGGTTAATTATGCCTACCAAGGAAATAAGAAAAAGACCGTCTATTTAATGTTAGCGACAGCATTATTAGGCGCCAGCTTTATTGGCATGCAAGCATTTGAATGGACCAAGTTAATCGTGGAAGAAGGCATACGTCCTTGGGGAAACCCAATGGGTGCAAATCAATTTGGCGCAGCATTTTTTATGATCACTGGATTTCATGGCTTACATGTCAGTGCTGGTGTTATTTATCTTACCGTTATTGCAAGGCGAATTAATCAAGGAAAATACGACGAAAAAGGGTATCACATTGTTGAAATTACTGGACTATATTGGCATTTTGTTGATTTGGTTTGGGTATTTATTTTTGCATTTTTCTATTTATGGTGAGGGAAATATGATGAAACAAAACACCAAAATAAAAATAGTTGCATCACAGCCTGAGCAGCATCCAATCAGTATGTACCTGAAAGTATGGCTATTACTTTTTGTCTTAAGTGCCTGTTCATACATGGTTGATTACTTTCAATTTCAAGGTCTGCTCAGGTGGACACTTATTTTAATTTTTATGTTTTTAAAAGCCGGCTTAATTATCATGGTGTTTATGCACTTAGCATGGGAGCGTATGGCAGTTAAGTTGCTTTTATTTTTACCCCCCATTGCTATTTTAATTTTTATTGCCCTGATGTCGAGTGAAGCTAATTATGTTTTTATCAGTCGAATTATTTCGTTTTTTAATCCTTGATTAAAAAATTACAGCCTCGCTGTTAAGGAGATCAAATGAAAAATAGCACCAACACTTCGTTGCAAGTATCTCAATTCGCTAGCTGGCCAGATTATCTCGCCTTATGTAAGCCTAAAGTAGTGTTGATGATATTAATCACTGCAATGGTTGGCATGTACCTAGCCAGTGCCCAGAATTTTGACCTTAAGTTAATAATAATCGCCACTATCGCCATAGGCTTTGCCGCTAGTGCCGCAGCAGTTATCAATCATGTAGTGGATGTTAACATTGATGCCAAAATGCAAAGAACTAAATGGCGACCTCTAGTAAAGCAACGCATTGGCAATAAGCAGGCACTGTTTTTTGCTGCTAGCTTGGTAACTAGCTCAATGTTTTTATTATTAAACTACATAAACTTGTTAACGGCATTACTTACCTTAATTGGCTTTATCGGTTATGCCTTGATATATACCTGCTTTTTAAAGCATAAAACACCACAAAACATTGTTTATGGTGGCTTTGCTGGCGCTATACCACCTTTGCTAGGTTGGACAAGTATTACCAATAATATAACACTAGAGCCATTATTATTGACTTTGATTATTTTTTTGTGGACGCCCGCTCATTTTTGGCCCTTAGCAATAGATAGGCTTGATGATTATCGACGAGCTAACGTACCCATGTTGCCCGTAGTTAAAGGAGTTAACCATACCAAGACTTGTGTTGTTATTTATACCCTAGCAACAATTATTGCTAGTTTACTACCTTATTACTTTCACTATTCTGGTGTGCTTTATTTGTCATTAGCTTTGCTGTTAGGGGGATGGTTTGGCTACTTTGCTATTCAATTAAAAATGGCCGTAGATAATCAATTAGCATTGAAAACATTTTATGTTTCAATTTATTATTTAATTGCGCTTTTTATTGCTTTATTACTCGACCACCTCGTTGTTTACTGGTGGTAAAGTTAACATGAAAACCTTGTCTAATAATAAGTCTAATTGGCAACAAGCCTTGATATTACTACCTATATTAATTGTCGTGGTAGCAACGGTATATTTTTATCGTTTAACCACGGAAACAGGTTTCCAAACCAGTATTGAGTTGCCTAAAATACATGGAGTTATATTAAAAGAAGCGCAATTACTAACAAAAGTTCAATTATCCAACCATTTGGGGCAGGCTATTAATCATGACTATTTTATCGGAAAGTGGCACTTTATTACTTATGGTTATACTCAGTGCCCCGATATTTGTCCAACCACTTTATTCACTTTAACTCAGCTTGCTGACTTACTCAGCATAAGTAATGATAAGCTAGATACGCAATTTGATTTTTATACCATTGATCCTGATAGAGACTCCCAAGCAATACTTTCTCAGTATATTCATTATTTTTCAGATAAGTTTGTTGCCCTTCGTGCACAAACCTCACAAGATGCCCAAAACTTTCAACAAATCTTAGGTATAAAGGTTGAGATTACTCGCGCTTATGCAAATAGAACGGCTCAGCATGTCATTAAAAACGAAGATCAAATTTCTGTATCAAAAGGTGAGCCGCTTTATCAGATTAGCCATGGACTAACCATATTACTAATAAATCCAGAAGCTAAATTACAGGCGGTTTTTATGCCTGAAATTACCGAGCTTGGCATGAATAGTTTTACCGCTGAGGTTCTTTATCGGGACTATTTAAAAGTTATCAAATATTATCAACAAAGCAGCTTACTCTGAGGAAGTGCTATTGGCTTTAAACCAATAACGATCCAGCACTTTTAAAGCACACATAATATAAAAAATTGCCGAAGAAATGAGTAATACTCGCTGAATTATAATTTCACTAAAATTACTATCCGCCGCCATAGCACTATTAACAATAACTAATAATGCTATAAAACCAGAGCTGTAATATTTTGCCATTGCTGTACCAGAAAAAATATGACGACCAAAAAATAGTGCTGTAGCAAAAAGCAACAATAAGTAAAAATGAAATTGCGGCACAGCAACAATCAGCCAATAAAATACACAAGCAAATGCCCCGCCCAAAAAGGTCGACAGCAATGAATTTTTACCGGCCTCTTTTCCTTCAGCCAAATCGGGTTTAAGAATAAAGAGAGCCGAAAAAACCATCACTAGTAAATAATCACTTAAGCCATAAGTAATAAAAACTGCCGCAATTGGGAAAGCCACCAAAGTACTCTTTAACGCAAGTTGTGCGGCAACCTTTGAATAGGCATTACTGTATTTGGGTTTTACCGGAAAGTGAGTAAAATCGGGATCAGGAAATACAAAGTGCGCTAACCACAACATGGCAATAGTTAACCAACTTGAATAAACAAAACCCGCTGAGAATCCTACTGCCAATCCTTCATTACTGTTGGCGATCATAGGCAAAACCAGAATGGCAATCATCGACATTAAGGTAAACCAAAATGAACCACCACGGTTCAGATAATAATATAAATGAAAGAGTACTAAGCCCAAGGCAATTAAATAAGCGATTGGGTATTGTAAAAAGAACAATGAAAAAGCCAAGCCTAATGCAAAGGCTTTTAAGGTGCTCATCATGTTATTTAAGCTGGCTTTAACGGAGGGTTTTGGCAAAGGCATAGCCAAAATCATCGCCGTAAAAACAGGCATTAAAAAAGCTAACGGCCATTTAATGCCATAAGCGAGAGCACATGCAGTTGTGACGCCAAAAGCAAAACGCAATACTCGCATGCTTTTAACATCAGCATATATCGATGTAACGGCTTTTACCGCTTCTTCTTGTAGCTTAGGTTTTATGCTAGTAGACATAAGAAAGTATGCTTAATACTCTGATCCATGCCCAACCTAGGCTGTTAACAAACCAATTATCACCGGTATAAATTTGCACATCAGCTTGACCGCCTAAACGGCGTTTCCCCTTGGTACTGTCATCATCAAAGGTGATCATTACCGGAAAACGCTGTGCATCTCTAAGCCAGCCTGTTTTAGACTCAACCGTTGCTAGGCCCCCAACAGCACTAGTTGATGAAGTATCAACAGCAAAACCTATACTACTAATTGTTCCTTGATAAATAGTGCCAGGATTTACATCTAGCGCTATTTCAACTGAATTACCAATAGCTAAATTGGCTAAGTTGTTTTCGCGTAAGTTAACTTGTACCCAAGCATTATCACCTTCAATAAAGGTCATGGCAGCAGCACCGGCTTTAGCATAGAAGCCTATATCTATTTGTAGATTAGTTATTCCGCCTTTTGAGGGGGCGATAACAACTGTTCGACTTAAATCCAATTGTGCTTTTTTCAATTGTGCCATCGCAGAACGAATACGTGGGTTTGCATTACCTTCTTTACCTAACGATTGCTTGGCTTTATCTAAGTTTGCTTCGGCACTTA
>Ga0209292_1007671_pt1 | contig 10177 bp, 7 predicted proteins | sample GOMGulsemesocosm_2_FD_184634 | JGI IMG/M metagenome (GOLD analysis project Ga0209292, IMG submission 184634) | Methane-oxidizing microbial communities from mesocosms in the Gulf of Mexico - GOM9C Gulf of Mexico (SPAdes) (version 2) | ecosystem: Environmental > Aquatic > Marine > Cold seeps...
TGATAATGTTGATATTGTTTTTTTACTTGCGTAAAAGGCGTACTTTCAAAAACTAATAGACTCCCTTTTGTGGTAAGCAAATGTTCTGCATTGGCCGCTTTTAACACAGGTTTATAATATTCAATGGCCTTATTATTTAAGCTTTTAATCGCTTCGCCATTTTTTACTCGCTTGGTTTTTGTCATATTTGATATAAACTTAAAAAACCATGGCAGGGCACGTGGAAAATAACTGGGAGATAAAGCCATAGGGCCAAGAGGATCAAGTAATAATTTGGGTAATTGCCACAATAAACTGAATTCTGCTAACGGAAATACTTGCTCAGTGGCGAAGTGCCCAGCGTTGCCCTTGGAACAGCCTTCGCCAACGTTTTCTTTATCTAAAAGTGTCACGCTAAAACCTAAGGACTGTAATTCAACCGCACAGTTTACCCCGATAATGCCAGCACCAATGACAGCAATATTTTTGCCTTTGCCGACATTATTCTCATTGCGTTCTTTTGTATGATTTAAAAGAGTGTTTTTCATCTTTATTCGCTTATTTCTATCAATAATTACAACAACTATCTTAGGAAAAATCCCTGTGGAAAAATATCGTCTTCACTTAACATAAATTGATGACAACCAGTTATAAAAGCGCGGCCACTTACTCTTGGAATTATCGCCGCTTTATCAAAATACTGGCAATGGGATTGAATATTTACAGTCATTTTCCCACCAACGATGCTTTCGATAACAGTATCTTTTTTATCAGCTAAACCTTCTTTTACTGCAAGCAATGCTGCTCTAGCGCTGACGCCTGTGCCGGTGGGTGATCTATCCACTTCGCCATCTGCAAAGACGCAAACATGGCGCGAATGATCACTCATAGAGTCAGTTTTACTAGAGTAAAATATTACGCCATATAAAAAGCTTAAATCACGCTCTAGGGGATGTTCAATGGTGTAATTTTCCATCACTGCCTTTTTAATCGAACGACCTGCATTGACAAGCGCTTGTTGGTTATCTGGTGTGCAAGCTAGGTCAAGTAAGTCAGCATCAACATAAGCATAATAAGCACCGCCAAAGGCAATGTCGTAATTTACATTGCCCAAATCAGAAACTTGTACATTTAAATTCAGTGCTTCAACAAACGATGGCACATTATCAAAGCTTATTTTTAACTGTTGTTCTTCATTATAGCTTGCATAAGCCTTGATAAACCCCGCGGGTGCATCAATGCCAATAAATCTACCTTCTGCTGGCATTTCAATTGCTTTGGTTTCAATAGCTACAGAGACTGCAGCGATAATGCCGTGACCACACATACTGCTATAACCTTCATTGTGCATGAACAAAATACCAAAGTCGGCTTCTGTAGTGCATGGCTCTGTAATCAATGCGCCGTACATATCAGCATGACCTCGTGGTTCAAACATAAGTAATTGACGGTAGTTATCTAAGTGCTCAGCCAAATATTTACGCTTGGCTAAAATAGTATCACCTATAATTTCAGGGTAGCCAGAGGTAATAATACGTAAAGGCTCACCTTCTGTATGTGCATCAATAGTATTGATACATTGCTTAACGCATTGATAGTTCATCAAGTTGTCACTATTTATTTCCACTAAGGTCACCTACTTTTAAAAAATATTATATTTTATACTTGTACGAATGAAATAATTGTATACAATATGCGATATCAATTCTAGTAATAGTTTAAAAATATTTTAGCTCTCTGGTTTTGTTTTTAAATTATTACCTTTTACTTTCAGCTTTAGCTGTTAGTTTTTTATATTAAAGAGAAAGAGAATACTATGACAATTAACTGGCAAGGCGTATACCCAGCGGTAACCACACAATATTTTGATGACAAGTCTATTAACTTTGATGCAACACAAACTATGGTTGATAGTTTAATAAAAGAAGGTGTTGATGGCATTATTGCGTTAGGTACAGTAGGCGAAAATTGTTCTCATACACGTGAAGAGAAAAAGGCCCTTTTAGTTGCGATTAAAGAGGTGGTTGCTGGTCGAGTACCTGTACTTTCTGGAGTTGCCGAAACCAGTACGCAATTTGCCATTGAATATTGTCAAATGTGTGAAGAAGTCGGTATTGACGGTTTAATGGTACTTCCTGGTATGGTTTATCGTTCAAGTGAGCGTGAAGCCATTGATCATTACCAACAAATTGCCCGTAATTGTAAATTACCTATTATGATTTATAACAACCCTGTTACTTATGGTGTTGATGTTTCTATTGAAGGTATGCGTATTTTAGCCGAAGAACCAACGATAGTTTCAGTGAAAGAAGCAACAGAAGATACCCGCCGTATTTCCGAGTTATTTTCAGCTTTTGATGATCGTTTTATTGTTTTTGGTGGTGTTGATGATATCGCCCTTGAAAGTTTAATGTTAGGTTGTACCGGTTGGATCTCTGGTTTAACTAACGTATTTCCACAAGAGTCTGTGGCCATTTATAAACTAGCGCAACAAGGTCGTTATCAAGAAGCTTTAGAAATTTGGCGTTGGTTCCTACCTTTATTACGCTTAGATACCATTCCAACTTTAGTACAATGTATTAAATTTTGTGAACAACTGGCTGGTCGTGGTAGTGAAGTAACTCGAGCTCCGCGTTTGCCTTTAGTTGGAGAAGAACGTGCACGCGTTGAGAAGCTTTATAATGAAGCGGTAGCGACTCGTATCGACTTAACTAAATTTAACTTGGGTTAACTTAGATTAACTTAGATTAACTCTAATTAGTAAAACAGCGGCGCATTGTCAGTTTTGCCATTGAGTGACTGTAAATTTAGCTTTTTGGTCAAATTACCGCACTCAGTGTGCAGGTTTTAAAGGAATAAAAAATTTTGGAAAAGGTTATATGATAAAAGGGACATTCTTTTGTATTGACTCTCATACGTGCGGTAATCCTGTACGTTTAGTTACCAGTGGACATCCCAATTTAATGGGGGTGTCAATGAGTGAAAAACGTCAAGACTTTATGGAAAATCATGATTGGATCCGCAAGGGCTTAATGTTTGAACCACGGGGTCATGACATGATGTCAGGCTCCTTTTTATATCCTCCTTGCAGTGACAATGCGGATGCGTCTATTTTATTTATTGAAACCTCTGGTTGCTTACCTATGTGCGGTCACGGCACCATCGGAACGGTCACTGCTGCGCTTGAAGCAGGCTTAATTGAACCTAAAGAAGCAGGTAGTCTCATCATTGACGTGCCCGCAGGGCAAATTCGTGTCGAATACCAACTAACAAATAACAAAGTAAGTGCGGTAAAAATATTTAACGTTGCCGCATATTTAGCGCATGAAAATGTTATTTTGGACATTCCTGGTCTAGGCGTTTTAAAAGTGGATGTGTCCTACGGCGGTAACTTTTATGTCATTGTTGAACCGCAAGAAAACTTTCCAGGAATCGATAAGTGGACAGCGGGGGATATTCTTCACTGGAGCCCTATTGTAAGAAAAATAGCCAGCGAAATTTTAAATTGTGTGCACCCAGAAGACTCTACTGTTAATGGCGTTTCTCATGTGTTGTGGACAGGCAAAACTCAAAGTGAAGGCTCCGACGCAGCCAATGCTGTATTTTATGGAGAAAAAGCCATAGACAGATCGCCATGTGGTACGGGTACAAGTGCACGTATGGCACAGCTTTTTGCTCGAGGACAATTATCATTAGGTGATAGTTTTGTGCACGAAAGTTACATAGGCAGTCAGTTTGTCGGCAAAGTTGAAGAGATCGTCGAACTTAATGGCCCTAATGGAAAAATTAAAGCGATAAAGCCAAGCATTCAAGGTTGGGCAAAAGTTTTCGGCAAAAACTGCATCACTATAGATGATGACGATCCTTATGCCTTTGGCTTTATCGTTAAATAACTTGAATACGTAAAACATACCTATTAACGCAGATTAAAGAGTAAAAATTATGACAATTACCGGACAAAATTTGATCGCAGGTGAATTCTCTGGCGATACGACTAATGGCTTTGTTGCTTTTAATGCACAAACTAACCAAGCAATGACAACAACGTTTGCCGATGCCAGTGAAGCTGAGATTAACCAAGCCATTAGCCGAGCTGATGAAGCTTTTGTAAGTTATAGCCAATTAAACGCAGAAAAGCGTGCGAAATTTCTGCGTACTATTGGTGAACAAATTCTTGCCTTAGGTGACGAGCTGGTTGAAACGGCTTGTGCTGAAACGGGTTTACCTGCAATGCGTATTCAAGGTGAACGTGGGAGAACTATTGGTCAGTTAGGTTTATTTGCCGATCTTTTGGAAAATGGCGAATACCAAGGTATTGTTGACTTAGCTGATGCTAATCGTCAGCCATTACCCAAACCTGATACCCGTTTGGGTTATTTGCCGTTAGGTGTTGTCGGGGTTTTTGCTGCCAGTAACTTCCCTTTAGCTTTTTCTACGGCTGGCGGAGACACGGCTTCAGCATTGGCTGCGGGTTGTCCTGTTGTAATGAAAGCGCATGCAGCACACCCAGGTACAGCTGAATTAGTTGCTCGCGCAATTTTAGCTGCTATTGAGATTTGTGGTTTAGATAAGGGCGTATTTTCCTTAATTCAAGGTAAGAATTATGCAATATCTAGTCAAATTGTTACACACCCGTTAGTCAAAGCGGTTGGTTTTACGGGCTCTGAACGTGTAGGTATGATCTTACAACAGCAAATAAATCAACGTGCTGAGCCTATTCCTTTTTATGGCGAGCTTGGCAGTGTCAACCCGCAATTTATTTTACCTGAAAAATTAAATCAAGATGGCGCTGAAATTGGTCAATCCTTAGTTGCCTCATTGATGATGGGACAAGGGCAATTCTGTACCAGCCCTGGCATTTGGGCTGTTGTCGATAGCGGTACTGACTATCAAACATTTTCCCAAGCGGCCTCAAAATCATTGAGTGAGCAAGCTGCAGGAGTGATGCTAACGCCAGGCATTGCTGCCTCATATAATTCTGCCGTTGCTACGTGGAATAATATTGCAGGAGTAGAAATGTTGGCGCAAGGACAATCAGGACCAGCCAACCAGTGTTCAGCAGCATTATTTAGTACCGATTTGGCTACTTTTATCGCGAACCCTGAATTGCATGAAGAAGTTTTTGGTTCATGCGCCTTGATTGTACGTTGTACTGATTTTGCTCAAATGCTGCAATTTATATCTTTGCTGAAAGGAAATTTAACTGCAAGTATTCACGCGCTAGAGAGTGACATGGAGTTGGCTCGTCAAGTTGCATTGGCCGCAGCCCATAAAGTTGGTCGCTTAATTTATAATCAAATGCCTACTGGTGTAGAGGTTTGTGCGTCTATGAATCATGGTGGTCCTTTCCCTGCATCAACCAATATTAGAACTACCTCGGTTGGTAGTGAAGCGATTAAACGTTTTCAGCGCCCTATATGTTATCAAAATATGCCGCAAGAATTATTGCCAGTTGCATTAAAGTGTTAAGAAAAGTCATTTAAAGACGCAGAAAAGGCAGTTATTCCAAGAATAACTGCCTTTTTCTGTTATTAACTCTTTGAATCTGTCACTTAATCCTTATAATGGAACGGATAATATTTAAGGAATAACGTATGACCATCGTATATAAAACAAGAACACAGCTAGTTGTTGAAACACTTAGAGAGAAAATTCTAAGTGGAGAAATCAAAGCTGGGCAAGCACTGCGTCAAGCAGCATTAGCAGATGAGTTAAATGTTAGTCGTATTCCAGTTCGTGAAGCTTTATTACAATTAGAAGCTGAAGGCTTAGTCGCTTTCGAACCACACAAAGGTGCGACGGCGACAGAATTAAGTGCTGATCAAGTTGATGAATTATTTGAACTGAGAGCTATGTTGGAAGCCGAATTACTTGCTTCATCATTACCTCATATAACCGATCAAATGTTAGGCCAAGCAACTGATATTTTATCCAAATTAAATAAAGCATTGGGTAAAGAAAACGCTGCCAATACTTGGAGTGAGTTAAACTCAAGTTACCACAACTGTTTATATTCAGGCGCTAACAGACCACAAACTCAAGATTTAGTTAACACGCTAAATAAAAATGCTGATCGATATATTCGTATGCATCTATTATGGGCGGGTGGTATTTCTAAAGCTGAGTCAGAGCACAATGATTTATTAAACTATTGTAAAGCACGGGATATCGAAAATGCTGTCGCTATGTTGAAGCAACACATTTTGGGCTCTAGAGATGAAATAAAAGCATTTTTAAACGAACGTGAATTAGCTAACGGCGAATAATTTTACCTTACTAAGAAAATAGTAATAACTAAATCATAAATAACTAAAAATCAACTAGATAAACCTTAACTTTAAAGCCCCAAAAAGTGAAGGTTTATTGACTTCTGTTGCAAAAATCTATAGTATTCCCGCGCCTGAAAATCCTTAAAAATAACGATAATCGTTTTTATTAACTATGATTAGGTTATATCTATTTGACTAAGTTTGTCACCACTTAGCTCGGCAGAGAACTTAGTCAAATTGGTATTATATGTGATTGGCGGCCAAGCCGATTATTTTGCTCGTATCATTGAGCATCCCTAAACGTGAGAAAATAATGTTTGAATTACACGCCAGTAAAGTTTCAAATCTGAAGAACGATGTTCTTTCAGGCCTTACCGTTGCTTTGGCTCTAGTGCCTGAAGCTGTTGCTTTTGCTTTTGTTGCTGGAGTTGACCCTTTAGTTGGTTTATACGCAGCTTTTATGGTTGGACTTATAACCTCTATTTTTGGCGGTCGCCCAGGTATGATATCGGGTGCTACAGGTGCCATGGCAGTCGTTATGGTGAGTTTAGTCGCTATGCATGGGGTACAATATTTATTTGCGACAGTGGTGTTGACTGGGGTGTTGCAGATACTTGCAGGGATATTTAAACTTGGAAAATTTATCCGTTTAGTGCCACACCCTGTTATGCTAGGTTTTGTTAATGGCTTGGCCATCGTTATCTTTTTAGCACAGCTCGGCCAGTTTAAAGTTACTAATGCAGCAGGTGAACTCGAGTGGATGATGGGTACCCCTTTATATACCATGATAGGTCTAATTGTACTGACTATGGCAATTATTCACTTTTTACCTAAATTAACCAATGCAGTGCCTTCGACATTAGTGGCTATTGTGGTGGTTTCATTGCTTGTCTTTGGTGTAGATCTTGATACTCGTTTAGTGGGTGACATCGCTTCTATTGCCGGTGGTTTACCCACTTTTAGTATTCCACAAGTTCCTTTCGATTTTAGTACCTTTAAAATTATCTTACCTTTTTCCTTGGTTTTGGCTGCCATTGGTCTTATTGAATCTTTATTAACCTTAACGCTAATCGATGAATTAACTGGCACGCGTGGTCGTGGCAATAAAGAATGTATTGCCCAAGGTGCAGCAAATACTGTGACGGGATTTTTTGGTGGTATGGGTGGTTGTGCCATGATCGGCCAATCGATGATCAATGTTAATTCTGGTGGTCGTGGTAGAGCATCAGGTATTACGGCGGCATTGGCTTTATTAGGTTTTATTTTATTCGCTTCAGGTCTAATTGAACAAATACCACTGGCGGCGCTTGTTGGTGTCATGTTTATTGTGGTTATTGGTACCTTCGAGTGGTCGAGTTTTCGTATTCTAAGTAAAGTACCCAAGGCTGATGCTTTTGTCATCATTTTGGTTTCAGGTGTTACCGTCGCTTCAGATTTAGCAATTGCCGTAGTTGTGGGGGTTATTGTTTCTGCATTAGTTTTTGCATGGGAACATGCTAAACATGTTAATGTAACACGCAGTATTGACGAAAAGGGCTCTACTGTTTACGACGTTAATGGTCCGATATTTTTTGGTTCTGTAGCTAACTTTTTAGAACAGTTTGATGTTGAAAAGGATAGTGATGACGTTATTGTAGAGTTCAAAAATTCTCGGGTAGCAGATCATTCAGCTATTGAAGCAATTGATACTTTGGCTGAAAGGTATCAATCTCGTGGCAAAACCATGCATTTAAAACACTTAAATAAAGAGTGTCAGCAACTGTTAAGTAATGCCGGTGATTTGGTGGAAGTGAATGTGATTGAAGACCCTGATTATCATATTGCGACAGATAAGTTAGCCTAAATTATCTTGAGTTAGTCTTAAGTTAGTCTTCAGTTAGTCTTCAGTTAGGCTGAGTTAGTCTTCAGTTAGGCTGAGTTATCTAAAGTTAGATAAGACGTTAACATTAGCCTATGGTTTCCTAAACATCGGCTAATAAATTATACTTAAGCACATATAATACTCCACCAATGGGGTTTGACAGAGAATATATGCAATTAGAGTTTTTTGATGTTCCAAGCCCTTGTGTTGGTGTCTGCCAGTCAGATACCAAGGGCTATTGCCTTGGTTGCATGCGCACTAGAGAAGAACGTCAAGAATGGACAAGCTTTAACTTGGATGACAAACAAAAAGTTATTAAACGTTGCGTTCAGCGTAAAAAACGTAAAGATGGTAAAATAAAAGCTAAAGTTATTGCGATTGAAGAACCTTCAACAAATGAGAATCAACAAGCTTCCTTATTAGACCCACCGAGTAAGCCTAAAATAGATAATTCGACAGACTTAGACTTTGGCGATTTTGAGCTTTAAACTTTAAGTTTTCACCCTTGCACATCTCATTATCGATAACGGTTTGCCTTAATGGCCTGAAAACAAAAGACGTTTAGAGTCACCAGGGCTTAAAATAATCGACTAAACACTAGGCAATCTATTGATTCTTAGCCAATAACAAGTGTTCACTAAACCCAATCGAGTTAATTAATCTGAACTCAGGATAAGTTGTTTTTCTAAAATTCCGTCATTTCCAAGTTGCTTTTAACGGGTATCTGCTGGCCAAAATCTGTGGATTCCGGCTAACAAGACTACCGGAATGACGAATTCAACTATTGTTTTGCTTAAACCGATCTGGAGCTAGATAGTTAACTTGGAATTGTTTGAGTATTTATCGATTTGCTTGTTTTTTATTCGAGTAAATTTTTTTAGCTAAAAAACGGTTGCCAGTTATAACAATACCTTATATGATACGCGCTCTTGAGATTCCATCTCTTGTGCCCCGATAGCTCAGTTGGTAGAGCAGAGGATTGAAAATCCTCGTGTCCCTGGTTCAATTCCGGGTCGGGGCACCATATTTTAGTAAGTCTATTTTAAAGCCTAACGCTAGTTGTTAGGCTTTTTTCGTTTTAACGGTAAGCGTTAGGTAAAAGGGGCAACTATATTTAGGAGCGGTCAAAAAGACAAAAAAAAGCGCGTTAGGGTAACGCGCCTTATAAACATGAGAAAGTAGTCCAGAGAGATTACTTTCATAATATAAGAGTCCTAACTTCTTAAATAGTTCATTTTTTGTTCAATTAATTCAAAAAAAGTCACATTATTTACAATCAGTAATTAATTGCTTTATTTTTCCCCGACTTACAAAGTTAAATTTTACGCAAAAAAAAACGCATTTATTAAAAATGCGTTATAAACATGAAACACTAAGGGAAATACAAAGCTCTCATATAGTATGAGTGCACTTGTTTTAATTAGTTCAAATAAACTTTTAATTTATTTTTCTATCCTGTTTTTTTCTGGCATTATTAACACTCTATTACTTTTAAGTTATTGTAGTTTTATGATCGTTTTGAAATCCAAATGTCTTCCTTTTCTAATCGCGCTGGTTTTAACTGGTTGTGCAACCTCACCTCCTAAGAACCCTGAAAACCTATGTGAAATTTTTCGAGAACATCGAAGTTGGTATTTTGCTGCAAAAGATGCCAGTGAGCGTTGGGGTGTACCTATTCACGTTCCGATGAGCATGATGTACCAAGAAAGCTCTTTTAAGTCTGACGCTTTACCCCCTAGAGATTATCTTTTAGGTTTTATTCCTTGGGGTCGAGTAAGTACCGCATACGGGTATTCGCAAGCCAAAACAATGACCTGGGATGATTATATTAAAGAAACAGATAATACAGGAGCAGATCGAGATGATTTCGACGATGCGATAGATTTTATGTCTTGGTTTATATATAAAACACAAAAAATTAACCGTGTGTCAAAATGGGACGCTTATAGCCAATATTTAAATTACCACGAGGGTTGGGGCGGTTTTAAGCGTAAGAGTTATAAAAAGAAGCAATGGTTAGTTAAAGTGGCTCGTAAAGTAGATAGTCGGGCAAAACGTTATAGCGGGC
>Ga0209292_1007674_pt1 | contig 10176 bp, 9 predicted proteins | sample GOMGulsemesocosm_2_FD_184634 | JGI IMG/M metagenome (GOLD analysis project Ga0209292, IMG submission 184634) | Methane-oxidizing microbial communities from mesocosms in the Gulf of Mexico - GOM9C Gulf of Mexico (SPAdes) (version 2) | ecosystem: Environmental > Aquatic > Marine > Cold seeps...
GAATACCCACATACCCGCATATCCGTCTACTACGTAGATGAACCAAGGGTGGGTATGGCTCAACTGCCGTAGTAACCAAATGTTAAAACATGAAACTAATAATATAAAAAAGAGGTACACCATGACCGAACTTACCACTAAACAAGATCGTTTCGTAGAAGAATATGTAATCGACTTTAACGCTAGCAGAGCGGCTATTAGCGCGGGTTATTCTGAAAAAACAGCGCGTTCTATTGCAAGCGAGCTATTGACCAAACCTGACATCCGTAACGCTATTAAACTTCACTTAGATAAACTATCCGCCGAAACATTCATCAACCGCGAAATGATATTAACGGGTTTGTTGAAAGAAGCTATGGACAGGGGCGAACGAAGCACTTCAGCATCGCGTGTCAGTGCTTGGGACAAGCTAGCTAAGGTTTCTGGCCTTTATCTTGATGTTCAGGTGACTACAACTGTTGATGACATTATTCGTGATATAACGAAGCGTAATGCGGATAGTCGTGCTATTAAAGGGCTATTACCAAAGAATCATATTAACTTTGAAGACATGCCTACTTTTGATGAGGATGGCTATGTTGCTCGGTAATCATTAACGGCTAGTCAATAAAGTGTTATTAGCCCCACCCGAGACCATCGCTGTCAGAAAGGGGGCGGGGCCATTATATAGATACATGTGATTAGCTTTGTACCCGTACTTTATATAAATCCCCTCCTATTTATCATGGCTAATCACTAGTAGTGCCATGTACTAATTTGCCCATAACATTCCACAAATTATTTTTAGTTTTATGGTTTTCAATTAGAAACTCTCCTAACGGCGTTATGCTGTGATAAAATTCTTGATCAATAAAATCGAGTACATATATTTCATCTTTTCTAATTAGTTCTTCGTTAATGTTTATAAGGTTTTTAAAATGCTTTTTCATTGCTATTTTTTTTAGTGAGTTAAGGTCAGCCCCATATTTGCAAATGAATTCAAAATAATGGCGAGTCCCTTTGTTTTTTGCAAATGCAACCCACTGTACGGTATCTTCTAAAAGGGTATAGGGATCCTTTTCAGTGTCATAAAACAGCATCGTTGAGCTAATAGGGTTGGATACTTGACGAGCACAATCTAGTTGTTGCCTCATTGATAATTCAATCCATTTACTTTTTTCGCCTTGTTCAGTATAAACTCGTGTTGATGTAGTTAAGAAAAAGAAACCATTTGATACGACTAAATCACTTATTTTAATCATATCAACCTGATTAGGTTTACCTTCGAATATGTAGTAATCCTGAAGCAAAGGTGCATTTTTAATTTCTTGAGGAGCCAGCCACTCGTATGAGCTATAGTTTTCCGTTAACTCATTAAAACTAATGGCCAAATTTACGTTTTGTCCTTGTGTGTAGGATGATGTTGCCATACCGACAGCTTCACCTTGATTGTTAGTTACAAGGCCTCCGCTTGATCCCGGTGATAAAGGTGAGGTTATTTGTAAATGCTTGCCTCTTAATCCGGAAACTATACCTGAGCTTAATGAATTTTCTAAGCCTAAAGGATTTCCAAGGGCATAAACCTCGTCACCTACAGCAACAGGAGTAGAGGCGAAATTGATTAGGGGATAGCCATGCTGCTTGCTCGATAAAACAGCTACGTCAAGCTCCTCACTATAGAGTATAACCTCAGCTGTAGTGTTTCTCATCGAATTTGAAATAGTTATTTTTTTAGCATCTTTTACAACATGCCAGTTTGTGAAAAGAGCGTCATCTTTAAACGCAATACCCGTACCTTGTGAAATAAGCTTGTCATTATTATCGAACACTTTGATCAAAACTACAGAATTTTTCGTATTTTGAAAAATGTCTGATCCCGTTAGCTCTTCAGCCACTACAAATTTTGAAAAGCACAATATCGATAAAATTATAAATATTGATTTCCATATAATAAGTGCCTTAACTTTATTCAGCATGCCTACTCCTTAAGCGATTGTTTTATTTTTAGTATCAACAAATAATTACATCGATGTATTTGTTTTTTATGAGTATATGTTTACCATTCGCAAATTGCACAATATTAATACAATAATCATTCGATATTCACGTAAAGTGTTGTTTGGTTTTGGATTTTCAGCTAATTTCTGTTGACAAACTTTAACAGCTATCGCATTTTGTATTCTGCATAATGGACAAGCAGAAACAGCAAGGTTGAATCATGGATAAGAAAAAGCTCTCCGAAACCGACATCATCAGCAAATTTATCATGCCATCAGTGCAAAGTGCTGGTTGGGATTTGATGAAACAAATACGCCAAGAAGTTAAGCTTCGTGACGGTAAAGTCATTGTTCGTGGTCCTATAGGTATGCGTACAACGGTTAAGTCGGCTGACATAGTGCTTTACCATAAACCTAATATTCCACTGGCTGTTATTGAAGCTAAGGCTAATAAACACGAGATAGGCAAGGGTATGCAGCAAGGGCTTGATTATGCTCGCTTGCTCGAAGTGCCATTTATCTTTGCTTCAAACGGCGATGGCTTTATTTTCCATGATAAAACTAACCCTGCTCAACTTGAATCTCGCATTGAACTCTCTGATTTTCCTACGCCACAACAACTTTGGCAGAAATACTGCGCTTATCGCGGTTTTACTGAAGCACAGTTACCGTTAATTACTCAAGACTATCATGATGACGGCAGTGGAAAAGCGCCACGTTATTATCAGCTACAAGCAATAAACAAAACCATTGAAGCCGTATCGCAAGGCAAAAACCGTATGTTATTGGTTATGGCTACAGGTACGGGTAAAACATACACCGCCTTTCAAATAATTTGGCGTTTATGGAAGTCGCGACAGAAAAAGCGCATTTTGTTTTTAGCTGATAGAAACATTTTAGTTGATCAAACTCGCATTAATGACTTTCAGCCTTTTGGTCAAGCGATGACTAAAGTGAAAGGTCGCAAGGTTGATCCTGCTTATGAGATACATTTGGCATTGTACCAAGCTTTAACAGGCCCTGAAGAAAGCCAGAAAGCGTTTAAACAAGTAGATAAAGACTTTTTCGATCTCATCATCATTGACGAGTGCCATCGAGGTAGTGCTGCTGACGATAGCGCATGGCGTGAAATACTTGAATACTTTGGCTCAGCTACACAAATAGGTTTAACCGCTACGCCTAGAGAAACAGAAGAAGTATCGAACATAGATTACTTTGGGGAACCAACTTATACCTACTCATTAAAAGAAGGTATAGAAGACGGTTTTTTAGCACCTTACAAAGTTGTTCGGGTAGATCTTGATATTGATGCTCAAGGCTGGCGACCAGAAAAAGATCAAGTAGACGATAACGGTGAGCTTATTGAAGACCGTATCTACAATATAAAAGATTTTGACCGAACCATAGTCATTAACAATCGTACCGAGCTAGTAGCACAAACTATTACCAGTTATTTAGAACGTACCGACCCCATGGCGAAAACAATCGTTTTTTGTAACGACATAGATCATGCTGACCGGATGCGCCGTGCATTAGTGAACCTAAACCCTAAGCAAGTAGACAAGAACGAGAAGTACGTGATGAAAATCACCGGCGATGATGAAATTGGCAAAGCCCAGTTAGACAACTTTATCAACCCGAAAAAAGCGTATCCGGTTATCGCGACAACCTCAGAGTTAATGTCTACAGGAGTAGATGCTAAAACCTGTAAATTAGTCGTGCTTGATCAAAACATTCAGTCTATGACCAAGTTTAAGCAAATCATCGGCCGTGGTACGCGTATCGATGAAAAGTTTGGCAAGCTATGGTTTACCATTCTTGATTTCAAAAAAGCGACTGAATTGTTTGCCGACGAACGTTTCGACGGCGTACCTGAAAAAATTATGGTGACAAAGCCAGAAGATATTATAGAAGATGAAGACGACGCTTTTATTGACGAATTAACAGGTATCGACACCGATAATGATGTTGATACGCCTGACGGTATTACTGAACCTGAAGAAGGTTACGATACAGGCACTGGTGATAACTTAGGTGAGATTGATCGTGACTGGGGTGACGATGAAGAAGAAAAACGCTTCATTAAATTTAAAGTATCCGGTGTAACCGTTAAAAAGATTGCTGAGCGTGTGCAATATTACGATAGCGACGGTAAGCTGGTTACTGAGTCGTTTAAAGACTACACCCGTAAAACCATTAAAAAGCAGTTTACCTCGCTTGATGACTTTACGCGTAAGTGGAACGCTGCCGAGCGTAAGCAAACAATTATTGACGAGTTAGCCAACCAAGGTGTTATTTGGCAAGCGTTAGAAGAAGACATAAGCAAAGACATCGACCCGTTTGATCTTATCTGTCACGTAGCCTTTGACCAACCCCCATTCACTCGACAAGAGCGTGCTAACAACGTTAAAAAGCGCAACTACTTCACTAAATACTCAGAACAGGCGCAAACAGTACTCAATGCGTTGCTCGATAAATATGCCGATGCTGGCGTAACAGAAATAGAAAGTATTCATGTGCTTAAAGTTCAACCGTTTGATCAGATGGGCAAGCCAATGGAGATAGCAAAGCAAGCCTTTGGTAATAGAAAAGGGTATGATCAAGCCATTACCGACTTAGAAAGTCAGCTGTATCAAGATAATAAAATTGATAAAGCCAGTTAGTCATAACAAGCAGTATTCAAGCTAATAATTTATAACTGAACCTACTTGACCCTATGTCATTAATAAAGTGCGCAGGTTATCAGTAGGTTTAGTCTTCATGTAAAAAATAAGAGAAAATTATGTCAGTCAGTTCAGTGATCAAATCAATTCAAGATATTATGCGTAAAGATGCCGGCGTAGACGGCGATGCTCAACGTTTAGGGCAAATGTCTTGGTTACTCTTCCTTAAAATATTCGACGCACAAGAAGAAGCCTTAGAGTTTGAATTAGACAATTACCAAGAGCCGATCCCAAACCAATATTTATGGCGCAACTGGGCACAAGACAACGAAGGCATTACAGGTGACGAGTTGCTCGAATTCGTTAACGACCAGTTATTTCCCGACCTTAAAAACCTAACAGCCCCTATCAATTTAAACCCACGTGGCTATGTAGTGCGTGAAGCTTTTAGCGATGCTTTCAACTACATGAAAAACGGCACGCTACTGCGCCAAGTGATCAACAAGCTAAACGAAATAGACTTTACCGACTCAGAAGAGCGTCACTTGTTTGGTGACTTATACGAGCAAATATTAAAAGATTTACAAAGCGCAGGTAACGCAGGTGAATTTTATACACCACGCGCTGTTACACGCTTTATGGTAAACCGTATTGACCCTAAGTTAGGTGAAAGCATTATGGATCCCGCTTGTGGTACAGGCGGTTTTTTAGCGTGTTCATTCGACCACGTTAAAGAGAACTACGTAAAAACATCGGCAGACCACCAGACCCTGCAAAAGCAAATTCACGGTGTTGAGAAAAAACAATTACCGCATTTATTGTGTACCACCAATATGTTGTTACATGGCATTGAAGTTCCCGTGCAAGTTAAACACGGTAATACCTTAAACAAACCACTATCAAGTTGGGATGACGAGTTAGACGTCATTATAACTAACCCGCCGTTTGGTGGCACTGAAGAAGACGGCATTGAAAAGAATTTCCCGACTGAATATCGGACACGCGAAACAGCTGACTTGTTCTTACAACTAATCATCGAAGTACTTAAAAAAGATGGCCGTGCGGCTGTAGTATTGCCCGACGGCACGTTATTTGGTGAAGGTGTTAAAACCAAAATCAAAAAGCTGTTAACCGAAGAATGTAACTTACATACAATCGTGCGTTTACCTAATGGCGTATTTGCCCCGTATACCAGTATTAAAACTAACATACTGTTTTTCACTAAAGGCAAGCCAACCGAAAAAGTATGGTACTACGAGCATCCGTACCCAGCCGGCGTTAAAAGCTACAACAAAACCAAACCAATGAAGTTTGAAGAGTTTAAAACAGAAATCGACTGGTGGGGCAATGAAGCCGACGGTTTTGCTTCACGAGTCGAAAACGCACAAGCATGGCAAGTAAGTATTGCCGATATTATTGCCCGCAACTTCAACCTTGATATTAAAAACCCACACGTTGGCGAAATCATCAGTCATGATCCGCAAGAGCTATTATCTGATTACGCTAAACAGCAAGGTGATATTCAAGTATTACGTGATCAGCTTAAAGGTATTTTGTCTGCCGCACTTGCCAGTGATGAGAAATAATTATGCCTGATATAAATAACCTAATTACAGATAATATTGGTTTATGGACAAGCGCGATTAAAAAGCGTAATTCGCAAGGGCGTGGTTCAAACAAAAAGATTACATTAACAGGTATTAAAAAGTTGCGTGAGTTGATATTAGAGCTCGCGGTGCGTGGTAAGTTAGTACCACAAGATACTTCTGATGAACCTGCTAGTGTTTTACTTGAAAAAATAGCTAAAGAAAAAATAAAGCTAGTGACAGCGAAGAAAATAAAAAAACAAAATCCACTGCCTATTATTGCAGATGAAGAAAAACCGTTTGATATAGCTTTGGGCTGGGAGTGGGTGTCTTTTGGTACTATTTGTGAAATCGAAAGAGGTGGTTCACCTCGACCTATAAAGTCTTTTATTACAGAAGATGAAGACGGATTAAATTGGATAAAAATTGGTGATACTGATATTGGTGGTAAATACATAACTAGTACAGCAGAAAAAATCACGAAAGAAGGTTTAAAGAAAACAAGAGAGGTTTATCCAGGGGATTTTTTACTTACGAACTCTATGAGCTTTGGCCGACCATACATTACAAAAATAAAAGGTTGTATACACGATGGATGGTTACGTATAAGTCCCCCAAGTTCCCTTGATAAAGATTATTTATACAGTTTATTATCCTCACCGTTTATTATTCGGGCATTTAAGAAGAGTGCTTCCGGTGCTGTTGTAATGAACCTAAATGCTGAGAAAGTAAGATCTGTTACTATCGCATTGCCACCAATCAGTGAGCAACACCGAATCGTAGCTAAAGTCGATGAACTGATGGTCTTGTGTGACCAGCTAGAGCAACAAACCGAAGAAAGCTTTAGCGCACACCAAACCTTGGTTGAAGTACTGCTGTCAACGCTTACAGAAAGTAAGAACGCAGAAGGCTTCCAAACAAGTTGGCAACGTATCGCCGAACACTTCGACCTACTGTTCACCACCGAACACAGCATAGAGCAGCTAAAACAAACCATCTTACAACTAGCGGTCATGGGTAAACTCGTCCCACAAAACCCAAGTGACGAACCTGCAAGCGCACTACTTGAAAAAATCGTCGAAGAAAAAGCCCAACTTATCGCCGATAAGAAAATCAAAAAACAAAAGCCACTACCAGCAATCACTGATGAAGAAAAACCGTTTACCCTGCCTAGTGGTTGGGAGTGGGAAAGACTAGGAATAGTATGTAGAAAAGTAACTGATGGAGCACATAATCCACCACCTAATACTGGTAAAGGTTATCCGATGCTCAGTTGTAAAGAAGTAAACTTTGGAAAAATAGATTTTTCATTAGTATCTCGTTTTGTGGATCAAGTAGGATTTGATAAAGAAGATAAAAGAACAGCGATATCACCCGGTGATATTCTGCTGAATATTGTTGCATCAATAGGTCGTTCAGCAGTTGTCCCCGAAAATGTCCCGAAGTTCGTTTTACAGCGTAATGTAGCAGTATTAGATTCTATGCTAGAAGCAAACTTTTTCACTAGGCATTTGGCGTCTCCACTTTGTTATTCCTATTATGCAGAACATGCAAAGGGTACTGCACAACAGGTTATCTATTTAGGAAAGCTTTCCCTAATGCCTCTTGCAATACCACCACTAGCCGAACAACACCGTATCGTTGCTAAAGTCGATGAACTAATGGCATTGTGTGAGCAACTCAAAGCCCACCTAAGTGATGCCCAAACCACTCAACTTCACCTCGCTGATGCGGTTGTTGAACAAGCTTTAAATTAAGGAATAATAATGAGTGAAACCTATAACGTTTATTGTGATGAATCATGCCACTTAGAAAATGATGGTCATAAAGCCATGGTGCTAGGTGGTGTCTGGTGTCCAACAGATAAACGAAAAGAAATAAGCGATCGGTTAAAAGAAATTAAAGTTAAGCACGGGCTTGGGAGGGATTTCGAAATCAAGTGGACAAAAATAAGCAAAGGTAAACTTTCATTTTATTTAGATATAGTCGATTATTTTTTTGACGATGATGATTTCCACTTTCGTGGATTAGTTGCGCCTGACAAAGAAACATTGAATCATGAAAAATACGGCCAAAGCCATGATGAATGGTACTACAAAATGTATTTTACTATGCTCAAGTCTATCTTTGATCCTAAAGCCCATTATCGTGTATATATTGATATTAAAGATACACTTGGTGCTGAAAAAGTTGAGAGCCTACATGATGTACTTTGTAATAACGCTTGGGATTTTTCTCGAACAATGATTGAACGTATTCAGCAAATACACAGTCATGAGTCAGAGCAGCTACAAGTAGCTGACTTACTTATTGGTTCATTATCATACCTTCATCGAGGTTTAACAGGTAGTGAAGCAAAACTAGCTATTATAGAGCGCATAAAGGCACGAAGTGGCTATAAGTTAACTCAGAACACATTGCTTAGAGAAACTAAATTTAACTTATTGATATGGCAAGGCGGTGTTCAATGAGTAATGCCTCATTACCCGATTGGTTACCTCAACTAATATTGATGGAAGACTATAATGGCCATTGGCCGGAGTTTTTTGATGTTGTTTATCAAACTTTTTGTGAAGACTTTGTTGATGATAAACCAACCTTTAGAGGTCAAAAGCTAGGTTTGAAGCGCCACCCAGAACACGATGGTAAATCTTCTACATTTTGGCACATGATCAGTGATGGAGAAGAAGAGGTTGATAGAGAGCCTGACATTCGTCGTTGCGAGCGAATTGCTTGGCCTAGACCGTCTATAGAAAATGAATATTTAGATGATATTAAAGTTTGGCCCGAAAAGAAGGGTAGTGATCGTCGTATATTATTGTGGAATGAAACAGCAAGTTATTTGGTTGTTTTGAACAAACGTAACGGCTATATATTACCTTGGACCGCCTATACTGTTGTTTATAACAACCAAAAGCGAAAGTTAAATAAACGTTGGGAAAGATATAAAGATAATGAAATTTAAGTTGGCTGGCCTCGCCCTCTATTGAAGGCGGAACCGTAACTCTTTCAACACTTACACCAATTAAGGTTGGTTGATGAGATGCGCTGATCTTACTCTTAACGGATTGCTTTAGCAATAATTTGTTTACTAAAAGTAAAATTTTGATGGTCTTTATGAATACTTTATTAAAAAAATCAGAGACCCTTAATAGCGAGTTTAGCCGTATTTTTGCTTATGGGCTGCCGATGAAAATAAACATTTCATAGCGAGCTGGTTAATGTGTTCGATAACATCTGAACATGCGAGTAGTGTAAGACAGTTAGCTAAGTGTGGTAATTATACATCAGCTATTTGTATTATTCGCTCGCAGTTTGAAGCGTTAACACGAGGCATGTGGTTCTTTTATTCCGCCAGTGATCTGAAAATCGAAAATACGATGAAAGTACTGGGTGAACTTTCACATAGAGCAGATCAAACACCCGATAATGGAGAAATGATTAAAGTCCTCGACGATAAAGCTCCAGCACAAGTTGTCTTGATGTTAAACGAATTTCGTGATGTACAGTAGAAAGTATTGAATTCATACGTTCACGGCGGTATTCATCCACTACAACGTCATGGTGCGGGTTATCCGGAACAACTAATGAAAGGCATAATAAAGTCGTCAAACGGCTTGCTCACCATGGCAGCAATTCTTACGGGTAATGAACTTATTGTGAAATATATTACAAAAATTTAGCGTCGCCATGAAGAATGTTTACCTAAATTGCTAACATGAACTCAATCTTAATAGTGGGTATTTTGGTGGGTAAAAACATAAATAACAACCACCACAAGCCACAAAGCACTAAGAACAAAGAACTTATAAATAAAACTCAACAAGCAGATCGCGAATATAGAATAGATTTTAAAGCTATTTCATGATTTAAAAAGCCATAGTTAACTATGGCTTTTTTATGAGCAGTTGCATAGCTTGATGTGGTAAAACGAGGGTTTGCTTGGTATAA
>Ga0209292_1007675_pt1 | contig 10174 bp, 11 predicted proteins | sample GOMGulsemesocosm_2_FD_184634 | JGI IMG/M metagenome (GOLD analysis project Ga0209292, IMG submission 184634) | Methane-oxidizing microbial communities from mesocosms in the Gulf of Mexico - GOM9C Gulf of Mexico (SPAdes) (version 2) | ecosystem: Environmental > Aquatic > Marine > Cold seeps...
GAATTGGACACATTTACGTACAATCTTCTTTCAAGAGAACTTTTTTGGATGGGCTGATGGTATCAAACAAGGCGCATTATACTTTGGGGTGCGTGAAGGACGTTTTGCTCCATTAAATATTACAGATATCGGTGAAATGGCAGCGAATATACTCACCAGTAAAGGCCATGATAACAAAGCTTATAACGTAACTGGTCCTGAGTTATTATCCGGTGCAGAGATGGCGGCAGTCTTTGCTAGCGTTACCGGTAAAGAAGTGGCTTATGTATCACCATCACCAGAGCAAACACTGGAGTCTTTATTATCAACGGGTTGGCCAAAATGGCAAGCTGAGGGTATGCTGGAACTATTTGAGGTATTTGCAACTGACCAAGCTGCTGTTGTTAGTCCAGATGGAGAAACGTTATTAGGTCGCCCGCTCACCACGTTAAATAGCTTTATCACGGCGAATAAAGCAGCGTTTGTTTAAAGCATTCTAACCTTAGTTCCCATAAAGCCTTTATAGCCGCCTATTTAGTATTAGGTGGCTCTTTTAGGTTTCTTATTCATGAAAAAAAGCGTGCTCAGGTAACGCTGTAATCTGTTCGATAAACCAAGCTAATGCTTTGCCATTATTATCCTTTCGCCATGCTACGTATAAACCTAAATCTCTAGTTTCTGCTTTTGCTAAGTTTAAAGCGACTAGTTGACCACTCTTTAATTGTGCTTGTATACGGTGTACAGGTAAATAACCCACACCTAAACCTTGAGATTGAACGTTAATCTTTTGCTCAATGCTTGGTACGGTAAGGCGTGGCTGGCCATCTAATAAACCAGCAGATCGCGTAGCTACCTCAACCGAAGTATCGGCTACTACCACCGAAGGGTATTGTTTGATCATTTTGCTGGTAATAGGCACATTTATATTGCAAAGAGGATGCGTTTTAGCCACCGCAAAAATAAATTCAATATTACCGATAGCATAGCTTTCAATACAGCTATCTCGTACTGTGCCTGTTGCGCCAAGGATTAATTCACAACGGCCTGAACTGAGTGCATCCAGTGTACCGCCAAATACCTCTTCAGTTATTTTAATATCAATCCAAGGGTGTTGAGTTTGGAACTGTGCTATCAGGGTGTAGATAGGCTGATAACTTAAAATACTGTCAACAGCAATACGTAGCTCTAGTTCCCAACCACTCGCTGACTGTTTTGCCATATAGGTGAGTTCATTGGTCGCTTCTAATATCAGTCGACCTTGCTCGACAATTAATTGCCCTACGGCGGTTAATTCAGCCTTGCGTTTACTACGATCAAAAATCGTAAGATCTAAATCTTCTTCAAGCTTATTAACCGTATATGAGATAGCAGAAGGCACACGGAATAATTCATCGGCAGCTCCCGCAAAACTCTTTTTACGTTCAATGGCATCTAGTACTTTTAAAGCATCTAAAGTGATAGGGGAGTTCATTAGTTCAATCCTTTTGAATTGGTTGTTCAGTTTTAACTGTTATTAATCATCAAACGTCTTAAATATAATAGCTTCAACAATCAAACACAACGAACAATTAAACGAACTTAGGAGAAGAAATATCTCATTTTCGTTACTTAATAAACTAACAAGATCCACTTCAAATTGGTCTGCATAGTATTACGCGTGCTTGTTGGATTCATTTTCATGGCACACGGGGCGCAAAATTTATTCGCAATGTTTGGTGGTTACGGGCTGAAGGGACGGGGCAGTGGATGGAGTCTATTGGTTAACCCCTGGTTACTTAATGGCCGGTAGTGCTGAGCTATTTGTTGGTTTGTTTATCCTGCTTGGATTATTTACTCGCCCGACGGTCTTAGTGCTAGGTTTTACTATGATAGTGGCTATTGTCAGCGTGCATTTAGAAAATGGTTTATTCATGAACAATAATGGTTATGAATTTGCTTTGTTTTTAGCGGTGATTAGCTTTGCGTTAATAGTCCAAGGTGGCGGTCGTTTAGCATTAGCTAATTACATTGCAAAACGTACACAGTTCTAATCAATATCATTAATCAAAATAGATGAATTAAAGGGAGTAATAAGATGATAAAGCATTATAAATTTACAACATTAGGTAAAGCAAACCATGGTTGGTTATCCTCAAGTCACCACTTTAGTTTTGCGAATTACTATAATCCGGCACGCATGGGGTTTGGTGTTTTACGTGTCGTGAATGATGATTGGGTTAAGCCAGGCACGGGTTTTCCGACACATCCTCACCAAAATATGGAGATCATTAGTTTTGTACGTACAGGCTCTATTACCCATAAAGACAGTGTAGGTAACAAGGGGGTGACAACGGCTGGTGAAGTACAAGTGATGAGCGCCGGCACTGGCATTACTCATTCAGAGTATAACTTAAGTAAAGAGCCACTAACCTTTTACCAAATTTGGATTGAGCCTAATAAACACAATGTAAAACCGCGTTGGGAAAGTAAAGTCTTTAATACACAAAGTAACGGGCATTCGTTACCATTGTTAGTATCAGGTTACCCTGAAGACAAAGATATGGCATTGTTTATCAATCAATTGGCGCGTGTTTACGGTGGTAAAATAAAAAAAGGTATGTCTTTTACGCAGTCTATTGACCAGCAAATGTATCTGTTAGTCTCATCGGGTAGCGTTAAAATTATTGATAATGAAACGCAAGTGGTGATGCAAAAAGGCGATGGCGCAGAGGTGACAAAACAGAAACAGATCACTATTGAAGTTTTACAAGACAGTGAACTGATTTTGCTAGATGTGCCTGCTAATTAATATATACGGGCTGGTGAGATTTTATCAAGTTACAGCCTTTTCTGCTTGATTTTGTTGAGGTTTTTTTTAATCTTTAACTGGTTGATAACAGTGTAATTCAATTGCTTGTGGTTTGTGTATCATTGTAAAAATTGTTACGCGACTGTCAGGTTGTTGTATTACTAGGCAAACGATAATAGAGAATACCCCCAGATGGCTGAGTAATCAGTCAGTGTATCTGACGGTGTGATTACTAATAACCAATATCCATCTAAAATCTACTTTGTGGCGCACTGCGCAACACTTCTTTAATAAAATACTCCGAAAGTGCCTCTTGAGTCAGTTGTAATAAATTAGGCTGTGATAGTTGCAGGTTTAGTGAACTGACAAAGCCCGCAATTATTCGCTAAGTAACATTATATTACCTTGATTAAGTAATAAACCATCCGCAACGGTGTATTATCCAGTCGCTCATAAATATCCCGTTTCATCATTTGTAACACCTCGACGATGGCATTGAATTACGAATTTCCTGCGCATGATAAGTCGTTTGATTAGTGTTTATAAATTACTCTTTATTCACTAAGGGGGGATTTATAATCTTCATTACAGGGGATTGGGCTAGCACAGTGTCGTGCAATATTTGTAAGACCACTTGAAGTCCACATAAAACAAAAAGGGCTAGCTACTGTTATTGGTGCTAATTTCATCAAAGTTGAAAGCGTATGCCTCTGTTTGTCCAAGCGTAGCTAGCCATTAATTAGGCCTTTTTGAAGTAGGTTTAATACCCAGATAAGTACCGTAGTTATAATGGGGGAAAGCAAAAAGGGCATTTATGAATGCCCTTGTGATAAATCTTAGTTATTAACTCTATCTAGTTATAGCGCGTTTCGGTTATGCGCGGCCGTCCAATCTTGCCCGTGACCCATAGGTACGATGCCAAATGGATTAATAGAAAGATGGCTCGCATAATAATGGCGCTTAATATGTGCTTCATTGACCGTCGCTGCGATGCCGGGTATTTGGTAAAGCTCAATCATGTAGTTGTAGATATGAGTGTAGCTTTGTAAGGTTCTTAAATTACATTTGAAGTGGGTGTGGTAAACATTGTCAAAACGTATCAATGTTGTCCATAAACGCCAATCTGCTTCAGTGATTTTATCACCGGTTAAATAACGTTTTTTAGCTAAAATAGCATCTACTTCATCAAGGGCCGCAAATAATTTTTCGCCGTGCTCTTGGTAAGATTCCTGTGAAGTCGCAAACCCTGTTTTGTATACGCCATTATTAATTTTGTGATAAACCAATTCATTCACTTCATCAATATCTGTTTGTAATGCTTTCGGGTAATAATCTGCCGTGTTGCCTGTTAGGTGATTGAATTCAGTATTTAACATACGAATAATCTCAGATGATTCGTTATTAACAATCACTTGCTGTTTTTTATCCCACAGTACAGGTACGGTAATGTTACCTGCGTAATCAGGTACATTTTGAACATAACGCGCGAGCATATGCTCACTACTATATAAAGTGTCACCTGTTGTGCCGTACAGTGCCGCAGACTCTTCATTATGTGAAAAGCTCCAACCTTTTACGTGCATATCTGGATGAACCACACTTACCGTGATTAGATCTTCAAGGCCTTTTAAGGTGCGGAAAATTAAGGTGCGGTGTGCCCAAGGGCAAGCCAGCGAAACATACAGGTGATAACGATCTGCTTCTGCTTTAAATCCGCTGCTACCATCTGCTGTGATTTCGTTTCTAAATTGTGAATCTTTGCGTTTGTATTCGCCGTTTTTAATGCTGCTGTTCCAATTTGATTTTACTGCTGTCATGGTCTTCTCACTTTTCATGTTTTGCAGGTAATATTTTCGTTACCTGCAAAAAAGTTATTAGGGCTTAAGTTAATCAGAATCTTAATTAGTTACGTGTCATGCGCCTTAATGTATCGTCTTTATCGATTAGGTGGTGCTTGATAGCTGCCAACCCGTGTAATAATGATAAAACAATTAAACTGTAAGCAGTGTATTTGTGAACTAACCCTGCAATGTCGGCTTGGTTAGGAAAAAATTCACCTAAACCAGGCAAACTAAACCACGTAAATACTTCAATTGCACGACCATCTGCTGTTGAAATTAAATAACCACTGGTCATTAAGATGAATAATAAAAAGTAGATCGCTGTGTGAGTAAGGCTCGACGCCAATTTTACAGGTGTTGAGTGGCTTGCTAAGGCGCTAGGTGCTGGACTATAAAATCGCCAAATGACTCTGAATATAGTTGCTAGTAATAAAAGAATGCCAACACTTTTATGCCAATGTGGAACGGGTTTATACCATGGGCTGTAATAGGTTAATTCAACCATCCAATAGCCCAAAGCAAATAAGCTAATAACAGTCAGTGCTGAAATCCAATGTAGTGATTTCGCCATGAAACCGAAACGTGTGGGGGTGTTTTTTAGCATTATTTTATCTCCGGTTTGTATGGTGTTTGCTTAAGGAATTTATCAAGCCCATCAGATGGGCTTTTAGGTGTTTGGTTACTTACGAATACCTTCAATGTGCAGTTTTAAAGCAACCGTGCCAAAGTCCATTTTGAAAGCAAAGTCTTTCATTTCAATTTGTGTTGTACCGCTGAAACCTAAGCGGTATCCTCCCCATGGATCATCGCCTTCACCCACTTTAACTGCATCAATGATGATTGATTTAGTCACGCCGTGCAGCGTGAAATCACCAGTGATTGCTAGTTTACCTTCACCTTTGTCTTCCACTTTTGTAGAAGTGAAGGTTGCATTTTTAAATTTACTTGCATCTAAAAAGTCAGCTGAACGTACGTGCTTGTCACGTTCCGCGTGATTTGAATCGATACTTGAAGCATCAATGATTACCTTTATTTTTGATGCTTCTATGTTTTTCTCATCATAAGAAAACTCACCAGAAAAAGTATTAAAGCGACCTGTTAATACACTCCATCCCATATGGCTTGTTTCAAAATTGATTGAAGCGTGTGCACCTTTATCATCAATGTTGTAATCTGCAGCGTGAGCTGGTGCTAAAAAAGTGGTTGTTAATAATGCTGTTGCTAATAATAATTTTTTCATGGTGTTAGTTCCTGTTGTTAGTAATGTTGCTCTTTAAGCAGCCTTGTGTCCGTTTGATGAAAGAATAATAGCAACGCGATTAGGTGCAATAAATAGCAGTTTAGGAAAATGATAATTGCATATAACGCAACAGTAGCTTTTCTGCTGTAGGATAAATTCATTGCACTTGTATTGATGATGGGGTGCTATACCACTACAATTGCCTATTAAACTCATGATTCAAAGGGATAGCGTCATAATATGCAACAATATGATTTAGTCGCATTGCGTAGTTTCATTACCGTGGTTGAAGCAGGTAGTTTTAATCAAGCCGCTGAGTTACTTGAAAGCAGTACCGCTGCTATTAGCCGGCGTGTATCTGGCCTTGAGACTGCATTAGATGTTCGATTACTCAATAGAACCACGCGTAAAATTGAGTTAACAGAGGCGGGCAAGCAGTTTTATCATGATGTTATTGATATTTTCCATTCCTTAGAAGAAGCTGAGGAGCGTATCCAGCAAGGCACTAATACCATTAAAGGCACGTTGCGTATTGCTGCTGGTTTGAGTTTTGGCACTATTTGTTTGTCGTCTTTAATTTCCTCTTTTATGAAAATTTACCCTGAACTTGAAGTACAGTTGCAACTGGAAGATCACACTACTGATTTAGTGGCTCAGCGGATTGATGTTGCTATCCGTATTGGTGAGTTAAAAGACTCTACATTAATCGCAACACGTGTTGGGAACATGTCTCGCATTTTCTGTGCCTCACCTGCATACCTAGAAAAGTATGGTGAGCCCACGCAGCCTGAGCAACTCTCAGATCATAATTGCTTACGTTATAACGGAGGCAGTACGCGTTATGGGTTTGATTTTTGCCGTGACAATATTCAACAAAATATAGAGGTCAGTGGCAGTTTATCAACGAATAATGGAGAGGTATTAAAAGACGCGGCCATTAATGGCATGGGCATAACACTGTTACCGACCTTCATCGTGGCAGAAGCGCTTGAAAAAGGGCAGTTAAAGGAGATACTTTGTGATTTTGTTCCGATTCCATTTGGGTTATATGCGATGCGACTTTCACGTAAATACACACCAACTAGAGTATCTACCTTTATTGATTACTTAAAAGCCAGTTGTATTACTAACAAGTAGTCAAACACTTAGGTATTTTATTCAATAGAAGAAAGTAGCAGATAAAATAAAGCCCTGCGACTATGAACAGGGCTTTGTGTTTACTCGTATGAACCGACTTAACGTTTTATTCTATACTGCGTAGTACTTTAACTAAGCAACAAGCGTCACCTGTGTTGCCAGCGCAACGTCTGCTGTAACGTATTGCATGCCATGTGCGATTGCGACACTTTCACAAGTTACTTTACCATCAATCACATTCAGTCCCTCTAATAGACCTTTATCATTTTGCAGTGCTGTTTTGTAACCTTGGTTTGCCAGCTTAATAATATAAGGCAGGGTGGCATTGTTGAGTGCAAAGGTGGAAGTGCGCGCTACTGCGCCGGGCATATTGGCCACACAGTAGTGCACTACTTCATCAACCACATAAGTTGGATCTTGATGGGTAGTAGCATGTGAGGTTTCAAAACAACCACCTTGGTCAATGGCAACATCAACAATAGCGGAGCCTGGTTTCATTTTTCTTATATGCTCTTTTGTCACTAATTTTGGCGCAGCTGCTCCTGGTATCAGTACTGCACCAATAACTAAGTCTGCAGCTAAGACTTCCGTTTCTAATGCGTCTGTGGTCGAGTAGATTACTTTAACCTGGCTACCAAATTGAATGTTCAGGCTACGTAATGTATCAATACTTCTATCTAAAATAGTGACATCAGCGCCTAGACCAACGGCCATTTGCGCTGCGTTATTGCCGACCATTCCACCGCCGATAATGACCACTTTTGCTGGTGCAACACCCGGTACGCCACCTAGCAACAGCCCGCAACCTTGATTAGATTTTTCCAGTGTTTGCGCACCAGCTTGAATCGCCATACGCCCAGCCACTTCAGACATGGGGGCTAATAGTGGTAATCCGCCTTTTGCATTAGTCACCGTTTCATAAGCAATACAAACCGCTTTGGAATCAATCAAGCCCTGAGTTTGTGGTAAATCGGGTGCAAGGTGCAAATAAGTGAATAGGATTTGCCCTTCACGTAACATGGCACATTCATTCGCTTGCGGCTCTTTTACTTTAACTATCATCTCGGCCTTAGCAAAAACAGTGCTGGCTTTATCTTCAATGCTGGCACCTACTGCAATATAATCTTGATCGCTAAAACCAATACCCAAACCGGCACTCTTTTCAACAATGACTTTATGACCGTTTTGTATCAGTTCACGTACACTTGCTGGCACCATACCCACACGATACTCATGGTTTTTAATCTCTTTAGGTACACCGATAAGCATAATTATCTCCTTGTCATTGGCTGTTATTAAATCGCGCTTAGCTGATGGAAATAGTATAGGTATTTTTGTGCAGTTTTATTGACTGTATTTTTCTGTTTGAAGCTTAATTTGCAGTCTATAATGCTGTTTAATGTTTTAAATTTAGTTAATAAAACTGGTATGTTTTAATGGGGTAGTTGATGTCACTGGATAGGATAGATCGCAACATATTACGCGAATTACAAGTCAATGGTCGTATCTCTAATGTGGAGTTATCACAAAAAGTTGGTTTAAGCCCGACACCTTGTTTAGAGCGGGTAAAAAAGCTAGAGCGAACAGGGGTTATAAAATCCTACACCGCACTGCTAGAGCCGACATATTTAGATGCATCACTACTGGTTTATATAGAGCTAACGCTAAAGCGTAGTAGCGGTGATGTATTTGAACGTTTTAATGAAGCAGCTAAAAAACTCGACTCGATATTAGAGTGTCATCTTGTGTCGGGCGATTTTGATTATCTATTAAAAACACGTGTAGCGGATATGTCAGCTTACCGTAAGGTATTAAGTGAAACATTAATGGCATTGCCTGATATAAAAAGCTCAAGAACTTACGTGGTAATGGAAGAGGTTAAGTGCTTGTCATCTATTAATGTACCGAATTAAGCGCTTTTAAATTGCGCTGATCTTATGCAGCGCAGATATGCTTACTCTTACCAATTATTATAGGGGTTTTTAACTAACATCGAGTTGTAATATTTAGCCTGCCCCGTCACTTGCTCACCTAACCATGTTGGTTTTGAAAATGCTTCATCTTCACTTGATAACTCAACTTCTGCCACTGTTAACCCTTGGTTTTCACCGTAGAACTCATCCACTTCAAAAGTATGCAACCCACATGGCACTAAGTAGCGAGTTTTATCAATCACACCTGGCTCGCATATTTCGAGTAATGCTAAGGCTTCCTGTTTAGGGATTTTCTTCTCCCATTCAAAACGTGATGTACCACTTTCACTGCTGATACCCTTGATGGTTAAATAACCTTGTTCACCGTTGAGTCGAACACGTACGGTGCGCTCAGGGGCTGAGTTTAAATACCCTTGTATAATACGTGTTTCACTAACCACATCACTTTTAAAGCTACTGTCTTTAATTAAAAACTTACGTTCGATTTCTTGCATCTTGTTTATCCATTAATGAGTGAAAGGGGGGACTGGGTAGATAATACGTTTAATTGTTTGTAGGGAGTTAATGTTTTTAGGCTCTTTAGGTTAAACTAGCTGGGAAGGAATTATAGTTTATCGTATCCCCATAACCAAAGTATCAGGTGAAAAAATTGAGTAATAATGAACAATCGCATTTAGTTGCAGGTCGAGAATGTGGAGAGTGTACTGCGTGCTGCGTCGATCTCTATATTAAAGATGACGGCTTTGAAAAGCCTGCTGATCAAGCATGCCCAAATATGATTAAAAATGGGGGCTGTAAGATCTATTTACAAAGGCCGTCAGTTTGCCGAGATTGGCATTGTGCATGGCGCTTCATGGAACAGCTAAACGATGAGTGGCGACCTGATAGAATCGGAATTTTGGTGCGTTCAGACGAAAATGGCATTATTTTTCAGCCAATTCGAGATCCTAAAACAGTGTTAACCAATGCGCGTGTTATAGAGTTGATCGCTGGTGGGGTTGTACAGGGTATTGCAATGTCGATGTCTATTGCGACACAAAAGGGGTTGCGTAGCTATAGCGTAGATTTGAATGAGCCTCTACAGGAGGCTGTTGAAGCGCGAAGCCTTCCTTTGATTCAAGATAAAATTATTGAGTTAATTGAGTTTGCATCGTCACAAAAAACCAGCCCAATCAATATTAAAGAGCTTTAATACTAGCGAGCATGTTGGCCTATCCGACCAACATGCAGAGCTATATTGACGCCATTAAGATTT
>Ga0209292_1007676_pt1 | contig 10174 bp, 9 predicted proteins | sample GOMGulsemesocosm_2_FD_184634 | JGI IMG/M metagenome (GOLD analysis project Ga0209292, IMG submission 184634) | Methane-oxidizing microbial communities from mesocosms in the Gulf of Mexico - GOM9C Gulf of Mexico (SPAdes) (version 2) | ecosystem: Environmental > Aquatic > Marine > Cold seeps...
GGAGGGTGGTATCCTATATGACAATATAATTGCTGATGATTATCAAGGAATTATATGGTCATTCGGTTCTGGTCCAGAACCACTGCGCGCTCTTAAGCGGTGGCATTCACAAACTGAAAATACATCCGGCAACTATGCCCATTACGACAACCCAGAATACGATGCGTTGTTGGACCAAGCACAGTTGGAAATTGACCCTTCAGCCCGTGCAGAGCTTTTGATGCAGGCTGACGCCATTTTCCGGGATGATGCAGCAGTTTGGGTGTTCAACTATAACAAGGCCGTTCTTGCAGTGCAGCCTTGGGCCCATGGTCTGCAGCCGGTTTCGATCGAGATCATGTATCAGGATCTCGCGGATGTCTGGGTGGATGAAAACTCTCCACGATCCGAAAACTAAGACGAAAACGCAACATGGCGGCGCAAACTTTGTGCCGCCATGTTGCGTTGCTGGCCAAGCCTTCGGATTGCTGAAAGTTCGGAACCTCCAGTATTGCGCATTACTGACTTTGTGATCCCGCGCGTGCCCTTAACAGACAGGCCTATCCACCATGCGTTCATTCATTATTCGCCGACTGCTTCAGTTCATTCCCACTGTTTTGGGGATCACGCTGATCATGTTCGTTTTGCTGAACCTGATACCTGGAAATGCCGCGCTGAGTTCGGCCGGCAGACTGGAGATGGACGCTAACGTGCTGGCCCAACTTAAGGCAGATTTGCAATTGGATCAGCCAGCCTATGTTCGATATTTCAACTATCTCGGCCGATTGCTGCAAGGTGACATGGGGCAATCCCTTTTGCGGCGCTATGACGTTGCAGATGTTGTCTTTGATAGACTATGGGCGACCCTCAAGCTGGCACTGTCTGCGATTACGATAGCCATCGTCATCGGAGTTCCGCTTGGGTTTGTTGCGGCTTTTCGCCAGGGAACTTGGGTCGACATGCTCTCCGCCGTTGTATCCGTTGTAGGCGTTTCTATTCCGCAGTTCTGGCTTGGAATTCTCCTGATGTACTTCTTTGCTTATACCATGCACCTGTTGCCCACGTCGGGTTACGGTGGTGGATCTCTGGCCAACCTTATCCTTCCGGCATTAACACTTGGGATTGGATACACAGCGCTTTTGGCGCGTATTACCCGCGCTGCCGTGGTTGAAGTGCTTTCTGCTGATTACATTCGGACCGCCCGCGCCAAAGGATTGTCCGAGGTCAAGATTGCCTACAAGCATGTTTTTCGAAACGCCTTTATCCTGATTTTGACAACCGCAGGCCTGCTCTTTGGATCGCTGATCGGTCAGACGGTGGTGGTCGAGCGCGTCTTTGCCTGGCCCGGCATCGGGTCACTTTTGGTAGAGGCGATTTTTCAGCGGGACATTCCGGTGGCTCAGGGCTGTTTATTGGTCATCGTGATGATCTTCCTAATCGTCAACCTGCTGATCGATATCCTTTACAACGTGGTTAACTCACAGATTGATTTCAAATGACATTCCAGCGCATCTATCGACAAAAAAACCTGTTTTACGGTGGCCTCATCGTTTTGACTGTCACGTTGATGGCCATTTTCGCGCCAATGATTGCGCCTTTCGATCCGGTCAACGATGCCGACTTGATGCGCTCAGAGTTGCCGCCAAGCGCTGAGTATTTGTTCGGTACAGATACCAACGGGCGCGATGCCTTTTCGCGTGTCATCTATGGCGCACGGGTGTCACTAAGCGTCGGACTGATCACACAGATCGTCAACACCATGATCGGCGTGTCGATGGGTCTGGTTGCCGGGTATTTCGGGCGGTTTTGGGATGACCTAATTATGGGCATTACCAACGTCATGCTATCGATACCCGTCATCGTCTTTGCATTGGCCATTATGGCGGCACTTGGTCCGGGGCTGTTCAATATCTATCTGGCATTGGGCCTGACGAACTGGGCCTATACCTGTCGTCTAACCCGCGCACAGGTGCTGTCGGTCAAAAAGAACGACTATGTCAATGCGGCCGTCGTGCTGGGCTATAGCAATGCCAGTATCCTTTTCGGACAGATCATGCCGAATGTGCTTGGCCCGGTTTTAGTCATCGCGACACTTGGCTGTGCCGAAGCCATTCTGCTTGAAGCGGCATTGTCCTTTTTGGGGCTGGGGACGCAACCGCCGACACCCAGTTGGGGCGGTATGTTGTCATCAGCACGTGATATGTTCTTTAGCGCGCCTTGGCTGTCTATATTTCCCGGGTTGGCAATCTTCATCACCGTTCTTGGGTTGAACCTTTTCGGTGATGGGTTGCGCGATATTCTCGACCCAAAGAATGTACTGAAAAACAAGGAATAAGGTGCCGATTTGGCGCGGGGGATCTTATGATCCGCGAGGAGAGACGATGTACAATACGGCAAAACTACTGGAAGTTAACAATCTGACAACGCAATTCAGCACGCCTAACGGTATTGTTCCTGCTGTCAGAGATGTGTCATTCGACCTTGATCCGTCGGAAACTGTGGGCATTGTCGGTGAATCTGGTTCCGGTAAAAGCGTTACGGCGATGTCGCTATTGCGCCTGATAAAATCGCCACCCGGCCAAATTGTTCATGGCACTGTTAACTACAAGGGTGTTGACCTGTTGGCGCAGGATGATGCCTATATGCGATCCATCCGTGGCAATAGAATATCAATGATATTTCAAGAGCCCATGACATCTTTGAACCCGCTGATGACCGTAGGGGAGCAGATTTCCGAGGTTGTTCAGTTGCACCAGAATCTTAGTCGCCGTGAAGGCAGAAACCGTGCAATCGAGTTACTGAAAACGGTTCAGATCCCGTCACCTGAAAAACGCATAAAGGATTACCCGCACCACATGTCGGGCGGAATGCGCCAGCGCGTGATGATCGCGATGGCGCTGGCCTGCGACCCTGAAATCCTGATTGCCGATGAACCGACGACCGCTCTTGATGTGACCATCCAAAGCCAAATTATGGATCTTATTCTGGGCCTTAAGGACGAATTTGGTAGTTCGGTCATCATGATCACCCATGATTTGGGGGTCATTGCGGAAATGGCGCAGCGCGTTATTGTCATGTATGCGGGGCAAGTGGTCGAGGTCGGATCCGTTCTGGATATCTTCGATGACCCCCAACATCCCTATACCCGTGCATTGCTTCGGTCAGTTCCAAAACTGGGGAGTCGCACCGCCCTTGGGCGACACCGTCTGCAAGAGATACCGGGCATGGTCCCCAACCTGACCAATATGCCTGTTGGTTGTTCGTTTCGCGAACGATGTCCAATTGCTGGGCCTGAATGTGCACTCCGGTCTGTCGACCTACACCCGATCTCAGATGGCAGGATGTCTAGATGTCTAAAGCTGAATTCACAGACGGAGGTGGTCGTATGACGGGGACAGTTGCAGGATCTGAGCCATTGCTCAAAGTCGATGATCTGAAAGTTCATTACAATCCTACAAAGCACCCCATTCGTGCGGTCGATGGCGTGTCCTTTACGCTCGCAAAAGGTGAGACACTGGGCATTGTCGGGGAAAGTGGCTGCGGCAAGACAACAACCGGTATGTCGATCATCAACCTGCCGCCTCCGACCAGCGGCAGTGTGGTATTCGATGGGATTGACCTTACCCGGCTGCCATCCATGCCCCGACAGGAACAACTTGCTTTGCGGCGCCGCATTCAGGTGGTGTTTCAGGACCCTTATTCATCACTGAACCCGCGAAAAACGCTGGCCCAGACGTTGGACAAGCCTTTGAAGATCCATGGCCTGAACGCTGCTGAACGTAAGGATCGCATCGCCTATCTTCTAGAAAAAGTTGGGCTAAACCCGAAACAGGCATCCCGCTATCCGCATGAGTTCTCCGGCGGTCAACGGCAACGAATTGGGATTGCACGTGCCCTTTCGGTCAGCCCGGAGCTGATCATTTGCGACGAGGCGGTATCCGCCCTTGATGTGTCAATTCAAGCGCAAATCATTAACCTCTTGCTGGACTTGCAGGAGGAGTTCAACCTTGCCTACCTGTTCATCTCTCATGACCTTGCAGTTGTTGAACATGTCGCGGATCGGGTTGCGGTTATGTATCTTGGAAAAGTGGTTGAACAGGCGCCTTATGATGCATTGTTTAGCAACCCACAGCACCCCTACACGCAGGCTTTGCTTTCGGCGATACCAATCCCTGACCCACGAAAAAGAGGGTCACGCATTGCTCTAGAAGGTGATATCTCCAGCCCTCTGAACGCACCGAAAGGATGTCCTTTCCACACGCGATGTGTGCGCAAGTCGGCAGTCTGCGAAACGGTTCCGCCACAGCAAACAGCGGTTGGCAATGACCACACGGTATCGTGCCACAACCTTTAAATTCTTGATCAGCTTGCAAAGTACAATGTCATATGACCGCGATAGGCACATTCAATTGATTGAATTAAATTATATATACAATCTTATTTCCAATAATATGAGCGAGGCGCCATGAAACATACTATTGGAATAATCGGGGTCGGCCATTTCGCAACCTATTTGATTGCGGGTTTCGTGAAGGCCGATGACCCTGCTGATCTTCAGCTCTATTCGCGCACCCGATCGCGGGTTGACACCATTGCGGAAAGTCATGGAAACGCCCGTGTTTTCAACACCGCGCAGCAAGCCGCAGACGGTGCATCCGTTATTATCATTGCCACTAGGCCTGGTGATGTAGAGGTGGCACTTTCTGGTGTTACATTCACCAAAGATCAGGTTGTTATATCGGTCGCGGCAGGGGTCACCTTGAACCGGCTGCAAGCATTGATCGGCGCCGCTACCGCTGTACGCGCGCTGCCTATTGCCAGTGCGGCAATCAACAAGAGCCCGGTCATAATGATGCCAGAAAATGCCGCTGCCCGCGCGGTGTTGGAACCCTTGGGAAATGTGCATGTTTTGCAGGACGAACAGCAGTTTACCGCAGGAACAGCATTGGTTGGCGCATTCTATGCCTTGATGTTTCCGTTGATGGATCATCTAGCGACTTGGACCGCAGCGCAGGACTTAGACAACTTAACCGCGCGAGCATTGGTCGTTGAAACGATTGCCGGGGCAAGCGGCATGGCGGCGCATGACGCACATGTCCCGTTTCAAGATATCTGGACTTCACTTGCGGTTCCGGATGGGATTTCCGAATGCGGCATGGATGAAATCAAACGTAATGGTGGCCTAAACGCGTGGAGCGATGCGCTTGATGCCGTTGTCCGCAAGTTGGAGGGCAGCGCGTGACACAGGCTGGTTTCGAACAGATCACACGACAGGCATTGGTTGATCAATTGCCAGATTGCAGCGCAGTTTTGGACGACGCGCGCGCGATTGCCAACACCATCACCATCGGGCGCACCGCTGCGTTTGACGCATGGGGCGTCGCATCTGAGGCGGAATTCAAACGTGCCTGCATGAAAGACGGCGTGATCAGCTATCATGCCCATATCGGCATGGGAAACTGGGATCTGACCGAAAAGGCAATGGCAAACCTGTTTCACGAGGCAAATCAGAATAATATTGCCATCCACCGTGCAGGGCTTTGCCTTGATCGCCGCATGGGCTTACCCGAAGGCAAGCGCAGTAAGGCCGCGTCTGAAACTGGCCCGCTTCTGGAAACCCAAGCACATTGGGCGCAGATCGGGCAGATAACACCGATACAGCCCCATATGGGCGACTTCATGATTGGGTTTCCATCATCCACGACCAACACCGTGCACGCCCTACGCGCCGGGGTTACCACAATCGGCAACCTGTCGCAGTTTTTCGCCCACGAGGCTCCAGGCTGGCGCGACCCTGTCTTTACCGCCGTTGAAACGACGCGGTCCATCGCCATTCTGGGGGCGCTGCGCAAGCAAGGTGTTATGCTGCATTCCTATCTAGAGGACGGGTTCGGCGCGCTTTTCTTTGATTGCACGACTGTCGCAGGCTGGGCCTATCTGGAAAAATACATCGTCGAAGATCTTTTGGGCGCCAAGCTATCGCATTGTATTGGTGGCCTGACATCAGATCCTGTCAAAAGGGCCGGCTGGGTATTTGCGTTGGATCAGATCCATGAGGGGGACAGCGTCGGATCAATGTTCTATGGCGATACCATTTCGTTTACCCGGAACTTTGACCAGAACCGAGGACTGATCGCGGAATACATGCTGTGGGACATCATGGCTCAACTGGAATGTCCCACGGGTCACGCGGTTCTGCCATTGCCGGTGACCGAAGCTTTCCGGTCGCCATCGTGGGAAGAAATTCTCGATGCGCAGATCCTTGGCAATCGGGTCGAGACAACTGCCAGACGTCTGCATTCGCGGGTGGATTTCTCCGATAGTCGCGCCTTTGCTGCGCAAATGAAAAAACACGGCAAGCAGGTGTTTCAAAATGCCCTGAACGGGTTGGAGGCTGCTGGTGTTGACATCACGAACCCACTGCAAATGCTGTATGTCCTTAAGAAGCTGGGCCCGGACCTGTTTGAGGAATTATTCGGGGCGGGGCAAGCCGATGATGCGGAGGTGCGCGGGCGTAAGGTCATCGTGCCTACCGACATATTCACCCAATCTATCGCTTGCTATAAAGAAAACCTGCCCAAATTTCAAATGCCGGAACTGGCCGATAAAGTCGCGGGCAAGCGTATTCTTCTGGCATCCACTGACGTGCATGAACATGCGATCATGGTCTTGCATTGGCTGTTGTCGAACGCTGGCGCCGACGTCGTTTACTTGGGCGCCGAAGCCGACCCTGAAAAGGTGGCCGACAAAGCCGGAACAGACGCGCTGGATGCAATCCTGATCAGTACCCACAATGGCATGGCGCTGGATTACGGCAATCAGCTGATAGAGGTTCTGGCAGAAAAAAAGGTTCACACACCGGTCCTATTCGGTGGCGTACTAAACCAAAAACACGGTGATCTCGATTTACCGATCGATGTAACGCAAGAGTTGATTGGCATCGGCATTCACACAGATTCCGGGTTGGGAAATCAACTTGGAACGCTTCTTAAACTCAACAAACCAACCAACAAGGAAACCACATGATACATTTCGGCTATGGCTCTAACTTGCAGATGGAATACCTGCTCAAAATGCTACCCAGTGCAAAATTCATGATGAAAGCCTACATTCCAAATTATGAGATCCAGTTCAACTTCTGGTCAAAGATTCAAGAGGCTGGGATCAGTAACATTATCCACGCGCCGGGTAAGATGGTGCATGGCGCGATCTTTGAAGTGGACGAGGCCGAGATGCTAGATCTTGATGTCAAAGAGGGCTACTACATCGGTGATTATGAGCGCAAAACATTCATAGCACTAGGTGAAGATAAGAAATGGTACGATACAGAATTGTATCAGGTGATTGATCCACAGGGGCCGTTCAAACCGTCTAAATCTTATGTCAAAGGAATGCTGGAAGGTGCAAAAGAGCTGAAGATTGACCCAACATACCTCAAGACAATTGAACAGTTCTACACGGACTCGCTTTAATCTGGCTCGGCCTGCCGGCAATGCGGCGGGCCGACGTTTTCACAGCCGCAAACATCATAATGCCTAAACTTGGATCTGAGTCTTTTCCTCGATCATCTGCTGTAGGTTCAGATAAGCGTGTTTTTTGCTATTTTCAATGTGATCTGCCAGCAAGGATTTTGCTAGATCATTGTTTCTGGCAATGATCGCATCCAGAATTTGTCCATGATCCTGCTGGTTTGATTTCTTGCTGGTAACGTATCCAAGACTGGCCTTGTATTTCAGATGCAGCACGTCAAAAATGTTCTTCAATGCGTCAAGGCGAATAGATTGGCCGGATAGCTTCGCAATCGTCAAATGAAAGTTTCGATCGGCAATTAACTTCTGATGGCTCAGGTTGCTATCGAGCGATTTCAGATAGGCCTTATGTGCTGATCGCAGCTCTGTCTCTCCAGAGACATCCAGCTTTTCAATCGTTTCGTCCAGCAAGGTCAGTTCTAAAAGAGTTCTAAAAGTATATAATTCTTCAACTTCCTCAAGTCTCAGCGGTTCGATGAAGTAACCCTTATTAGGTTCACGTCGGACAAGACCTTGGAACTCAAGGAATTTCAGGGCCTGTATGACTGGCGTCACACTCATCCCCATCTGAACAGAAAGGTCTTTGAAGGGGATTTTCTGGCCCGCAACAAGCTCGTTGTGAAAAAGCATTTGCCGAATGCTATCAAAGGCCCTCTGAGACAGGTCCGTTGGTTCTTTCTTCAGTTTGGAGCGTGTTTCTACCATGTTAATGGTATTACCTTTTTTAGAGGGAGTTTCAATGCTCATGGCACGATATAAGTGTTGAAATAGATTTCAACACTTTCCGCTGCCATATGTATTTCACGATGATCAAGTCTAGGATCTGTCAGGCCGCATTATACGTAAAGGGTATCTTGTCGGAACACGTGACAGAAAGTTGGCTATCCCTGTTCGTTAATATATACTTAGCCCAAATATTCAAACGTGAGAAATCCCATGAAGCCTTTACCACAGATTGCCGATTTTGCCGATGAGATGACAGCAATCAGGCGTGATCTTCATGCGCATCCCGAACTTGGATTTCAGGAACATCGCACATCTGGCATCGTGCAGGAATTGTTAGAGCGTTACGGTGTAGATGAAATCCACACGGGCATGGCAGGGACCGGTGTTGTAGGCGTGATCCGTGGCAAGGGAGACGGCACCCGCTGCGTCGGGTTGCGGGCTGACATGGACGCATTGCCGATCCAAGAGACGACCAATCTAACTTACGCGTCACAGAACGAAGGGGTCATGCACGCCTGTGGTCATGACGCGCACACTACGATGCTATTGGGGGCTGCCCGTTATCTGGCCTCAACTCGAAATTTCAGCGGCACGGCCACCGTAATTTTTCAACCCGCCGAAGAAGGTTTGGGGGGTGCCCGAAAAATGATAGCCGACGGGTTGTTCAAGCATTTTCCCTGTGACGAAATTTTCGGAATGCACAACAATCCAAACGGCACACCAGGGTTGGTCAAAATAAAACTGGGTGAGGCGATGGCCGGGGCCTGCTCATTTGATATCAAGGTTCACGGGGTTGGTAGCCATGCGGCGATGCCCGATGATGGCCGGGATGCAATCGTGATTGCATCGGCCTTGGTCGGGGATCTGCAATCCATCATCAGCCGCAATATCTCACCAACAAAACCGGCGGTGCTTTCAGTGACAAAATTCAACGCTGGGAATGCGTATAATGTGCTGCCTGATGTGGCGACCCTGTCCGGCACGATACGTTATTTTCACGATGAGGTTCGTGATCTGATCGAGAGCCGGATCAAAGACATATGCGCAGGCCTTGCTAGAATGCATGGTATTGAGATCGACGTAAAAATCTGGAACCTTTTTGACGTTCTGGTGAATGATGCAGATCTATCAAATGCCTACCTAGAGGCCGCAGGGGATATCGTCGGGGCCGAAAACACCCAAATCAACACTGAGTTAACCACAGGAAGTGAAGATTTTTCAGATATGCTGAAGGTCGTACCTGGCGCCTATTGCACGCTTGGCCATGGCCGGGGTGTGCCTGTTCACAATCCGGCTTACAGCTTTGACGATACCATCCTGCCGATCGGTGCTAGTATACTGGCAAGGATCGTGGAAAGGCGCCTGACACCCGCGCCTTGAAACGCGACTGTATCGTGGCTCATGGGGGCCTTGCTGCGGAAATGCGGCGCGCTCGGATAGAGAACCATTTTCCTAGATATCGGAACACCCCTAATGCCGCACCAAGTTCACACCACTCAGAAAGAGCGACGGCACGGATCCATTTGAAATTGGCACATAATAAAGTGACGCACCTAGTTGGAATGATTGAGAACAGATGAGTGGATGGAGATAAACCTCTGCAAACTGCGCATGTGTCGGAAGTGCAATATTGCATGTTCTCATCGTCAAAAGGGCTCCTTCTAGTGGTTTTGAAATAATCCGCTTCTAGGCAATAACAGAGAATTCTTAGCCCAGTTATTCAGCCAACGGCCGACTTCTCGTCTGTTGGCATTGCCGATAACCTTCATTATTGCACCTAAGATCGGAACTTATCGGTCTTGATGATCTTCGAATTGTCCAGATAAAGACCTCTGCCATCTGTTACCGGCAGGTGATTTGTAAAATCACCGAGAGGCATTGAGATTTTGATGTTGGCCTTGGTCAAAGTCGTGATCCAGCCGGCGCCTGTGTATTGGCTG
>Ga0209292_1007678_pt1 | contig 10172 bp, 7 predicted proteins | sample GOMGulsemesocosm_2_FD_184634 | JGI IMG/M metagenome (GOLD analysis project Ga0209292, IMG submission 184634) | Methane-oxidizing microbial communities from mesocosms in the Gulf of Mexico - GOM9C Gulf of Mexico (SPAdes) (version 2) | ecosystem: Environmental > Aquatic > Marine > Cold seeps...
ACGATTGCTGATTCGTCGCTTGACTGTCTGCCGACGACTGCTGATTTGAGGCGTTTTGTGAAGATGATTCATTGTTTGATGATTGCTGATTCGTCGCTTGACTGTCTGCCGACGACTGCTGATTTGAGGCGCTTTGTGAAGATGATTCATTGTTTGATGATTGCTGATTTGATGACACTTCCTCTTCTTCCGAAAAATCAATATCTTGACTGCTACTTGTTGATGACTCTCCGCCATCATCATTTTCTGCTTCGCTTAAAGAGTCGCTACTTTGCTGGCTTTGTTCCTGATGTCCTTTTTGACCCTCGACACCTTCAGTGCCCTCGCTTGATTGGCTTGTTGTGGTTCCTTTCGATGAAGCACGAGATGATGTTTGACCTTGTTGCTGCTGCTTTGAAGACTGAGATTTTTTTGACACCGAAGATTGCGGCCTAGATGATTTACTTTTGTTTCGTGAGCTACTTTTTGAAGCCGCTGGCGGACTAGAAGGAGTACTTGCACTGGAAGGTGAAGGTGGTGTTTCTTGCTGAGATTGTTGCGTAGATTTACAACCAACAAAGCAGGCTAACAAAACAATTAACAATAAAGTGAACATATGTTTCTTCATAATTGTATTCCTTTCATTATTGAAAAATCTGCAAATGTACTTCTTCAGCTGAGATTACCTTACCCTCAACAATTTTTGGTCTAAATTTAATTTGCTTTAAAAATTTGAATGTTTTTGTAGTCATGGCATTGTTTGTCGGATTGGAACTAACAAAATTGATATTTTTCACGTTACCATATCGAGTGACATCAATTGATGCATGAATATAATTAGCATCTGTGGCAGAAATTAAATCAGATGGCAAAACATTGGTTTTAATTAATATGTTTGGAAAGTTAGGAAGCGCAACGGGCAAAGAAAATAACTCACTGAACTCTTTGGTTATTTCTGAATGATCTTTTAAATAATGATAAGCCGCCTGGTAAAGGTTTAGCGCTGTTTCCCGTTTGCCATACATTAAATACCAGTCTGCCAACTTCAACTTGGTACGAGTAACAAACAAATAATTGATTATTGGCTGGTTTAAATAAATCTCCATTTCTTGGTTGAACAACGAAATCCCTAATCTTAAGCTCTTATATTTCAAAGAAGCTAACTGCATTCCCAATAAGGAAGTTGTTTTAATAAGATTTCCTTCGGAATCAACGTTGATCACTGGCTGAATATGATTCGATGTTGCAATTAAGTAATTGACCAAAATAAACTCATGTAATGGTGCTAAGACTCGTAAATCCGTTGAACCATATTTTTTTATCGCTATTTTAAGAGCTTGTTCGTAAGCTTTATAACTATTGACCAAATCAACAATTGGCTCTTTCTGCCTTTTTAAATTGTAAGATTTTAGATACCAGTTAGCCATTTTCATTTTAAGAAAAAACGTTTCAATATCCTCTTCGTTATAGTTTTGTTCATACAACCATTTGAGGTAACCATAGCGGTTATTCACAGAATCCCATTGTTCTTTTTCGGCTAAACTATTAATGAGAGTGTCAAGAATAGGGAGTATAGAAGTCGAGTAAAGTCCATTGTTAATGCGTTTTAGGTGCAAAGAACGAGTTAATGTTTTAATCGCTTTACCATGTTTTCCTTTTTGCTGATAAGCCAGACCCAAAGAAAACAATTGTTGAGATAGATCCTCACCATAGACACCTTTTGTTGATTCTATTTCTTCTATATTAGTTTGGTATTCATCAACAAGTTCTGAAAAACTTGTCTGTGGATAAACAGACAAGGTTTCTGTGGCATTATTTTGCTGAGTTCCAAAAGGTTCTGCCCATGTCGAACTACAAACAAATAAAGTAACAGGCAGCAACAACTTCATGTAAATGACAATTATTAACTTCATAATAGCTCCTGGAAATTAAACCAACGCAACTTATGAAAGCTTTTAAATCCCAAAAACAACAATTAATACTTATTAGAATGTGAGGCTCTATCGGCCCTATGTTTTAGCGTATTAATTGCATGGTGATTTTTCATACAAATCACCATCATTAACTTTATTATAGATGGCATCAAATCGAAGTAAAGAAATGGTAAAAATTTTTGATATCTTTTTAATATATATTTTATGGAAAGTGCAATGATCTAGTGAAACGGGAGTGATTTATAACTAAAAATATAAAATTATATGAGTCATATAAATGTTGTTAAAATGCTATCCAGATTAAATCGTTCAAGAAAATAGGATATAAATTAATTAATAGGCAGTGCTTTCAAGACTAAGGCTGGGTCTAAACGCATATTAAACCAATTAATACGCCAATCTAAATGTGGTCCAGTTGCTCGGCCACTTGAGCCAACCGCTGCTATTACTTGGCCTTTGGTAACATCATCTCCCGTTTGCACATAAGACTTACTTAAATGAAGAAAACTTGAAGTAATACCATGACCGTGATCAATTATCATAGTGCCACCTGAATAGAACATGTCGGGTACAAACATTACAACGGTCCCTGCTGCAGGTGCTTTTACAGGATCGCCTGTTTTACCTGCATAATCTAAACCAAAATGAGGACGTTTAGGAACTCCATTAAAGACCCGTTGACTACCATATACACCGGTAATAATGCCTTTTATTGGAGCAATAAATCCTTCTGAAAAATAAATTTTATTACTTAACGTTTTACGAGCTGCCCTAACATGGATACCATCTTGTTTTGCACGAGCGGTAGACTTAGGATCTGGGTTCATTATTTTTTTAGCAATACCTTCAATACGTTGAATTTTATATTCACGCTTTGTTGGGGTTAATGTTTTTTGTTCAGTTTTACCGTTCGGATAAGTGATGAGTAATAGATGCGATTTTTCATCATCACGGCTGAAACCAAACACATAATCACCTCGGTTAGATAAAGGTAAAACTTTGTTATCAAAAGTAACAATATTATTGATGTCAGTTTTACCGATAACTAAAGCGCCCTGCTTTATTTCTCCTGATAGCTTAATATCGGCAATGGCATTTTGTGTTAATAAAACACTGCTTATACAAAAGCTAACAATTTTAATTTTGTTAAACTTAAACTTAAACTTAAGCATTAGCTATTGCACCCTTACCAACTCCTTCAAAAGCAACTACGGTAATTCCTTTATTATTATTAGCCACTAATTGTCTCGCTATAAAATCGGCTAATAACTCAACGGTTGAATCACAATCAACAACATCTAATACTTTGTTGTCTACCGCGATATCAAATCGACCTTGTGGTGCAGTGTAAGAAAAGTAATGGTGATCGGGAGTCAAATTATTTTGAGCAAAATCAGACAACTCAATTTTATCTTTTGCCATACGATCAGCTTCTGAAGCAATATATATATCTTTCCAACGCAAGCACCATTCTTTTTCTAACTTAGGTACTCGTTCACCTGCTTGTAAAATATTTATAGTTGATCGATGACCGTGAGCTATACGCTGACAATTACCGTCATGTAACTTTAACCCGTGGGTATAATGGTAAAAATCGCCACTGATGTTTTCAGGACGAAGTGTTAATTTTAATCCTTGAACATTCTGAGGTAATTGTTCAAGAATGATTTCTGTTAAATGATCTGTCACTGATTTAATGTTAATCGTATCAGATGCAATTTTTGCAAATGCACATTTTGGCGATTGTAAAAAGTAACTTGCACGTTCGCTAATTAAATCTACATATTCATGGCAATTATTATGTGCTGAATCATTAACGGTTATACATTCGTTTTTCATCGGCAATAATAATTTATGATCAACGGCGTCATCTATAATAGCTTTGATTTGCTTTTTAACGACGGCAAAATCAAGCACCATGCTCATTTCATTTAAAGCACCATCAAGAAGTACATCCACGATCCAACTTTCACCAACAATACCTCGTTGTTGGCAACAGTATGAAAAATCAATGACAGTTAAATCATTTACAAATAATTGCATTATTACTCTCTACTACTCTATATTAAATTTAATCTTTTACTTGCCAAGCAATGGTATCGTTAGCACGAATTGGTACAACAACATCTTTACCAAACGATAAAGTTGCAGGTACTTGCCATTGGGCTTTTACTAACGTTATTTTATCGTCATTTATAGGTAAATTATAAAATGCAGGGCCATGTAGGCTAGCAAAACCTTCTAATTTATCTAAAGCACCAGCGGCTTCAAATGCTTCTGCATAAAGTTCAATTGCTGCATGTGATGTGTAGCAACCTGCACAACCACAATCAGATTCTTTTGCATGCTGCGGATGTGGAGCTGAATCTGTGCCTAAGAAAAATTTAGCACTACCATTTGTAGCTGCTTCAATTAATGCTTGTTGATGAATATTACGTTTTAAAATGGGTAAACAGAAATAGTGAGGACGCATGCCCCCTACTAACATATGATTACGATTAAACAACAAGTGGTGTACTGTTATTGTAGCGGCAACGTTGTCACCAGCTTGTTGTACAAAATCAACTGCGTTTTTGGTGGTTATATGTTCCAAAACAATTTTCAAATCTGAATATTTAGCCACTAATGGTTTCAAAATTGTATCTATAAATACGGCTTCACGATCAAAAATATCGATGTCATGATCTGTTACTTCACCATGAATCAGTAACGGCATACCAACTTCTTGCATTGCTGCTAAAACATCGGCAATGTTATCAACATTAGTAACACCTGATGATGAATTAGTTGTAGCACCAGCAGGATACAATTTAGCAGCAAAAACAATTCCTGTTGCTTTAGCGTCTTTTATTTCTTTAGGCGTTGTTTGATCTGTTAAGTACAACACCATCAATGGTTCGAATTGTTTACTTTTACTTGAGTCATTAGTACTTGCTGCAAGAATTCGTTGATGATATTGCGTCGCTAATTCAGCATTTGTTACCGGTGGAACTAAGTTTGGCATAACAATAGCGCGTCCGAAATAACGGCTGGTATCAGGAACAGTTGTTGTTAATGCTTCGCCGTCACGTAAATGTACATGCCAATCGTCTGGGCGAGTAATGGTTAATGTTGTCATTGTATACCTATCTATTTGTCTGGTAATTTTAAAATTCTGTATTTTCAGATTGCTGAGTTTCTTGATCATGTTTATCAGCCGTTTGTAATAACGCTAATAATTGATCTTTTAAATTTGGTGGCACTTTATAAATGGTAATACTTTCATTTGCTGCATTGTAAACAACATCTTCACCAAAATGACTACGTTCAAAGCTTAAGCTAATGCCATTACCGTAACCTGCATATTTAGTCACTTTATTAACGACTGTTTGATCGTGCGGGAATGACTCTTCAAGCGGATATGATTGTTCTTGGCAAAACTTATGAAAATCTTGAGTTGCGCCTTCTTGCTTGATCACTTGACCTATTTCTTGAATTGATACATCTTGCGCAGCACTTTTTTGTTCTTTACAGTAATTGAGTAAGTCTTTGCGAGTCGCTTGTTTCTCTGAAGCATCGAGTTGATTAACAGCAACATAATCTTCAACAGCTTGCACTAAGGTTTGTGTTTGTTCTTTAGAATTCAAACCTTCTTCACAACCTAAAAAGTCTAGAAAAAAATCAGAAACAACACGTCCAGCTCGACCTTTTATAAAGGATACATACTTATTGCCTTGTTCATTTTCTTTATAATCAAATAAATCAATGCGAGCAGCCAACTGCATACGTGCAGTATCAAGATGCTTATCCGCAGAAATGTTCAATTCACCATCAACGGAGTAATGTTCCGATACAGGGATAATAGTAGCGAGTAAGTAGCGCCCCCCCATATGTTCATAGTGACAAACAACCAGATAGCCAGTTTCTGCCAAATTATACTTTTCTAACTCATTTTTTAATAAATTTGCGGCTTGGCTACTAAAGGCATAAAAAGATTGTGCTTCACCTAAATAGCTTTCCATAATATCAACAAAACGAGCAGAATCTCCTGCTGCAGGCATAGTGGTAAAATGTCCGTAAGCTTTACTCGCTTTGGCGTTATATATTTTATGCAGTGCATCAACAAAATTTTCAATCTTATTACTGATTTCGATAGATTCTGGCCCTAAACGCAGCAAAACTTCACCGGTTTCTTCTTTTTTAGTTAAAAAATGTAGGGCAATATTTGAAATAATTAAACTCATAGTTAAAGGCCAGTTTTATATTGTTCAGGCATTTGATAAACTTGTACTTATCTATCAAGTAACCTATTAAGTATTTTAAGATGCCTATTGTATCCAAGTATTCGAATGAACGTGTAGAAAAAATTATCCAAGATTTACATGATGTTTTAGTTAATGAGTCTGCAACCCCTGACCTAGCGCTAATGTGCTTAGGAAATACCTTAACAGAAATTATTAATAAAAATATTCCTGAGGGAAAAAGAGCTGCAATTGTAACCAATTTTACGAACGCTTTGAAAAAATCGGTCCAATAATTACCCCTTTATTTGAAAAATATTAAACTTATAAACTAAAATAATAAGAGAATGATAATTACCTATGGTTACATTTGACTCAAAATCGTATAGCAAACGACTATTACACCTGATCAGTTGGAGCCATTGGTTCACATTTTTTAATATCATTGCCGCTATCGGATTATCTTCCTTTTATATTTTTAGTGAAGGCGGTCCTGAAACTTTACTGGGTCAATTTTATTTAGTGTCAACATGGTTTAGTCACATGGGTTTTCTAACTTTTTTGACTTTTGTCTTAATATTATTCCCGATCACCTTAATATATCCTAACACGCGGTTTATTAGGGCAACCGCATCTGTAGTATTTACCATACAACTATTGGTATTGCTATTAGATGCATATATCTATAACAGCTTGGGATACCATTTGAATGCTTCCTCTAGCGCTCAAATTGTAGATCTAATTTCAACCCATATACAAGATAACAGCCGTATTTTTTGGTTTATTAGTATTGTTTTAACCTTGGCCATTTTCGCGTTTGAGTTAACGGTCAGTAATTATGCTTGGAAACATTTACGTGATCTGCAAAAAGTAGTGATAGCAAAATTTGTCGTTGCAGGTTTGGTTAGCTCTTTCTTCTTCAGTCACATATTACATATTTGGGCTGATGCTAACCTAGAATATGATATTCTAAGACAGGACACCGTCTTACCTTTGTCGTATCCATCGACGGCTAAAACATTATTAACAAAATACGGCATGTTTGATCGTGAAGCATATATTGAAAGGACAACCAGTCCACTTGCTTTTACAGACGCAATTCCTCAATACCCAATATTAACTGAGCAATGTTCTACTAAATCAACAATACAGCAATCAGTTTTTATGGTGGTTAATGACGATATTTTAACGCTTAAACAAATCAAGCAATTTAAGCAAAGAAACACTGAAAACCAGTTAACGTTAGAGCACCATATCGATAACGCGTTACCGAAAAGTGCTTGGTTTAATCTTTTTTATAGCCTTCCTAGTATCTATCAAGAAGGACTAATAGAACAAAATGCTACTCCCTTGTTATTTAAGCTATTAAATAAGAAAAAACTCGAAACTTCATATACCTTGATAAACGGTAAAAACGATAAAGTTGGAGAAATAGAACAGCAAAGTTTTGGTTTCGAAATTTTATTTAATCAGCAGACTACAATTAGCAACATTTCAACGTTAGTCTTTGCTAATAAACTCAATAACATCCCTACTGGCTTACATTTATTCTATTTTGCTGATAGTAATAGTTATCAATTCGAATTGTTTATAGATGCCCTACTATTAGCGCAAAAAGCAAAGCAAACTAAAGACATTATTTGGATAACATCACTAGGTAATGAATCTAAAAAGACGAGTTTGTCTATAAAGCCTTCTCTGCTGATTTTGCCTAATAGTGAGAGTAAAACGGTTAGCCATTTAACGAGTCATATGGATATTCAACCGACGTTGATGAATAGATGGTTGAATTGTGATATTGATGAAAAGACTTACAGTAATGGCAAAGATTTATTAGAGTTAAAGAAAGACCGAATTATCGCTAATACTATGGAAGATGGCATTATGGTCTTTAGTAAAGACAAATCGGTGTTTATTAACCAGAATAGCAATTTTGAAAGTTACTCGCGACAATTAGCTGCTCCTATAATGGTAAACTCAGATTTTCCTCTGATGATTGATGGTGTTAATTTCATTAAGCAATTTAGCCAACAATCAAACAAAGTGAACAATAAATAAACTAACGAGTTAATTTGTTATTCTTTATATTGCAATCAGTTATGAAATCATTATTATACAAGCAGTAAACATATTAGCCCTCTTAAAGTTTACAGTTTCGGGGTATAGCGCAGCTTGGTAGCGCGTGCGTCTGGGGGACGTGAGGTCGCAAGTTCGAATCTTGCTACTCCGACCAAATTTAGTATTAAAAAAGCCAGTTTAAAGTTTTGTAACTTCAAACTGGCTTTTTTGTGTCTATATAGCGCTGCTCTGGCTAATAATGATATATCTGTACTTCTTACCCTATTTGAACATACTTAACTGATTAATAACGTCTACAGGGCTTGGTTTATAGAAATAAAAACCTTGAATCAAATCACCATTACACTGATTCACAATATCGACTTGCTCTTTGGTTTCAACACCTTCAATAATGCTTTCCATATTCAAAGACTTTGAAATTTGTAAAATTGCGGGAAGTAACTTTTGTTTTTGTTCATCTGTTTCTATATCGACAATGAAAACACGGTCGATCTTTAGAACATTAAATGGAAAATCAAGTAGATAACTTAATGAAGCATACCCGGTCCCAAAATCATCTAGCGCAATTTGGACACCGTTGCTTTGCAGCACTTCAAAATTACTGCGAACACTTTTAATATCACCAACTAATGCACTTTCAGTCATTTCTAATTTTAAAAAACTTCCAGGAAGATCATTTAGCGCTAAGAGCTTTAACACTTTTTCTGATAATTGACTATCTGCCCAGTGTCTTGCAGATATATTTATGCCAACGCTAAACTTAATATTGGGACGCTGTTTTCTCCACAGTCCGATTTGTTCACATACCGATGTCATAACATAATCGTCCAAGTCTAAAATAAGACCTGTCTCTTCAGCCAAAGGTATAAACTCACCCGGTGAGATCATTCCTGTCTCTGTTGGCCAACGTATTAACGCTTCGAATGTTTTAATTTCACCCGTGGCTCCTAAAACAATAGGTTGATAATACATCACCAATTTTTTATCAAATAATGCCTGTTTTAGTTTTGGCTCAAGTTTAAATTTTGCCAATGTTTTTTCATGGGTATCTTGATCGTAATATGCCACTTTTTTAGTGTTATTAATCGCGGTTTCACAAGCGAAAGCTGAATTTGCAATTAATTGTTTGCCATTATGTAATTTGGGCGTCGTTAAACAGATACCTAAGTTTATTTGGCTGGTACCTCGTAGCGTTTTATCATTATTAGATTCTGGTTCATCGAGAAGCTTTAACACTTGCTGCTCAAAATTAATTTGATCAGTTAAAAAGTGGCATTCTTTGGCTATTGAGAAAATGGCAATTGCGTCATCAGCAAGCCGACCAAAAGAGTAATTTTCCCCGACAAAAGTTTTCTTGAGGATAACTGAACAATGCTTAATATATTTTTCAGCATCTTCATGACCCGTACTTTGAGATAACTGATGATAAGTCGTAAATTTGAAATAATATACAGCGAAGGTTGTATCTGGATTATTTCTCATTTCACCATCAATTGAGCCGACAAATAAATCCGGTTTAGCTAATTGAGTACGTTCATCATAATCACGATAAAAGTTTTTTTCTATTTCAAATAAGCGTTTTTTAACAAGGGATGCTTCAACTTTGGCTCTGAGTAAAACAGGGTTAAAAGGCTTGAGTAAATAGTCATCTGCACCCAAGTCGATTGCTTTAACGACATCTTCTACATCACTAAGTGCCGATATCATAATGATAGGGATATTTAAAAAACGTTTTTCAGACCTCAGTCGTTTTAAAACCTCATAGCCATCCATAATTGGCATCATGATATCAAGTAAAATCATATCAAAGTCATGTAATTCGACTTGATCTAGAGCTTCTAGACCGTTTTCTGCTTCGACTACTTTTTTCAATCCCATCCGTTTAAGTCGACGTTTTAAAGTGTAACGATTGTCTTCATTGTCATCGACAACAAGAATTGAAGCATCTTCGTTCATTTTA
>Ga0209292_1007687_pt1 | contig 10168 bp, 8 predicted proteins | sample GOMGulsemesocosm_2_FD_184634 | JGI IMG/M metagenome (GOLD analysis project Ga0209292, IMG submission 184634) | Methane-oxidizing microbial communities from mesocosms in the Gulf of Mexico - GOM9C Gulf of Mexico (SPAdes) (version 2) | ecosystem: Environmental > Aquatic > Marine > Cold seeps...
GGTATGGACTTCTCAGATTATACCCATATAGGCTTATGGATAAAGCATCACCATTCAACGCAACCAGGAACTCGTATTGAGTTACGCAACTTTAATTCCGCTTATTCGGTTAAAGAGGGCGAAGTAATACTAAAACCCAACAGTTTAGAGTATTTAGAAGCATACGTTACAAATCCTGTTTGGCTAAAATTGAATGATTTCTCTATCCCGCAATGGTGGAATAACAGTCATAATTTATCGTTATCTCATGGCGGGACTGATTTTTCAAATATCTATTCAATTGCTATCACCCCAAGTACAAAAGTTCAGCAGGGAAACTATAAACTAACCATCGAACGCATTGAATTGAAAGGGCAATATGTTAGCAATGCTGTACTTATTGCTGTGCTAATCATGCTATGGAGCATAGCGCTGGGTTATATCATCAGAGGTGTCAGGACAACTAAAGAAGTATCAGTAGAAGTACCTGAAAAAACAGCAGCTAGCATTAAATTTGGTTCCATGAGCTGTCCTTTAACAGGGGCACTAAATCGTATTGGCTTAAGGAAATGCTTTGATCAGTTAGCACCAACTGATTTACATAACTTAAGTATTATTTTCTTCAACATTGATTATTTTGAAGATCTTTATCCAAACTATGGGCAAATAAAAGCGGACAAAATTCTACAACAATTTGTCAATGAAATTAACAATACGTCTCGCTCTAGTGATACAGTCGCTAGATGGAGTACTGAAGAGTTTTTATTAGTATGCCCTGATACAGAGTTATCTCAAGCCGTTGAGGTTGCAGATAAAATAAGAGCCGCAATACAGGAAGCTGCTTGGCCCAATGATATTAAAATAACCTGTAGCTCTGGCGTTGCACAAATGCATGATGAAGAACTTACCAATTTAATTTCTCGTGCAAACAGGGCCCTGTATCAAGCAAAAAATAGCGGTAACAATAGAACAGCTGCCTAAACATTTTATAAAACTATGCGGCTAACACGCCTAATTCATGTGTTAGTCGTATAATAAATAAGGCTTTCTATCTTTTTTAAAGGCTAAAATACCCGCTCGCCAACTTAATTTAATCTGCTCAGCACTTTGCCCTTCAATAATCGCTTTTCTTAATTTATCTGTGCCAGCCAACTTATCCATAAAATTTGGACTATTAAAAAAGGTAATCCCTCGATCAGCAAACGCTTTATACCACTGCAGGATAAAACGTAAATTTAAACCATGGCTATCAACTTGGCGAAGATCTTCTCCTCGTACCTTTATATTCATGAGCTTTGGACTACTCGCAGCACCTGGCATTGAAACGGGCGTAAAAGTAAAATCTCCGACCTTTACATTATCATGACCGATCACCTGAAACGGAAAAGCTGTACCGCGACCAATACTTATCGGGGTTGCTTCAAAATAGGCTAATGAGGGATACAAAGCAATTGACTGTCTATTCGGTAAGTTGGGACTTGGCTTTATTGGCAAGATGTATGCTAAAGCCCGTTGATAATTTTGTACTTTAACAACGGTAAGCGCCAGTTTATTATCACTGTTTAACCAACCCTCTCCCTTAATCATCAGCGCAAGCTCACCTACAGTCATCCCATGTAATAAAGGTATAGGATGCATGCCAACGAATGAACTAAACTCTTTTTCCAATATTGGACCATCAACAAAAGATCCATTAGGGTTAGGTCTATCTAAAACAATAAATTCGATTCCCGCATCAGCTGCTGCTTCCATCATATAATGCATAGTACTGATATAAGTGTAAAATCGAACACCTACATCTTGAATATCAAAGACTATAACGTCCACATCTTTAAGAGTACTTAAAGAGGGTTTACGCTTTTTACCGTAGAGTGAAACGAGCGGAATACCTGTTTTAGTATCAACACTTGAATCAAACTTTTCACCGGCATCCCGATTGCCACGAAAACCATGTTCAGGTGCAAAAATCATTTTGATATCAATTTTTTTTTGTAATAAAACATCCACTAAATGCTGATCAAATACATTAGATGTTTGATTGACCACTAACGCAATTTTTTTTCCTTTTAGCCGAAGTAAGTATTGATCAGTTTGCTCCGCACCAACACTAATTTGGTCTTCTGCACTCACAGGAAGACTAAAACTGTATAGATAAAATAGACATAATAGGACTATTGCTCTGACAAGCATTATTAACTTCATTGTATTGCCTTAACTTGCTTGCTGGTCAACCGCTTTACGTAAAAAACCTTTACTGTTAGCTAATGCGGCTTTAGCCTGAATACAATCTAGGCCGGTTAAGACCATTAAACTGGCTAGTTTTGTTTGGTTGTTTGCCTGTTTTAACGCTTGCTCTGCAGTAGCAAAATCACATTCTGTTGCCTGCATCACAATCCTAACAGCACGTGCGTATAACTTTTCATTACTGGCATTTACATCAATCATTAGGTTTCTATAACTTTTGCCACTACGGATCATGCTGGCTGTGCTGAGCATATTCAGGATCAGTTTTTGCGCGGTACCTGATTTCATTCGGGTAGAGCCTGTTAAAACTTCTGGGCCCACTACCGCACATATATCAAGATCACTGTTTTGTGCATAAATTTTGTTAACACTACAGCTTATACCGATAACCTTAGCGCCTTGCTCTTTAGCAAAAGCCATTGCTGATAACACATAAGGTGTGCGGCCACTTGCCGCTATACCTACTAAAACATCTTTACTCGATAAGTTAACGGCCTTCAAATCATCTATTGCCAATTGCTTATTGTCTTCTGCACCCTCAACTGCTTTATACATAGCGCCAGCGCCTCCTGCAAGAATACCGATAACTTGTTTACTCGATACACTAAAAGTTGGCGGGCATTCGACAGCATCAAGGACCCCTAATCGTCCACTAGTACCTGCGCCAATATAAATAAGTCGACCACCACCTGCGAAGGCATCGACGATATAATCTACCCCTTGCGCTATTTCAGGTAATAGTTTACCAACGATGGCAGCAACTTTCTGATCTTCAGTATTTATTTTTTTAAGTACCCCTAAAGAGTCAAGTAAATCTATATCTAAAGTATTAGGGTTTTGTCCTTCTGTGGTGATGCTTTTAAGTGCATTAACTAAGTCTACTTGTCTATCCATTAAATTCTCTCGTGATGGTTTGCTGACCTTTTTTTTAAACGTAATTAACTTCGGTACTTAAAGATAAATATTACAATTAAGCTAAGGCGCATAATATTTATCATGGTACACTGATCAGTATTAATATATAAAGAAATTAGCGACCTTTTTGATTGTCGAATAATTGAATTTTCAGTCCTTATTTATCAGTAATACCAATTTGATTAAATTTCTTCCCAGCTCAGAGCTGTGATCAATGTTCAATAACAAGGGAGATTTGTTTAGGTCTAGTCATTCTAAACCAAATAAATTTAACGATGTTAGTGGGCATTGGGTATGCTCCCATAGGGCGAGTTTAAAGGGTTCATATGCGGCGTTATTGATTTTGAGAAGGGAATAACCATTCTATTCAATCAATGCCTTGCCTCTAAACCCTTTAACTCTCGCTGAGTGGGAAAGAACTTAATCAACTTGGTATAATCATTCATCAGTAAATTATCAGCCACAGATATGAACCATACCTCCAGACTTACCCAAGCAGTTATCGACTTAGACGCCCTCGTTAAAAACTATCAGTATATTGATAATCTCGCTAGCAACAGCAACACTATTGCCGTTATTAAAGCCGATGCCTATGGCCATGATGCTAGTAAAGTAGCGAGTGCTTTAAGCACAAAAGTTAAGCTTTTTGCCGTTGGCTTTATTGATGAAGCATTAGCTCTAAGAGCTGATAGCATTGATAACACAGTACTTATTCTTGAAGGCCCTTTTAAAGAAAGTGATTTTGAAATAGCAGCAGACAATAATTTCTCTCTTATGCTACACAGTGACTATCAAATTAAATGGCTTAGTGCTATGAATCCTGAATTTTCTGGGGATCTATGGTTAAAAATAGATACCGGTATGAACCGTTTAGGTTTTCATGTTGAGCAAGTCGACAAGATCATGTCACAGCTAACAGATAAGCAAAGAAATAAACTCGTCTTGTGTTCACATTTTTCAACAGCTGAGCAGATTAATAGCACTAAACCTGTAGAACAATTAGCTAAATTAAAACAGTTAGTATCAAAATACGGCTGTAAATTTAGTATGGCTAACTCTGCCGGTATTTTAAATTGGCCAAGTAGTCATGGCGATCACACACGATTAGGCTTAGCCCTATATGGCATATCCCCCGTGGCTGAAAACCCATTAAGCCAACCGCTTATTCCAGTAATGACTCTACAAGCAAATGTTATTGCTATACATACAGTAAAAGTAGGTGAATGCGTAGGTTATGGAGATATCTGGCAAGCTCAGCGAGTAACGAATTTAGCAACCGTTGCTATTGGTTATGCTGATGGCTACCCTCGTAATGCAAAGTCAGGTACACCTGTATTCATTAACGGTAAGATTGCTCCGCTAGTTGGTCGAGTTTCAATGGATATGATCACTGTAGATATTACGGATGTAGATGATATTGTCATTGGGGATACTGTTGAATTATGGGGTAAAAACATAAATATTGATATCGTTGCTCAAAACAGCGATACCATTAATTATGAATTATTAACACGCGTATCAAAAAGAGTACCCAAAGTGATTGCGAGTTAACTTGGGGCTGTTGATCTTTCAGGGTTAAAGTTTATTCAATGCCAATATATTTATGAACTTGCACTGATAAGCGCCAATCATTAGCGATACATGTTTCTATCGCTAGTTCAGTGGCTCGTTGCTTTTGGCTAATCGGTTGTAAATATATTGGGGTATTTTCAATGTGGTGTTTTGCCAATAATATTTTTAAATCATCAACATTTTTCTCTGTCGCAACAGGGTGCTTTATTTCATTTGCACGGTTCATTGCACTAGCTAATACTTCATAACCACCACGCATATTAATTTTAGGGGAAACAGTTACCCAACATTTATCTGTGGTGACAATTTCGAACGTGCCTGATGTTTCAATTTGCGTGCTGTATCCTTGTTGTTCAAGTAATTCACATAACGGCGTTAAATCAACCATGCAAGGCTCACCACCAGTGACAACAACGTGTTTTGCTCGAAACTGTTTTTCTTTAAACAGGACTAACACTTCTTCAGGTGTATAATTAGCCCACTTTGACGTTTCTTCTTTTTTAGCTAACATTTCCAAAGGAGTGACTTGATCATCAAGTTCAATGTCCCAAGTATGTTTAGTATCACACCAAGAACATCCGACAGGACACCCCTGCAGCCTGATGAAGATTGACGGCTGGCCGGTAAAAGATCCCTCTCCTTGAAGTGTTTCAAAAAGCTCATTAATTTTATAGTTCATGGGTATTATGGTTTTCTCTTTTGCATTGTGGAGTACTTTATTGTCTTAGGTAATAACTTTCTTCTTTAGCCTAATGTTTATTTCTAGTAAAATGATTACTGTTTTTTATTATACCTTAGATCAATTAAGAGAGCTTCAAATGGCTGAAAAAGTTGTTGTTATTTATTCTGGTGGCATGGATTCCTTTACTGTATTAAACCGTGCTCGAAAAGATGGCAAGCAGGTTTTTGCCTTGTCATTCGATTATGGCCAACGCCATGTAAAAGAATTAGAATGTGCCAGTGTTGTCTGTAATGAACTCGACATTAACCATAAAGTAATTGATATTTCAGCGATTAATCAATTACTTGCTGGTTCTTCATTAACTGATGATATCGATATTCCGGAAGGTCATTACGAAGATGATAATATGAAATCAACGGTAGTGCCAAACCGAAATATGATTTTACTTTCATTAGCCGTTGCCTATGCCGTATCGGTTGGCGCAGAGCAAGTCTATTATGGTGCTCATTCAGGTGACCATGCTATTTATCCTGACTGTAGACCTGAGTTCGTCGAAAAGATGAATGACGTTTGTAAAATTGCCAATTATGAAAGTGTTGAGATTTTCAGCCCTTATTTGACAGTAGATAAATCTGCAATCCTTGCTGATGGCATAGCCATGGCACTCGATTATAGTAATACTTGGACATGTTATAACGGTCGAGAGAAAGCGTGCGGAAAATGTAGTGCTTGTGAAGAGAGGTTAGAGGCTTTTTCTGATAATAATGTCACTGACCCTATCAGCTATGAATAAATAGACTTACAAAATTCAAAAAAATAAGTAACAGAAAAGTATTTCTATGACTGAATCAACGTTAGTTGCAGCTAAAAAAAAGCCCCTGATAGTTCAATCATACAGAGCTAAAGCATACCAGCTGTTAGAAGGTCACTCTAATATCAGTTTTATGGCAAAAAGTATTAACTTGTTGTTGATTATACTTATCATTACTAACGTGATTGCAGCTATATTTGAATCAGAGCCAAACTACCATGAGAAATATTTAGTTGAGTTTGCTGTATTTGAATTTATTTCTTTATCTATTTTTTGTGTTGAGTATTTCTTACGCTTATGGTGTTGTGTTGAATCAAAGGCATATACTCACTTATCTCATACTAAAGCAAGAATTAAGCATGTATTTTCGCCTATCGCATTAATTGATCTTATAGCGATTTTACCTTTTATCATTGCCATGTTCTTTAGTATTGATTTACGCTCTTTACGTCTGATCAGGGTATTACGTTTATTAAAGCTAACCCATTATTTTAAAGGCTTTAATATTTTCATTGCTGTTATTACTAAAGAATTGAAAAGTATCACTGCAGCTATGATGGTAATGGTATTTCTCATTGTCATAGCCGCTAGCTTAATGCATGCGGTAGAAGGAAAAATACAGCCAGAAACTTTTGGTAGTATCTTACGCTCTCTTTGGTGGTCTGTTGTCACTATGACTACTGTTGGTTATGGTGATGTTGTCCCTGTTACTCCAATAGGAAAAGTGATTGCAACTATCATTATGCTTATTGGAGTAGGATTAGTGGCATTACCCGCAGGTATGTTAGCAGCAAGGTTTGGCGAAGAGCTTAGAGAGCGAAAAGATAATCTTGATAGCAAAATAAAAATCGCGTTAACAGATGGTTATATCGACCAAAAACAGTATCAAGAATTAGCTAAATTAGCTGATAATTTAGAAATTGATCCCGATGATTTCAAACGCAGTATTACACAATTAAAACAGGGGAATCATCACGAAAAATGCCCACACTGCGGGAAGTGATTAGTTTTTTGTTCAATAAAGGATTGTTATACCATCATTTATACACTGCTTATTAATGACTTATCCCTCTATAGATGAAAATCGTCCTTAAAAACCGTTTTAAGATAAATATTTTATATCAGTAACTTCCCTTTCCCCCTAGACTTATAAGGTGTTCAAGAAAAATTGAGAACTTATTATGAGTGCTACGTGGAAGTATCAAGCACGACGTTTGAAGCAGATGATTGATTCAAAGAATGAAACCCAAGCTCACCTTTATATGGAGCGACTAATGTTATTTCCTGTCGACATTCAAGACCGGATAATAGAAGACATTAGCCATCTCGCCCATTGCAATAGCGATGCTGTTGCTACAATTCTTGGCTATTACTCAATACAAGAACTGAAGTAATCTGAATTCAGCTTAAGTCGATAGTTGCTGTATTCTTAATTTTGCGATTTTATCACGCACAGATGCAGCTTGCTCAAATTCTAAATTTTGTGCATGCGCCTGCATTGTTTTTTCAAACTCAACAATTTTTGTATCAATTTGCCTAGTGGTTAGTAATGGCTCTTCTGCTTGTTGGTTAATATGATAATTTGTATTAGCCTCTGCTACTTTATCAAGTGATTTAGCATCACTGTAATTACCAATTCCCATAACATCTGTAATTCGTCTAACAACGCCCTGGGGAGTAATATTGTTGTCAACATTGTATTGATGTTGCTTTACTCTACGTCGTTCGGTTTCATCAATAGCACGTCTCATAGAGCCAGTGACCCTATCTCCATACAGTATTGCTCGACCATTAAGATTACGTGCAGCACGGCCTATAGTTTGAATCAAAGAACGATCAGAACGTAAAAAGCCTTCTTTATCCGCATCTAAAATAGCAACTAAGGAGACTTCAGGCATATCTAAACCTTCGCGGAGTAAGTTTATTCCAACTAACACATCAAATTTACCCAGTCTAAAGTCTCTTATAATTTCAACCCGTTCAACTGTGTCAACATCAGAATGCAAATAACGCGCTTTAATTGCATGCTCATCTAGATAGTCTGTTAAATCTTCTGCCATGCGTTTAGTTAACGTAGTAGCTAAGACTCTTTCATCTAGCGGTAGACGCTTACGTATTTCTGATAAGAGATCATCAACTTGTGTTTCAACTGGTCGAACTTCAATTTGAGGATCAAGTAGGCCTGTAGGTCTAACAACTTGCTCTGCAATATCACCATTAGACTTTTCTATTTCATAATTACTTGGGGTAGCGGAGACATAAATGGTTTGCGGTGAAATCGCTTCAAATTCTTCAAACTTCATCGGCCTATTATCTAGGGCCGAAGGTAACCTAAAGCCGTATTCAACTAAGTTTTCTTTACGAGATCTATCTCCTTTATACATGGCACCAATTTGTGGCACGGTAACATGAGACTCATCAATAATAAGTAAACCGTCATCAGGCAAGTAATCAAATAATGTCGGTGGTGCACCACCCTCTTCTCTCCCTGATAAATAACGAGAGTAATTCTCGATACCAGAGCAATAACCCAGCTCAGTCATCATTTCAATATCAAATTGGGTTCGCTGAGTAAGACGCTGTTCTTCAACTAACTTATTATTATCTTTGAGTTGTTGAGATCTGTGTATAAGCTCAATTTTAATTTTATCAACGGCAGCTAAAATTTTATCTCTGGGTGTTGCATAGTGTGTTTTTGGGTAAACAGTAACGCGAGGTAGTGTTCTTTCAACTTGTCCCGTTAGTGGATCAAATTGGCTTATTCGCTCTATTTCTTCATCAAATAATTCAACACGTAGGGCAAGACGATCAGATTCCGCAGGAAATATATCGATAACATCACCACGTACTCTATAAGTAGCGCGGGCAAAAGCAACATCATTCCGTTTATATTGTAACTCCGCTAACCGGCGCAGAATATCGCGCTGATTAATAATATCACCCTGGCTAATATGCAGCATCATCTTTAAATAGGAGTCGGGATCACCCAAACCGTAAATAGCAGAAACAGAGGCAATAATAATAACGTCACGACGTTCTAACAGCGCTTTTGTGGCTGAGAGACGCATCTGCTCAATATGTTCATTTACTGAGGCATCTTTTTCTATAAACGTATCTGTCGTAGGCACATAAGCTTCTGGCTGATAATAATCATAATAGGAAACAAAGTACTCAACCGCATTATTTGGAAAAAACTCTTTCATCTCACCGTAAAGTTGTGCAGCTAGGGTTTTATTCGGAGCTATCATCATTGTCGGACGATTAAGTTTCTCAATCACGTTAGCAATGGTGAAGGTTTTACCTGAGCCAGTTACACCTAGAAGCGTTTGATGGGCTAAACCCGATTCAATACCATCTAAAAGTTGCTTTATTGCTGTTGGCTGATCACCGCTTGGTGTGTAATCAGAACAAATAGTTAACTTTTTCATAGCACTTGCTCCGGTGAAACAGATTTATTTACCATAAATTGTTTAGTAAAGAACCGGTACGAGAGCATAGCCATTAAAACATTTCCAAGTAAAGCTCCGATAAATAGACCTGTTAACCCGAAAAGCAAACTACCTAGATAGGCCAAAGGTAGATAACAAACAAATAATCGTATAATACTTAAGCCCAAAGCAATTATTGGTTTATGCAAAGCATTAAATGATGAATTTGTTAAGATGATGATGCCTTGCAACCCATAACCCAGGGGCAGTATCCAAATAAATAGTTTAATTAAGTCTGCAACTTCAGCTTCTTTGGTAAATACACTCGCGATCCATGATGCACAAAGAGCTAATAATAGATAAATTAGAATTTGCCAAGCTAAAATAAATCTTATCGCAACTTTGTAAGCATCTTCTACACGTTGTAGTTGACCTGCCCCAAAATTTTGACTAATAAAAGGAGGTAACGTCATAGATAAAGCGAGCACGATTAAACAGGCTATTGACTCAAGTCGTGAGCCCACACCAAAAGCGGCA
>Ga0209292_1007693_pt1 | contig 10162 bp, 10 predicted proteins | sample GOMGulsemesocosm_2_FD_184634 | JGI IMG/M metagenome (GOLD analysis project Ga0209292, IMG submission 184634) | Methane-oxidizing microbial communities from mesocosms in the Gulf of Mexico - GOM9C Gulf of Mexico (SPAdes) (version 2) | ecosystem: Environmental > Aquatic > Marine > Cold seeps...
AATCGCTTCTTGATAACAGGTGTCATGAATCCAAGCTGCAGCCCAACCTTTATCAACACGATTTACGTACCAGCGTGTAAACCAAGGAGAGCTAAAACCATCAGATTTCATGCCTATGGGTAATATGAGCTCGGGCGTAACCAAAGGTTCAGCTAAAACAAACAACCCTGAGTTTTCATCATAGGTAATGTGAATTTTTGATATCATAATTAATTCTTAATTTCTATATTAGCGTTCTAAGTGTTCTGATTTATAGGTAAACTATTTTGATAGGGTTTATTTTAGTATGGATAAATTCTACATTTTTCAGCTAATAAAAACAGGTCAAGTATGACCTAAGAGTCAATATATTGAAAACTAGGTATTAACTTGAAATTGCATTATTGATGATAGTAGCTCTTGCGCCTAAGTCTTCTATGACCTTTTCACCCGTTTTAGTATTAAAAGGTAATTTAGTATCACCTGAGTCAATTTGGTTAATAAAAGACTGCGCTAAATCATTAAATCCTGCTGATGATGCTTTTAGCTCTTCAATATTTGAAGCGCTATTAATGGCAAGTGTTAATTTTGCAAAGTGATACATCAATAAATGCACGGCATCCGTTGTAGTGCCTAATAAACTTTCACTATCTTCACCCGATTTTTTAATTTTTTTTCTGATCAAACTACGCTTTTTAGCACGTAATTCTGTTGAATTTAGTTCAATACTAAATTCAACATCCTCTCCATGCATTTCACTGACAAGTTGTGCAACAACGTATTTTGGAATGCTTGGGTCTAAGTTTAAATCTACAATTTTATTATTTACTATTAAATGTGCCATTATTATTCTCCTAATTAATCAAATGCAGGTTGATCTGCGTCACCTAAATATGCAAACTGACCCCAGTCACCACCGGTTAAATCTACATCACCCGTTACAACTGCAGGCAGTGCGACTTGAATAATGCCTGTTTCTGTTTCTGCTTTTCCTGCACCTCTTACGTAGGGGTGACAATGAGAATAAAAGTTACGCCCACCCATTGATGAATGTGAGCCACATACTTTTGCTTGCTGATTTGCTTCTAAACCACCACACCACCAGCTATCAGGTACAACACCTTTAATATGTTTTACAATTGCAGCTACTGTTATGTAGTTTGATGTTCTAAAATATTGATACATTAAATAAGCATAATTGTTAATATCATCACCTCTTCTATTTGGATAATATTCTAACTCCCAAATTTTAAAGCTATTAGCAAAATACTTTCTATCACTGTTTATTGCACGTAAAAATTCACGGGCTAAATCAGATCGTTGTTCAGGCTCTGTGCCTGTCGTGACCGTTTCAATTAATTTAGCTGATTTAACAAAACCTTGAGACCAGAACTTAGGCATAGTGCTCGCATCATTAGGAATAAGCGCCTGGTTTTTGGTGATTCTGTAATGAGATTGTTTATCTCGTGACAAAGCAATATAGCTGTCAACTTTTTGTTTTGCTTCACTGGTGGTTTGACTTAATTTTGAATCAATTTCACCTATTTTTGAGGTAACTTCTTGTGTTAATGCATTCACTCCTTGGTGCAGTTCGGCATTAACCTGCTGCAACTGAGTTAGACTTTGTTCTATGCTCATTTTTAAACTCCCGCTTTAAGTAATCTATTGTTAAATTGAATTTGACGATGCATTGTTTGAACTTGGGCAATTAGTTGCTTTGCTTGTACTACAGCTAAAGATAAAAACTCATCGCCGTAATAAAGATTTAAATCTCCGCTAATATCAACCGAGATGGCATCAATTGGTAAACCCGATAAAATCAAATCAAACCCTTGTATTACTTTTGCAATAGGAGTTTGATAAAAAAGGGTATTAGCCGGATGAGACCAAATAGCAAATAAAGTACCATCGCTTAAATAAAAACCAACCTCACGCACAGCAAAGTTTTCTTTTTTTTCAAATACGCCAGTTAAATGCCATTGACCTGGGCCTGCATGTTTGCCACCAGAGACCATCACGCGATCTTTTTCATTTTGTAAAACGGTTTGATTACGATTAGGTGAATACCCTTTATCACCAACGGCAATATGGCTGATCTCTATTTTAAAACCGCCTTGAGTTGCGTCTACGGCTGCATTTAAGCCGACTTGTGTTATTAATGGCGTATAATCGCTCATTAAAAATCTCCTTTTTGTGTATATTTTCTTTTATCGACAGCGCATACTTGTCCGGCTTAAATGAATTGCTGAACCCATAGTTAAAGCCATTGCTATATCGCTATTTAATTGAGAATTTGGTTGGGCTGATATAGGAGAGCGACTGATTTCGACTGTATTAGTGACTTGTGATATATATAATGAACTTGTGGATAAGCCATTATCAACTTCGGTATTAATATCTTGTCGACTAAGGTTATGTGTTGTACCGATACTTGATGTATGAATAACCTTATCTTGCTGCACACCCACACTAAAATGTATATTGCTTCGTACTGGCTTAGTAGCAGATACAATTCGCCAAAGTTGAGCCTGAAGCTGAGGTGTTAATAAAGTATCACCACTTGGTGTTAAGTTATTTCGTGCTAATGCTGTTAACTTTGCAGTATGAGGCACCCCACCATTTTGCCACCATTCAGTGAGCTCAATACTGGCCTTTAAACTTGCCAAAGCCCTGCGAACCCCACTCACTGTCCCCTTAGTTCTATGAACTTGAGTACTGCTGGCAATGACTTCTCGTTGAACATTGACAGGCCAATTGTTATCCCATTCATCTACCGATAATGCCCATGCTAGCCAAGGTAATAAATGCTCTGGACATTTTAACGGATCCCATAAATGTTTAATGGGCACAGCAAGATTACTAATACGACTTGCAGCCAATTCAATTTGATTTTCTTGCTGCGTTGCATTTGGTGGCAGTAAACTTTTATTATATTTTGTACTAAGAGATACTTTACTAACTAAAGCCGTGTTAAGGTCAGCCATATTATGCTTCCTTAATACTTACTTGATCACTAATACAATATGCAGCTTGATGATTTTCAACCATAATATCCGCACTTGGGCTATGTAATACAACGCGCTCAACTCCTGGTTGATGTAAAGCGGAATATAATGCAGATTGTGTTACGGCTAGCCCGAGTTTATGATGTTGTTTCATATAACCTTTTACAGCTTGTAAAGATGCTGCTTGAATAGTTTGACCGTTAGTTCCTTTAAAACAAAATAAGGTCGCATTAAGTTCATATTCAATTATTTCGACTTCTCGATTACATACATGATCTGTTAAAGGTCTGATATCATCATCACTAAGCGCTGTAATTACAGTACTTGCCAAAGTTTTATCCTTACCATTGCCTTGTGTACTTAAAGTTGTGACTGCAACATCTCCCGGCATAGGGTTCGCTAACCCGGCATTATAAGTACACTGTAATACAACAACATTTTCAGGTAATTGTGCTAATAAAGTAGGTTCTATTTCAGCATAACTAAATTCAGGCGCATCTATTGTCACATCTTTTACAAAAGCAGAGGCTGCTAACGCATGGTATACATAAGCACCTACAGGCCCTGCAGTTGAAAAGCCTTCCAGCGATAATTGTATTCTTTTACGAAAACGCTCATCTGTTTCATAAACATCAGTAATAACAGGCGTTACATTGGCATTACTTGGAGTTAGTAATTGACGTTTCACATTAAAACGATTACCCAAATAATCAAGCTGTGCACCTGTCGCCTTTGCCAGTAAAACAGCATTTGCACCATCATTAACACGCTGGCGTACCAATAATTCTCTATATGCAAATGTTTCGATTAACTTAACAACAGGCTCTGAGGCTAATTCAATTTGCGCATTGGGATACCGAGACTCATAATCAGCTAGAATTTCAGCTTTAATTGATTCGAAATCTAACGATTCTATGATATTAGGTATAGGTAGTTTACTGATATCGACTGGGCTAAAATTAATTTGACTCATTAAGTTAGTCCTTTGTATTAATGTGGATATATCTAAAAACAGATTTCAATTTAGAAGCATTACGTTAAGTTGAAACTCACATTGAAAGGGAGTTCGATTTTTAGATATTTAATTTTCTTGAATTACGAAGCAATGCGCTTCATAAATGGATAGCCAGTTTCTAACTAATCAAAGACTTTAGCCCTTTAGCTTTAGTGGCCTCTGATACCAAAATATGTAATGCTTCAGGCATAAATATAAAGTTTTCCGATTTTAAACGGCGATTTAATGCATATTCATTAATATAGTATTCGCCGGTTTCAAATTGAGTGGTTAACTGGCCTTTACCTTCTTTTAAAACAAGTTTTAAAACTTTAATGCCTTGCTGACCATCTCTGTCAACAGGCAAACGTAAAGTACGATTGAACTCAATATCAGTTTTGCCATCTTGCTGTATTTCAAAATTAACAGTTACAGTTACAGCAGCATCAACTTCTACTACATTTTCATAAAATGAAACATCAGTACCCGATACTTCAGTGATCACTAAATGTGATGTTTTTGGTTCAATAATTTGTGGTTGTGTCGATATAAAGTCAAGTGCATCTTGCTCATTGGCCCATTCAACATTTGTAGCAGGATTTATTGGGTGTAAAGCACCGCGTAAAAACACACAATTTGTTTTTTTATCAAAATATGGACTGATCATTATTTGTATTCTCCTTTAATGCCATTATTTCTATGAACATATGACAGCCTGGCAAGTTTATAATACCAAACACTATTTCGAAATTGGTTATGGCTAAATAGCCATGCATTCGCATAAGGATTATAATGGGGTAAATCTATATTATGAATTCCATAATATGTACTTGATACCTTACTCATTACTAAATGGTTGCATTCACCCATTACTTTTTCAGTGTCCATACGTATTGCTTTAGCATTTATACGTACCTTATTCCAAGCATTATCTCCTGCTAAAGTATTCGCTGAAAGTTGACCACTATCTAACGCATCTAATACTATTTCAGTAAATATAGGAATTAGTTTTTTTGTTGCCGTTTCCCACAAAAATGACTGACTTCCCCGCCAGCCATTAGGTGTATTAACGCGCTGATCAGTGCCACATTGTGAAGTATAATATTCGCTACCACTATAATTTATACTATTTATGGGGTCATTATTTGAAGATGTCGCTGTTCCTATATATCCCGTTACAGGTGTATGATATTCACCATATTGACGGTTATTATCAGTTTTATTAAAATATGAATTATATTTCAAGGGGGCATGTACAGAACTTCCTCCTTGACTACGTAAAGCTACTAAAAACAAATCACTTTGAGAATTCACCCAAGCTTGAGCTTCTGAAACACTTGTAAAAGTAGCTATCTTTGGGTCTTTCCAACCATCACTATATAGCTCCCATACTTTTAAGTTTTGAACAACCTGTAAGCAATTCTTTGTATTATTATAAAATGCGGTCAACTCATAATGATTCACACGGTTTGAAGTATAAGTAGACCAACGTCCATATTTGTCTTTAAGCTTACTCGTATTGTAATGTCCTACAGCAACTCCATAATCAGCATCAAAAAACAATCCTAATCCACGAAAGTTTATTGCTGTTTGCCCTGCAGCAGCGTAGTCAGCACATATCATTTTAAAAGCGACGTTATTAGCGTCAGTCGATAAAGCTAAGGGATACTCCCCACATACTGGGTAATAACCATAACGTTGAGTACTTAAAGTTCGTGCCGTATTTGTTGAACCACCCATATAATTTTTACGAGTAAATGTTGCTTTTTCAAAATTGCTACCTGAAGGAATTTCATACCAATTATGACTATTTAATACCGCTGATGGGCTACCTGTTGTTTGACCTTGAGGGGCGGAATAAATATTTACGGCTCCATCATCACTGAATATCACTGACTGCATTGGACAAGTACTTGTTGCTTCCTCCATTACTTCAGTATCTGGGTCTAAGGAAGTTAATAACTGAGTATTCCCTATTTGGCCATCTTCTTGTCGGCGTATGCTTTTAAGAACACTATTTACCGTTGAGATGATTTTCATTTCTGTAGTTAACTCGGAAGAAGTTTCATCTAATTTTGTTTTTGCTGAATCTAAAGCTTGTTTTGAGGTATTAAGATCTAATGTTGCTTCGTTAATATTTGTGCCCATTTGCATTGTTGCATTTAGCATACTGGTTTGAGCAGTATTCAAATGTTGTTCCGCAACAGCAATTAGAGCTTGTTCAAAGTCTTGGTTTTCACCTAACGCTTGCACAGCTTTGGTTAATAATAACGTTTCTTCTGCCGTTAAAGGTGCTGCACCAGTTTGGTTTTCATTGATTTTATTTATTAAGGTTTGCACTGTATTGGTGATAGTGGCCATAAAATCCTCTTGATTTGGTTAACAGTAACTATTTAAACTTTGAATTAAGCTCTAAAGTCATCTCTTAGAAAAACTCTTAACTAAGCTCCTCTCTAAGGTAAAAGCACAATTCAAGGTTTGATAAATGATTACTAGAAGTATTTGGGTTTATCTCTGATCTCAAGAAAACTAATTATCTGCATATGCTCTATGGCTAAAATAAGAAACTTCAACATGAAAATAAAAAGTTCGCTCAGATGTGAAAAATATAAAATGGTTATGCTGATGTTATGAATTTGAGGCTAAATATAATGAGATAACTAAGTTACTGATATACTTCGTGTAAATTACTTAAGTTATATATTATTTCACTAACTTGAATACAAACGCTTGTATTTCTCCACGCTTTTTTAACTTTGCTAAATCAAGCTCAGCATCATTAGATGCTTGACGAATTTTTTCAATAGCAGCATAAAGTGCATCTCGTTCAGTTGTATCATTAGTCAATACAGCGCGCTGCTCGGCTTTGCGTACTTTCCATTGTGATTCACCTTCAAGGGCTTCAATTTGGACTTTAGCTTGCGCCTTTATCTCTTGCTGTTTTTGCTTTTTAAGCTCAGTTAAAGTCAAAGCTTTAGCTTTAAAGTCAATAAACGTTTTCTTATCCGGATTATAAACCTGGCCAACTTCAACTTGTATTTTTAAATCAGTAACATTGATATAATCATCACGTTTCACTTTACCGCTTAATGCATATAATCCTGTTACCAAATTTTTATCATTTACATGTGCGTACTGATTAAACATATTCGATTAACTCCCAGTAAACAGTTGCTTCTGCTGTATATGTATTGCCTCTACCAGTTCCTGAATTAAACTGTAAAGTCGTTGCATTAAGTACTTTACCACCAGCATTTAATGCATTGGCTCCATTAGTAGTCCAATAACCATACCCATTTTTACCGCTTATATTTAATATAGATTTTGTCATGTTAACGGAACTTACTGTGACATTTTTACTGCCTCCTACAGGAATATTTGCTTCACCTCTTTGTATACTTTTAATCACCGAAGCTGTTTTAATCGTATTAACTGTGGATGAAACCTCCCCGATCTCAGTTGAAATATTTCCTGTGTTAGTTGATATACCTTCTATCATATTGAGCGCACTGGCCTTCGCTGCAATATCAACCTTAGCGGCATCTATGGCTGTTTCGGCACTTTTAAGTGTTGCTGTTGCAGTATTTAAATGCTCTTCTGCTACAGCAACAAGTGCAGTTTCAAAAGTAGTATTATTTTTCATTGTATCAAGCGCTTTGGCAACTAAGAGCTGGTCTTCTGGGCTAAGTGGCGCTTGCCCTTGCATTTCAAGGGCCATTTTATCGACCATAAGCTGGGTCAAATTGGATATTGTTGACATAAATCCTCTTTTGATTTATCAAAAAAATGAGCTCATATGACTTAAATTAAAAGCCGTATCAGCTCACTATTGACTATAAAAATGAATATAGGAATGAAATAATTAAAGTAAATTGAGGGTTAAATATTTAGATAAAGATCCTCTAAAATGCAAATTCAAAACTTATGCAGACGTAGCGTTGTCAGTATTAACATTTACTTCTAAGATTATTGATTCTGTAACAGGTGATTCAGAAACTGAGGACTGTGAAACTATAGGCTCTGAAATATTAGATACTGATGCTGTAGATTGTAAAGAAGGCGTTTCTGATGCCGTAGATTCTATAATACTAGTCTTAGGTACACTCACCACAGCAAATACTATTTTATCCATAGCTAAATTAAAACCGTCAGGTAATTTACTGTTAATTAATTCTTCAGTCACTTCCCAATAACCAGCTTTATCCAGAGCGGCTTCAACTGTCAAAATGCCTTTATCTAAAGTGCCTAACAATAAATCTTGCTCTCCCGTATCTTGATTACGAATTGAAATCCGAAACATATCATTTGGTAAATCGGTTAAAACTGTAGCATCATCATTTTTATCGGACTGAATATTTGCTACTAATTTTAATACTGAGTTTTTAGTGATAGTCATTTCACTAAATTCAGCTTCATGGTTGGGTGCTTGTAATACGATGCCTGTATTTTCATTCACCGCAGTAGAAGTAAAAACGATATGGCCTGCATATTGAACTTTTAGCTCCCCATCAATAAATGTTTGTTGATCTATTAATGCTTGTACATGTTTGGCTTCTTCATTCATAACATATTTAGCAATACTTTCGCTTGTCCAAGGAAGCCCTGAGCTTGGATGATAAGGATAGACCACGCCGTTATAATTTAAAACACCATCATTTTGTAATGTATAATTTGACATTTTGATTCCTTTATTACATGCGATAAATTAAAGAGTACATGCAATATCTATTTGTACTTTGAGGATATTCTCGACTAGCGCGAAGTACATGTAACTCACCCGTCACTTCATTAAATACTTGAGGTAATAACATAAAATCAAAACCACTGCCCATTGAATTTCCAGCAACAGACTGGGCTATAGCCGGAATTGGCACCGTTCCTTTTAATTTACTTATACCCTTACCATCAATGATAGCAACATCCAAACTCTCAACTCTTCGGGTATTATAAGTTGAATTATTGCTGAGTATGTCAACAAAGTTAGGACTGTAATATATTTGCCTAATATCACAAATTCCCAATTCATCTGTTGTTAAATAAGTAAATACGTATACTGGAGATTCAAAATAAGTCGTTTTCCAAGAATTACCTGTTGTTGCATTATTCCAACCAATTTGACTTACCCCCTGACTAAACCAATCAATGCCAGACATGTTCCACCATTGAAGTGCTGCATAACCAAAAGTTCCTTCTAAGCGACTTCTACCTCTTGCGGTATATTGAACTCCTGACATTTGACCTTGTGACATTGCAAACCGACCTTGTAAAGGTTGATAATTCTGCCCACAACTTGTAAAAATAATGTACTTAGCCACATCACCTATTTTTTTATTCATTTCAGATGCTGGAAAATTAAAGGTTGGAGATACACCTGTTGCTACATTTTCGATAGTTCCATCCGTATCTGATGTAACACCTACAGCAAGATCATAATATTGAAAAGATCCCTTATAGCCTATCACTCTATTTTTTAAAGGTTCATAGGCAAAGTGTTGATAGTTTGCACATAAAGCATGTTGTGCAGCAACATCTCCTTGTTCACAAAAACCTGTCGTATTTTGATTAACAATCAGATCACTGCCATCTGCTTTGGTAGAAATAACGCTTCGCCATGAATATGTAGTTGTTGTTGAGCTATAGCTAGAAGCGATTACGAGTGAAACTCTAACGTCATTAGGATCGTCATGCTTTGCTAGAGGAACAATTGCACCAAAAGTATATTGGCATCTAGAACCTCCTGATGAAGGCTCTACAAAAGGACCATTTGCCGAAGTTGCCGTTTCACTCACCTTATATAAAGTTGTAAATTTGGAGTCTTTCCAGTAACCGAAATGGACATTAATCATTTGCACTGGAGCTGCATAGTAACGATTTATATACGCAGTATAAACGCGACCACTACGGTTATCTGTATAAGGAATAACATAAGCATCTAAACCATCATTTGAATATATAGGAGATCTAAAAGAGCTATTACGTGCATTTAATGTTTCAAGCGCACCTATAGTTAACACACCTTTTCTATGAGGCGATGCCATATTTACTTTAATAGCTGCTTGTACTGTTGGGTCAATCTTATCGGTTTCTGCTTTTATGCTTGTTTGCATTTTATTTAATTCAGATATCACATTACCTTGTATATCTGGAATTAACGCTAAATTATCTGCATCTGAAACTATGGCAT
>Ga0209292_1007698_pt1 | contig 10157 bp, 13 predicted proteins | sample GOMGulsemesocosm_2_FD_184634 | JGI IMG/M metagenome (GOLD analysis project Ga0209292, IMG submission 184634) | Methane-oxidizing microbial communities from mesocosms in the Gulf of Mexico - GOM9C Gulf of Mexico (SPAdes) (version 2) | ecosystem: Environmental > Aquatic > Marine > Cold seeps...
TGTTTGTTCTGTTGCTTCTCGGTTTAGCTACCCCCATCGTTGGGTCGCCAGTACTCTGTAGTCTAGACCCTGCAGGTATTTTCTGATGGACATCGTGGATGGGTTTCGGCATTGGCCGCAGTGGGTGTTGGTGCCTTGCTTGACGCTCAGAGTCTGGGCCAGACTTATGCAGGCAAGGCTGCGGGGTCTGACTCACGGCTGAGTCCTAACCCACCCGTGTCTTTAGTCGATGTTTGAGCCGATCGCTGCCCCCGCATTCACTTCAAGCGCCGAGGTTATTCCCTGAATTCAGCTATTAATTGCGGCCCGCCATCACCCCGCCATCAATATCCCAAATAGCGCCAGTCACCCAGCTGCTGTCATCGGACAATAAAAAGTTAATGGTTTTCGCCACATCATCGCTTGTACCTATGCGGCCCAGTGGGTGGAAAGCATCAAAGCCCGCCAGCGCCGTGTCGAATTCCTCTTGTGCAATAAACGCCTTGTAGATGGGTGTTTTTACCACCGCTGGCGCCACGGCGTTGACGCGGATATTGTGATCGGCCAGTTCCATCGCCAGGTGTTGGGTGAGGGCGTGTAATCCTGCCTTGGCCATAGAGTAGGCAGAGGAGGGTGTGGCCTTAACGGCTTGCTGAGCCCACATGGAACCGATGTTGACGATGTTGCCACCGCCGTTAGTGACCATATTCTTGGCCACCGCCTGGGTGATCTCGAAGGTGGCGGCGTTCAGGTTTAGATAGTGTTGGTAGTCGTCAGCTGTGTGCTCTAGGAATGGCTTGGGGCTAAAGGTACCGGCGGCGTTGAGCAGGTAGCCAATACGCGTGCTTTGCTTGGCGATAAAATCGAGCAGGCGCTGGCGGCTGTTGGCCTCATGCAGGTTCACCTGTATGGCCGAGGCACGGCCCAGCGCCTGCAATTCACTCAGTGCATTTTCCAACTTGGCGGCATTGTTGGCGACGATGATCACCTCAACACCGGCTTCTACTAAGCGTTTCGCACTGGCGAGCCCCATGCCGCTGGAGCCGCCGATGATGAGCGCGGCGCCCTTGTGGTTAAAGCTCGAGCTGCTGGTGGTGTTTATTGTTTCTGCGTTCATGGTTAATACTCCAAAGTTTCGGTGGGCCAGCCGCTCGCCGGAAAGTGAGCTGGGTAACCCCAAAAGACAGTGAGGTTTCAAATAAAACCTCGCTGAGTTGGTGTAACCTTAGGGTTCTCAGACGCCACAGAAAACCAGGTACAAACCGGTACCCTGGGTACCAAACGGTCTAACTTTATGAATTCAAAAGAAAAAACTTTTTCAGGCGTTTCAGCCGAGGCTGAACAAAGCGCTGCCAAACGCATCGAAACGCCGATACGCGGGCCGAATAAAAGTGCGGCCATGGTGGAGACCATCATCGGCTGCAAATGGTCCTTGACGGTTTATCAGCTTTTAGACGAGGGCGTTAACCGTCCGGGCGAAATGGTGCGTAAGGTGGAGGGTTTGAGCACCAAGGTGTTGAACCAGTGTCTGCGCCGCAACATGGACTTCGGCATACTGGAAAAGATCAGCTACCCAGAGGTGCCGCCACGGGTGGAGTACGCGGTGACACCTTTTGGCACGAAGTTTATGCGGGTGATTGATTCACTGAAAATATTGCAGGAAGAGATTGAGCCCATAGACGAGACCCTTGGCAGCGGTGATCACTCACCCGAGGACTAAACCCTCAAATAGTGAACGAGCGTAAATCAAACGCTGGCTTTGGCAAAGTAGTGGCTGAGCAGTTGGTGAAATCGCGTGACCTGCAGGGGTTTATCCCCCTGAAAGCGGTGCACCATATAAAACGGCCACTGCCGTCCTGTGTGACTGGGCAGCAGTGCTTGCAGCTCGCCGGTGGCCAGGCCCTCTTGCAGCACAAACTCCGGCAGCAACGCCGCCCCCATGTCAAAACGCACCAGCGCCAATGCGCTGGGCAGCGTGTTGCTGTGCGCGGCAAAGGTCACGGGCAACTCTATTTTTTCTGCACGGCCTTGCGGGCTGCCGCAGGATTCGAACAGGGTGAGACTGCTTTTTTGCCAGGGGGCGGCTACCCAACGCAAGTGCTGTAAATCAGCAATGCTTTTTACTGGCCCGTGTCTTTGCAGATAGCTGGGGCTGGCACAGAGTATTTCGCGGGCGGTGCCGATGGGCAGGGCGCGGTAGTGGCTGTCCGGCAGATCACCCGCAAAAATGGCGACATCCAGCTTGTTGGCAATCAAATCCTGTGGTTCGTCGCTCACCAGCAGTGTTGGTTCTAGCTGTGGGAACTCCACACACAACTGCTTGAGCGCGGGCATGACGATATCGTGCTCACAGGCGTGGGGCAGGGTAATGGCAAAGGGGCCGGAGGGTGTCGCCTTACTGCTGTCGATGGCCTCAAAGGCGAGGTTGACCTGATCCTGCAGCAACTCGCAGCGGGCCAGTAGGGTTTGGCCGGTGGCCGTCAGTGACATGCCGCGGGTGTGGCGCGACAGCAACTGTTGGCCTATTTGTTCTTCTAGGCGTTTTACCTGCTGGCTGACCGCCGACTTGCTCATGCCCAGCTGCTCGGCGGCGCGGGTAAAGGATTGTTGCTTGGCAACCTCGGCAAAGGCCAACAGGGCGGGTAGCATTTTTATATTGTTCATATTATTTAACAGTGTGTCTTTATGTTGGTTATTGTGTGATTTTTGTTGGTTTGGCATCCTCTTGTCAACCGCTGCAGAGAGACAGCAGCGCAAATCGATAATGTAAAACCCACAATAGGAAGCAAGAACATGAGCGCATTGATCGTAGTAAACCTGACCCCAACCGACACGGAGCAACTGAGCCAATACAGCGCCCAAGCGGCCGCCACACTGGTGCCTTTTGGCGGCGAGTTTATCGCCAAGGGGCCGATTGAGGCCCTGCACGGCGCAGCCGAGTACAGCACCAAGGTGGTGATTCAATTCCCCGACCGCGACAGCGCCGCCAACTGGTATGCATCAGAGGCCTATCAAGCGATCATCCCCACCCGCGACCGCGGCATGAGCAGCCAGTTTCATCTTGTGGGTTAAGGAAACCAAGTGCAGCCAGAAAGCCCAGTCATCAACGCTGGGCTTTCTGTTTATTGCCAACTGGAGCGCACCGGCTTGCTCTTGTCTAATACTGAGTCGGTTATATCAAGCCGACCCCAAGTCTCTAATTCGCATAGCGTTTTAGTTGCCTGACCAACGACAGTCACTAAGCTTTAAGGGTGTTTAAGTGACTTTGATGGGGATGTGATGTCGGACACAACGATAACGATTCTTGTGGTTGATGACATGAAGGTCATGCGCGAGCTGTTGTGCGCTATTCTGGCCGACGATTTTCAGACTATGACAGCCGCAACCGGCGAGGAATGTCTTGGGCTGGTTGACGATAATCCACCGGATTTGGTGCTGCTGGATGTCAATATGCCCGGCATGAATGGCCATGAGATCTGCCGTGAATTACGCCAGCACGCGGTCATGGCCACCATTCCTATCATCTTTGTCTCTGGAGCTGTATCCGACGAGGATAGAATCGCCGGTTTTGAGGTGGGCGGCGATGACTATATTACCAAGCCTATAGACGAAGCCTTCCTTATTAGCCGTATTAATCTTCACCTTGCTCGTCGCAATAAAAACAAAACGCTCGAAGCTAAGGCCTCTGAATCCATGACCATGGCCATGGAAGCCATGACCTTCAGCAGTGAGTTGGGGTTGCTGCTACAGCTGATGAAGGAGACGGCGGAGATTCTCGACTATAAAACCCTGATCGCTCGCGTCGATGAGGTCAATCAAAGCTTTGGTCTCAGTTGCAGCTATCTGGTCAGCGAGGAGGACGATCTCCATTTCTTTCAATGTGAGGAGGATTCGGTTGCCGGCAAGGTCTTAATCAAGTGTAAAGATGCACATAAGATTTTCGACTTTGGCCAACGTACTATTTTCAGTGAGACACACCTGTCGATCCTTGTGAAAAATATGCCGGTCAGCAACGAAAAGTTTTATGGCCGCTTGAAGGATCACCTGGCGGTACTGTGTAATATTGCTGACCAACATATTCGCACCCTGCAAATAACCAATCGAATGGAGAAACAGCGTCAGAAGATGCTCGGCGAGCTGATTGAGATGTGTGAAGGCAGTTTGCGGCAGATTCACGGCAAGGCTATGGCGCAAAATGAGCATGTACATCGAGTGATGCAGGGACTGATTGAAAAACTTGAGAATAAGTTAATGATGTTGGGTTTGGAGGAGGATCAGGAGGCAGCGCTGGTCACTCTGGTGGATCAGGCCGGTCGGCGCCTGGCCGGTGAAGATGACTTGGCTGCGCAACTTGAAAGCAGCATGACGGAAGTCATGACGGGTCTCAATAACCTCTATGATGGGCCCGGCAGTTAACCGCTAACCCTGCCCAATAAGGTCGTGACCCTAAGCTTATGCCTTCTAAGACTGTGGCCTTTAAAGTAGGTACCGGTTTACCCAAGCAGCCGACTTTTTAAATGTAATGTCTTTGTCCCCTTTAAACAATCAACTGATCGGTTCGAGTTGCTGTTCATGCAACGATAGCTTGCCCCCGTTGGCGATGCTTTCGTAACAATAGAGGCATAGTGTAGCCGCTGTGTGCCAATGAACGGTCGTCGGAGCAGGGTCGATGGCGAGAGCGTTTTCTAGAAAAGCGGACTTTAGTTGTGGCTGAATTCAGCTTCCACCGAGGGTGTATTGTTCAAGTGTTAGCTCTGTGTAATCAAGGGCGCTTGGGCAAACTATCATTGATATCGACAATGCGGCGGTCGTAGAAAAAATGGCTCTGGGACTGCAGAGCATCGGGCAGCTCATCGCCTAGGCACTTTCTAATGAGCAACTGAGAGACGATGCGCCAGCCCATGGCGTTGGTGTTAAACAGAGTCTCTCCGCAGCCCTTACAATAGACGCGCTGCATGCGCTTGCTCGGGTGTTGAAAATACACCAGCTGATCCTCGCCTTTACTGACAGAAACCTTGTCGGCATCCCAGGCGGTGACTGAGTGGTAAGGGATTTTCAGCAAGTCTCTGCAATCTTCACAGTGACAAAATCCACGTACCTTGGGTTCGCCGCTGAGGATGAGACTGACCGCACCGCAGTCGCATTCGACCGCATATTGATTTGACATAGAGACTCCTAGAACTGACACGCTTGGGCTTAGGTAAACCCTTGGGCAACTCAGATGATTATTGTCACTAGGGGCAATAAATCAACCGGTGTGCTTTTGGTAACCTCCGCTAGTCCTCCACCTCGGTTTTTCTCTTACCTACCTCATTGTCTTCGGACCAGTCTTTCAAACGTTCCAATATACATAAGGCCGAGCGGCCAAAGTCGCTGAGTTGGTAGGTGACAGCGATAGGCCGATCGTTAATAACCTCGCGGATCACCATGTTTTCGGTCTCCAACTCCTTTAAACGCTGATCCACCATCTTCTTGCTGGCACCGCCAAGCATGCGGGTCAGATCGTTAAAGCGCACCGGTTCGTCTTTAAGGTGCCAGAGGATGGACGCCTTCCACTTACCGCCAATCAGGCGCATACCCTTCTCAATCGCACAGGGCTCAGTGCAGGGGTTCAAAACTTTTTTTCGCCCCTTACTGTCTGTTTTTACAACACTTTCCACGCTTTCCTCTCCTAAAACGACAGGTTACCAAAAGGTGACTAATTGAACACAGATCCAAGGTTACCATAATATACCTACATCCAATAAGTGACCTACTTTATCACTTGCAGACAATCAAAAGGTAACCACTATGAGCAACGTATTGATCATCAACGCCCACCACGAATACCCCTTCGCCAAGGGCGAATTGAACAAGGCCCTGGTTGAGTTGGGCCAGCAGCAGCTGGAAGACAAGGGCCACAGCGTGCGCGTGGTGCATGTGGACCAAGGCTACGAGGTAGAAACTGAGCTAGAAAATCACACCTGGGCCGATGTCGTGTTACTGCAAAGCCCAGTGAACTGGATGAGTGTGCCCTGGACCTTCAAGAAGTACATGGACGAGGTCTACACCGCCGGCATGAATGGCGCCCTGTGTGACGGCGATGGTCGCCACAGTGATGCCCCCAAAGCCAATTACGGCAATGGCGGTACGCTTACAGGCAAAAAATACATGCTGTCGTTAACGTTTAACGCGCCGGCTGAGTCGCTCGACGATGAAAACGAATACCTGTTTCAGGGCAAGAGTGTCGACGACCTTTTCTTCCCCATGCACATGAATTTCCGCTTCTTCGGCATGGACGCTCTGCCAACCTTTGCCGTATTTGATGTGATGAAAGATCCACAGATAGAGCAGGGCTTTGAGCGCTTTGCCGCTCATCTAGATGAAAACTTCTAAGCTCAAAATCATGACAGGGGAGATGAATATGAAAAGCAAAAGCGTAATCAGTACGGGTCTATGGCTTCTGGTCGGTGTGTTGTTTACTGCCTTAGCTCAAGCGGCTGATTTCCCAGCCGCCCACGAGGGTTCGGCCGAGCAGTACGAACTGTTGCTCGAGAACGACCAGGTGCTGGTGCTGAAGATGGTGTTGGCGCCAGGTGAGGCCGACCGCATGCATAGCCACCACAATGAAACCGTGTATTTCGAGCGCGGCGGCAGCCTGGCCATCACCACCGCAGAGGGAACTCTGGAGGTTACCGTGTCCGACGGCCATGTAATGTGGCATCAGGCTTGGGTGCATCAGGTGACCAATATTGGCGACACGGAAGTCACTGCCATCATCGTTGAGTCGAAGCTATCGGAGTAATCGAAAGGGGAAGTAGTGATTACAGTAAAGTCCACCTATTCGGTTAAGTTTATATAAATTGGCTGGTTAGCATTAGATGTATTGGGTACACATCGGGCCCACAATACTACTCATCAGGTGTCGGACAAGGGTCGTGTAGCCTCCTCCAGGTGCGGCTAGAACACTGAAGACCACACTCGGTGGTCAGAAGGGCCCGTAAGAGGCTTTTCAGCCCCCCATACTTATAACCTATCCCAACGGAGGGTTATATTATGCTGTATTTATCTTACATCCCACTACATAGAGAGCCATGGAATAAAGGTAAGCTCATTGGCCAACGCCCACCATTAAAGCTCAGGGAAATATGGGCTATACGTATCAGGTTACAGATCAAAGGCCTGACTCGTGAATTAGCCATGTTCAATTTGGCCATCGATAGCAAGTTAAGAAGCTGCGATCTCGTCAAGCTTAAGGTCAGAGATATATCCACTGGGGGAGGGATAGCCAAAAGGGCCATGGTGCTACAACAGAAAACCAAAAAGCCCGTCCAATTTGAGATCACCGAACAAACCAGAGAATCCCTCAAGTCTTGGATTTCTCAGGCAGGTCTCAAAATGGATAGCTTCCTATTCCCCAGTCGGATAATAGCGTCACCTCACATATCAACTCGCCAATATGCCAGGATCGTGAAGGGATGGGTGTCCATGATAGGGCTGGACCCAGGGGCTTATGGCACTCACACGATGAGAAGAACCAAAGTAACGCTGATATATCGTAGAACCAAAAATCTCAGGGCCATCCAGCTACTACTTGGCCACACAAAACTTGAGAGCACCGTACGATATTTGGGTATTGAGGTAGATGACGCCTTGGAGATGGCCGAACAAACGGAAATTTGAGTTGACCGGCATCAATAGCGCCCGACATTAACGGGCGCTAAGTGCCAAGCACCGTCATTCCCGAGGGTTGTATCGGGAATCCAGCGACTTCCTTCTTTAGGTTGCCCGTTTCGCCGGGCGGACGAGTCAAGACTTTTGCACACCCAAAAGTCTTAACAATCTAAAGGGTGCCCTACAGCCCTGCTCCCTGGCTCTGGCGATTTTGTTCAGGTCGATTCGATACGCCATCCATGGCTAGACGAATCTCATCTGCGCATCCTGCACATCTGACCTAAACAAAACCGCCGCCACTCGGCGGGCTGAAAGGGGATGGGTGCCATGAGCCGCCGTTGGCTAAATACCACCAGCAAGGCCAAAATATGAAAAATCCGACATTCTGTAACGCATAGGTATTTTGCCACCAATTATTCAATTCTGCTGGCCCCGCCACAAAGTCAAATTTAGAGAGTGTAGGAAAATGGACAGTCATTACTTTATTAGGTTTGATTACCTTTCTGGCATAACAGGTGCGCTGCATACTCTGCCCTTGACTCACCGTTTACGGGTACTGATTTTTCGTTACACCAAAGCAGCAACTCCTCTAAATTTATTTTCACCTTTTTTGCTATGACGCCAGTTGACTCAATTTCTTGAACAGCCGAAAAGGCATTTTTTCTCCAATCTGAATAAGAGTTATCAAGTTCGTCTCGATCTTCGGAAATATCGATTAGCCGATCCCACTGCTCAGGCTGAAACCAACAAATCCCCGCTATTTGTCGCTCTTCTTCCATATACACCTCCATATTGACCGCCCATAACGACTTCTTGCTAAGTGAAATCAGACACTATTCTTCATTGCTCGCGAAACAAAATCCGATCGGTGGACCTTCAAAGTATGGCCATATATATGTAAAGGGCTACTCCGACGCAGTTCTAGCGAATACCAAGTGTAGACTTTGGGTCGCCGCGTACAGCCTATATTCCGCTGCCTGGTCGGCACCTTAGTGCCAAGAACGGACGGCATACAGTTGAAGATTGAGGCATTAGAAATGCTCAAAACAGGCACTTAGCGACCCTTAGAACAGCATTAAAATTAAGCCCCGAACCTGACAGCCTTGATTACTTGATTTTCTAGCAAAGGCAGGGAAGTCCAACCTTAATGAGCACCGTCACTACTATTATTGCGCTAGTTGTAGCAACGCATAAATGAACAGCATCAACACAGTGATAATGCCTATGCTGATTAGACCCATCTTGGCTAACCCATGCGCTGCGGCAATCGAGTCCTCGGTTTTAATTTCATTACCTCTCACCTTTACCGTTAAGTGGTAATAGTCTTTTGCCCGTACAGACCGATTCATGTAAAGCACAATCCCACAAATGAACATGGGTGACATAGAAGCTGGGAATACAGTGCTGTAAACCAAATAGTTGACTGCCGCGTTTCCAAAATCAAACATGATGTACGCCACTAATAAGGCAGTTATGACCCTCACCGCCCTAGGCTCTCTATTTCTAAAGACCTTCAAACAATGACTAACCATCATAAACTGGGCCATTGCCACTACAATATCAATCATGTTTGGGCGTGGGTAATCCAATGAGTCATTCGGGAACAGCTGTAAATACAGCGAAAGCACCACTCCCATACCTAGGGTGACAACCATCACCCAAAAATAGATATAAATGAACTTCAGCCAACCGGCGATCGACGGCGCATCATTTCTCATCATTGTGTTCAACCATCCAAATGTGCTGGCTAAGAGGCTTATTAAACAAGTAGAAAGCCGTAGATGAAATACTAAAAACTATGAAGGGGCTATACAAACCCACGTATAACCAACCGCCATTAGCGATATCCATCACACCCCAATGAATGATGTACAGGGCTAGGATTATGTTGAATGTCCAGGCTGTGAATAATGCAATCTTGTATCGAAGGAAAAGACCAAGACATACAATACTCCATAACAACGAGGCATAGAGATAGACTTCGCTTTCAACGAACAAGTATCTACCGATGAGTATCGACAGGACTAACAAACCAAAAATGTAAAACTCAACCTTTAGCACCCTACCTCCTTGTATTGTCACTTTGGCTTCTGTTCTTTCGGCGATACATTGGCTGTCATGTGCCATGAACGGACGATGGATAGCAGAGGGATTTAAGCTAGATATTGGCCAAGGCAGACGCTCAGTAACGACTGGAGCAGCTGAAAAAGGCAGTATAAAAATTAAGACCTGAACCTGACTGCTTGGCACTTGTTGTTCTACCGAGGCGGTACTAACCTCTCGTATCAGGTAGTCAAATTAACTATACTTCCCCCTAAACATATTATGCTGTGTTCGTTCGGACCACATGTAGTGAGGTAAACTCTATGGCTGATTCGAGCACCGATAGTGATCTCCAACGATCGAAAGACTTATTCAACGCCGTTCAGAGCATGGCCAAGATTGGTTGCTGGGAAGTGGATTTGTTGAACGAGACCCTGTTCTGGACGGAATCGACTTACCTAATCCACGAGACAACCCCAGCG
>Ga0209292_1007699_pt1 | contig 10157 bp, 8 predicted proteins | sample GOMGulsemesocosm_2_FD_184634 | JGI IMG/M metagenome (GOLD analysis project Ga0209292, IMG submission 184634) | Methane-oxidizing microbial communities from mesocosms in the Gulf of Mexico - GOM9C Gulf of Mexico (SPAdes) (version 2) | ecosystem: Environmental > Aquatic > Marine > Cold seeps...
TCAGAAAGAAATATGCACTGTTCACTAAAAATAACTTTCGTTACAGTCACCATATGCTTTTTGTGAATAAAAATAAATTAGACTTGTTTGACTCGGTAAATGAGTTAGCTGATGTCGCTAAAGTTGATGTAATTATTGCTGCTTTACGCGGTGCCATTTTTTATGAAGACTACCCTAAGCTATTGCAAAATGAAGAGTTCTCAAGAAAGATAGTTTACATTAGTGAAGATCAAAACATGTCTAAATTTGTGTTAAAAGGTAGAGCTGATGGGTATATTGAATCAGAAACAGAAGGTAAACATTATTTGACTACTCAACCCGAGTATAAACAAGGTATTGTTCCCCTTTTTCGTATTGCCAATGATGAACAATCAGGAAGTAAAATGATGTTCTCTAAAGCAAGAATCTCATCTAAACAGGTAGAGATTTTTGATACTGCCTTAAAAGGCGTACACGAAAGTGGTGAGTATGAAAAAATATCAAAACGTTATCACTCATTCTTACCTGAATGAGTGTTCCCATAAGCGGTAATGCCAACATCTCTTCTTTGGAGAATTAATGTGGTCAGAGTAAATTTAACAGTTGAGTAAACTACTTCAATATTGTCGCCACTGCGATGCCAGACATAAAAATAAAACTCCAAATGTTTGTGGTTATTACTAAAATCTCTGTATGAAAGTTATAAAGTTTTAACCTTAGCTATCATTATGCTAACGTGAGCCAAAAATAATAATAACTCTTTATAATATGTTACTCACACTAGATCTTTTTCCATCATTGACCCCATGGTTACTCTTAGTAATTACCATCATCAGCGCTTTTGTAAAACCCAAGTTATGGCCCATTGGTTTACTCTGTACCTTAATCGCTGGATTAATATATAACGCGATAGACTTAGTTGGTTTGGGCGTTATTACACTGTTATTTGCTATGAGCTTTTATGCAAGCAATCCATCAACTTCCGTATCCAATAACCCTTGGTATCAAAGAGCTAAAGTACTCATATCTTCCTTAGTTATCATAAGTTGCATTGCCTTAGCCGCGCACGTATTACCCGGCTTTAATAATTTACAGGTTTTAGATGATGTCGAGAAGAGTGTTAATAGTCTGCCATTTTCACTTTATTTAAATTTTGATAAACCGCTGATTCTATTTATTCTGCTGATGCTGTATCCGACAGTTTTATTGAATAAAAAAGAAATGACTCTTTTTAACATAGAAAACAAACGCCGACTATCAGCCTTTGTTTTGGTTTCTTTTTTTATCATCTTTAGTCTCGCCATCTTCTTATCACTAATCGCTGTAGATCCCAAGCTACCAAGTTGGTGGTGGTTGTTTGCGCTAAACAACTTGCTGCTAACCTGTGTGATTGAAGAGGTCTTTTTTAGAGGCTTTATCCAGCAAAAATTAATAAGGCTATTAAAACCTGTGCTTGGACTTATTGTTGCCAGTTTACTCTTTGGTCTTGCCCATTTCTCAGGTGGCTTTAGTTATGTGGTAGTTGCTACCTTGGCTGGTTTTTTATATGGCTTTGTTTATCAAAATACAGGTAAAATTTGGCATGCGATTTTACTCCACTTCTGTTTGAACATGCTTCACTTAACTTTATTTACTTATCCATTAGCTAATGATGCTAGTTAACGTTTAACTAGCATCATTAAACCTACTTGGTTAGTTTTGTACTGGAAAGCAATAGTAAAACTGATACTTTCCTTAGCCAGAATATTGAAAAACATACGATAAGGACATTTATGAAAAAGGGTGGTGGTTTCTTTGGTGGGATATTTTTTCTCGCGGGTTTAGCGGTACTTTACTTTATGGTGTTATCACCTGCAATTGATGCCAGTAGAATGCAGTTTTGGCAGGCAACTAAAGCTCAGGTCATTGATGCAAAAGTTGAGAGTTACCAAACTCGTAATGACAATGGTGGTTACACCACTATGTATAATGTGGCTGTGCAATATCAATATGAGGCTAATGGTAAAGTGTATATTGGTCAGCGTGCTAAAATTATGAATGATAACGCCAGCAGTGATAGTGATGATGCCTATGAACTACATTCAAAAATACACCAAGAAAATAACGCTCAAAACGGTATTATTATTTGGTTTAATCCAAGTGATGGCCGTGATTCTATCTATGATCGCTCTTTAGACTTCCGCTTTAGTGTCATGATGACACTTTTTAGTTGTGTTTTCATGATGGCAGGCCTAGGAATTATTAGCTATAGCCGACCAGAGAAAGAGGAACAGCCCAAACATATTGAACGTGATAAACCCTGGACCACAAGAGTACAATGGGCATCACCAATCATTTATTCCAGTGCACAAAAGAGTGTAAAACACGCTTGGTTTTTTGCCGTTTTCGCTAGTATATTTTTTGGCATGTTTACTGTAGCTATGTTTGGTCGACATCCAGTGGCGACTGTATTTGCTGCTCTTTTTGTTATTCCGCCACTGTGGTTAATTCTACGTGCTCGCCGCATACAAAAAGAGTGGCTTTACTTTAGTAAAGTGCCATTAACTCTCAGCCCGTATCCAGGCATGGTTGGCGGTGAAGTTAAAGGCAGCTTAACTGTTCCAGGTCAAAACGCTGCAACAGGTAAATATAGTGCAACCTTAACTTGTACTAGGTATTGGACTACACGAAGTGGCAATGAAAGAAAATCACAGCAAAGTATTATCTATTCTGATAAACAACAGTTGTTAGTCAGATCAAATGCGAGTGGTGGCTATATTGACTTTGATTTTGCAGTACCGGCTGGTAAACCTGAATCAAGTATGCCAAGTAGCAATTATCATAAATGGATAATATCAGTTAAAGGAAGTTTAGCTGATATTAATTTTGAACGCGATTATGAACTGCCTGTATTTGTTACTGAGCTGAGCGTAACCGAAGTTGAGGAGTTAGCTCAACAACCGCTAACTCCTCATGATAAAAGGGTGTTAAACGAACGACTCAATGTAGATGTCAGTCGTGTGAAAGATGAAATGTTCTTACATACTCCCAAATCGAATGATAGCCTTGCTATAGCGGGTATTGGGGCCATTTTCTTTATCATTGGTATTTTAATTTATAGCCTTGCTGGCTCCTTCTTTGGTGTTGTTTTTGCTGGTATGAGCTGTATATTTTTAGGTTTAGGTATTTGGGGATATGGTCGAAATTGTAAAATCAAAGTGAGTCCGAACAACTTACAGTTGGATTTTTATCTTTTTTCTTGGTTGTTAAATCAGCAGGTATTTACCAATAAAGAGGTACGGAGTATCGAACCGTTTAGCTCATCATCAGTGCAAACCAACGGTAAACAAACCAGCGAGAAATTTAGTTTAAGGCTAATTAGTGATATTGGTAAAGGTATTGATTTAGGGGGAAGCTTTAAATCAAAGAAAAATGCCTTACATCTTAAACAGGAAGTTGACGCTATCTTCTATCGGGATTCTCAATAATTAATGCAACTTCATTAATGATTGATAGGATTTAGCGGTAACATTGTGTTTCATAAGTAAAATTGCTGCTATATAGCTTGTTTCTCATCTTTAGTTGATTGCACTTGTTCGTATACTGATATACCAATAGCACGTTTATGAACCGTTGCACGGGCTTCGTTAACGGCCTGTGCATCAAAGCTATTTATTTCAGTACTTGTTGAACTTGAAGAGTCAGAAGAGTATGAATCTTTCGCTGCCTCAGATGACTGAATATAAGTATCTACAGTCTGCTTTTTTATATTAGCTTGATAGACTGAAGTGCCAGCCTGAATAGATTTGTCTTTAATCGCTTGGTTTGACTCTTTAATTTGTTCTTTGTCTATCGGTGTACCAGCTTGTTTTGCATCGACAACTTGGTACAAGGTATTTCTTGTCACCGCTTTTTGAACTATATCAATATAGTTAGAGGTAGAAGAGTTAATTGTGTTCATATCGCGTACTCATATACAACATAGGCTTATTTATTATAGCTTATGTATAGCCAGTCATGCACAATATATAAACGAATAGAGTGGAATGTACACTATATTCGTTTTTTACTTTTCAGCGATAATAAATCGTTTACTATGAGATAATTGGTTTCAGAGCAACCAGCAGGGCAGAGTCGTTATTTTACCCTTGCTTGTTTATAAAGTTCCTGCTCTCAATTATATTAAGTAGTACCTATTATTATTTTAGCCAAACAAATCATGAATGTTTTTGTCCTAATTTTTCTGTTCCTTATCAGTATTGAAAATAGTTTTGCAAAAGGCACCTTATCCCCTAATTGGCTGTTTAACAGCAAATCCCTAGGGTACTCACTTCAATATCGAGTTTATCTGCCTGAAGTGTTTGATGAAAATATAAAACTCCCGACTCTATATATTGTTGATGGCCAGTGGTTTATCAAAAATGGTCATATCATAAAGGTGATAAATAAAGAGATTCAACAAGCAGTTATAAAACCTATCGCCGTTGTTTTTATTGATAGTCGCAATCCTGAAGATTTAAGTGATAATAGGCGTAACGCCGAATTCTTCTGTAATGCTCACTATTTAAATTTTTTTGTTAACGAGTTAATCCCTACAATAGAAAAGAACTTCTCCGTTCAGCTAACTAGGGATGAGAGAGTTATTGCAGGTGTTTCATTCGGCGGATTAAACGCTGCTTGTTTTGGTCGTGCGGCTTCAAAGGTTTTTGGTGGAATTGCTATGTTGTCGCCAGCAAATAGTAAGTTTTTAAAGATTGTCTCTAAGTCTTATGAACAAGCTGATATCAATAAACTTAAAGTATTCATCTCAGGTGGGACAAAGAACGATAACTTACCTGCTATCAGACATTTTAAAAATGTTTTAGTGACCAATGGTCATGAAGTTAACTATAAAGTTGTGCGGTTTGGACACAATTGGGACAATTGGAAACCGCTTTTAGATGACTTATTAGTAACATTTTTTAAGAAGCACTAAACAGAATAATATATTAGAAGAGGGTAGTTAGCTTAACTGAAACTCACATGAGCACTCTACAACTTAGCTTTTAGGTGAAAAAAACCGCGGCAGTCGCGGTTTTATTAGAGTACTTGCATGTTTAGGACTAATAATGAATATCGAGTTATTTATTTGACTAAGTATTATCCTCTAAGTCCTGAACTGTCACGCTTCCTTTTCTGACTTCTCTTACCTTTAAAATCTGTCGTAAATGGCTTTGGTGCTTAGGAGATAATCTTTGTGACTCAGAGCCGCCACTGATATTAAAAGTGCCTGCCCCCGCACCGCCTATGCCTCCTTTAATAGAGTCCATCAATGCTGCAGGGTTGGTAGCGAGACCTCCACCATAAATCCGGTGTGAGCCATATAAATCGGCAAAACTCCAATCAGTGATATCAGCAGTGACTTCTTGAGCGGCAAGTAAATCTTCTTTATGGGATTTTAGTAAATACTTTGCCAAATGACTGGTTAAGTCATTTTTAGGTTCTTCAAAAAAGGCTTTATTCTTTTCATAGATATAGGAAATCCGAAATCGAGAAGCACTTTTCTTAAAAGTACCGCGGTTAGAATTTATAAATAAATTGGCATTTTGATCCAAGGTTTTCCAAACATTTTCACCCGTATAAGCAAACGATCTGATGTCTGGGCTAGCAATATTTCCTTGGTGGAAGCCATAAATTAATAAAGGATCATGGCCAAACTTATAAACAACAATCTCTTTGATGTCATCAAGGCTTAATGCTACATCAGCAATGGTTAATATTTTTTTGCTAAAAAGATCACTATCTTCTAAGTCTGATTTCAAACTCCGCTTTGGATAAATGTCTATAAGCTGCTCTAACAGTGAAATGTTATAGAGGTTAAGCCAGTAAGCGAGTTGTTCATTTTTCGGGAAGAGTTCCAAAGGGGAGTCAGTAGGCAGACGCTCAAGACTTTTTCTAACATTGACAAGTAAGGATATCCTCTTAGGCACATCAAACTCTTCATACCTAAATCTATTACCTTCTAATGCAGTATTCCTCTTTGTTTTATTACGTAAACGTGTTCCAATATTTGATCTATCTTGTTTTGCTTTTTCACGATTCGATTGACCTACATATAGTACTGCTACATCTAAAAGGAGGTCTACGTCTTCATACTGAATAATAAACTCAGAGCTATTATCGTATTGGCTAAATCTCTCTAATGTTTGTTTATCAAGTGCAATCGCACTAAGGCTTAATAAGTATGTCGAAATTAGTGTAGTCCCTATAATTAATTTCATTATTCACTTCCTATGTGTATTTAAAGTAACCAAATAGTAAGGCTTTCCTTTCTTTATTACAAACTTTTAACTTACTGGTAACCACTGGCAAGTTTGTTTCTGTTTCTATTTCTGTTTCTGTTTCTGTTTGTGGGTTGGTGTAATAATAGGGGAGAGGGCCTTGTTATTAGATCAAGGATCAGTCGTAGAGTGTTAGTTAATGCTAATCTGTTTGTTTGGCTATTTCTCTAATTTCTCTGCTCTCTTGAATTAATTTCTCCCTCATTTCGGCAAGTTTCTCTAGTGCTTGTTGTTTTTCTTCGGGGCTCATATTTTCATTTTTTGCTATTTCTTCCATCATAGCTTCAAGCTCTTCGAGTTTGTCACGATCAACCCCTAATCGCTGGTCTATAAAATTTTGCATCATGTCAGAAAAGCGAGTATCGATCACTTTATTTTCTTTCACGTTACTAACACTCGCTGTGTTCAAACCGTCATTTTCAGCCAATAGTGAACGAGCCGTTTCTGGTCTTACATAAGTTGGGGAAATTTCTTTAACTTCGTTGCCATTCATCATAGCTAAAGCTTTGTTTGATAATGTGACCGTATCTTTTTCACCAGGAATTGGCTGCACGGCAGGGATTGAGTTATCAAAATTAACAATCGAAGTGTTAGTCGATTTTGCCTGCGCTACTTGTTGCGCGTAGTTATTGTTGATCATCATAATAAAGCATCCTTGGCTTGTTTATTAGGTTTTATCGCTTTGACAAAATACAACTGCACACTGTATGCCAGTATTGATATTTTCAAGGGGTACGAGCAATATCCTAGACAAGCTATCGTTTTCATCGGCTAGTAAGTTGCACTCGACTGTCATTAAATATTATTTAAAGCAGGGTAATGTTTATCATCCTTCATGAGATGACAATTTTGTCGAAAAAGCGGCAATTATTAGCCATATCTGACGATGAGTTTGTTGTACTTGCATGAAGAGAGAATCTGATTGCTAATTTCACGTATATCATTGCTTTAGAAGGTTATACACATTGATAATGTTGTCTATAAAAGTTAACATCCTTTTCGATTTACATACCATAGTTAAATGGTATTACCATGCAAAGGAATGCAGTAAATTTTTAATTTTGCATTCCTTTGTTTTATTATAAAAGGAAGTAAAATTGAAGTATTTAAACCTTGCCACGGCACTTCTTGCCGGAGTTTTGTTAAACGGTTGTTTGGAAGTTGAAGATAACGATAACTCAGATATTCAAACATTAATCGATAACCAAACTGAAACTCTCGCAGAATCCCAAAAGGTCAGTATCAAAGGTGTTGTTGTTAATGCACTTGACTCAAAACCTATCAGTAAAGCCTTCATTACAGTTAAAGTCGGCTCAACAATTGTTATTGAAAATTTTGAAGCGAACGATGGGGACTTCGAACTAACGGGTCTACCTCAGTACTCAGATATAGAGGTCATTATTTCAAGCACAGATAATAGCTTCCTTTCAAGAACATTTTTTACCCAAACAGGCTTCGCTAGTGGTGAAGGGATTGATGATATGGGCAACTTTCCGGTTTCTGAAGCCGTGGAAATTGAAATATCAGTCATTGATAGTGAAACTAACTCTGCCTATACAGCCCTTGAATTTATTGGCTATTCTCATTCAGGTACGGGATCGTCTGCGTATAAATACCAACATACTTCCACTTTTAATGAAGAGAGTGGACTTTATACCATCACTTTACCAAAATTTATTGATACCAGTATTAGTGCTAACTTAGATTTTGATAAAGATGGCGTCGTTGATTATAAACCGCAGATTAATGGATTTTTACGTGGTCGAGCTTTGTATCTAAGTACAGCAAATACAAAAGAATTTTCTACTATACATATTAGTGAAGTTGAACCTGCCTCAACGATTGAAATAAGACTCTCTTTAGTTGATGAAATGGCACAAGCTATCACAGATGCTTCATTTTATATTGAAGATCAGATGGTGCAGAGTTCATACAATGAAGCAAGCAATCAATATGTTATTTCAACAACAATAAAGGATACTGTTAGTATTCAACTGCCAGCTTTTACAAGTAATGAGGTTAATTACCAAAGTAGCGCTATTACCGTGAATAAGTTAACTGGTGGAAATCTGAGTATCTACCTTGATGGTGCTTATAATAACTGCTGTTTCACTATTCCTAATACTGAGGTGATAGATTTTGCACTTTCTCCACAAGTTATCTTAGGTAGTGAAACACCCCTTAAAGTTGTTCTAGCCTCTTCCAAAATAGAGCCAAGCAATGATAGTTTTAGCGCCTTTTACTCACAGCCTATCGAAGTTAACGCTGAAAATATCTCATTAATTAATCAACAAGGCTTTACCGTATTAAAAGGTAATGATGATGCCAACGATTTGATTTTGCCTGGAGCCACTGTTATTACCGGTGGTTTATCAGTGCCGGTGACGTTTTCGTTAAGTCTAAACGATACTCGTCTAACGGTTACTCCTTCAAATACATTAATTGCTGGAGAGTCATATAAATATGATATCAATGCAATAACAAATAAAGAGAGTCAAGAAATTGATAATATTACCAATGATGAATTAAGCTTCTCGGTGGATTATGATTTGGATGACGTTTTTACTATCGAAGATATCAAGTTAGATAATGAAAACTTTACCACCAATGGCAGTGCTATCACTGTAAGCAATACAGCAGGAGAAGCAGCAAACCCAACTAATAGTTATAATAACGTGAGTCTTTATTTACCTAATAGTATTAATTCGCTGCAAAATCTCACCCTTCGTCAGGTATCTTACGTTAAAAATAATATTTCATCGGTAGCAATAGAAACCTATCAAGTAGTGGTAAATGGCGATGTGTCTCCTCAGGCTGTTGGCATTGTCAATTTAGCGCATAATGAAATATATGCACCAGAAAATAACCATCGTTCAATTGTCGTTAGTTCAGCTCAAACAGAAACACAGAAGGTTTATCGTCGATATACTTGGGAATATTTCGCTGATAATACCAACATAGAAACGAATACTATTAGTTTTGAGTATTCTTTTGAAACAAAAGCTGGCGAAGTCGTTACAGGAAACATTACTATTCCAGTGCAGTAATCTAAATAGTAAACAGGCCTCATTCAAAATAATCAAAGCCACTTATCAATTGTGGCTTTTTACTGCCCCATTTTAATTAATCAGATAATTTAATTATTCATTTTTTGCTAGTTAAGATGCCTTTATCTTGAAATTTTTTGTGTGCATTGCATAAGCCACTGCTTCATTTGCACTTCATTAAGGCCACCAGAAATACGGTCGATTTCTTTACCTTGATGAAAAAAAACTAACGTAGGCAAGCTTCGAATATTCGCCTTAGCGGCAATCTGTTGCACTTGTTCTGTGTTTACTTTCGCAAATAATAAAGAAGCTGAGGCGATAGCAACTTTGTTATAGACAGGGGCCATACTCTGACATGGACCACACCAGCTCGCCCAAAAATCGACCACAACAGGTAAGTCGTTACGCTCAATAAATGCATCAAAAGTATTCTTACCTAATTCAACCGGAGTACCACCATAAAGAGCTTGTTGGCACTTGCCGCATTTTCCCTGCTTATGGTCTTTATCATCCGGGATGCGGTTACTGGTAAAGCATTTACTACAAACAATTTTCATTATACTTAGGCTCATTAGCTTTTAGTGACTAAACTTATTCTATTACCACAGACTTATTATTGCTATCTATAACGCTATAATGTTTAAGATAAAATGAGCTGATAAGGAACAAGTGAATAGTCATTAAAGTTAAACTATGTTTTAAACAAAACACTTAGGCAGTTGTCTACCATCAAAAAGTTAATGAATGGTGATATATTGTATGCAATAATGTTTTTATCATTAAAACAACCAAGAGCCCTTATGCATAAATATTCCATGACACTTGCCGCGGT
>Ga0209292_1007701_pt1 | contig 10155 bp, 9 predicted proteins | sample GOMGulsemesocosm_2_FD_184634 | JGI IMG/M metagenome (GOLD analysis project Ga0209292, IMG submission 184634) | Methane-oxidizing microbial communities from mesocosms in the Gulf of Mexico - GOM9C Gulf of Mexico (SPAdes) (version 2) | ecosystem: Environmental > Aquatic > Marine > Cold seeps...
ATTTCTTTGACAGACTGCCTACATAAAACACTATTGGTTAATAAAACTGACAACTCTAGAAAAAGAAAAAAGATTCTTAACAATTCACAAGGTCATAAAATTTACAGGCGGTGTCAAATCATTGAAGAATACGTGAAAAAAGAAAAGCTGTCTGAGCAAAGTGAAATCGAAGATTCGTGAATTCCCATAAAAATAAGAAACGCATGAACAATTCTTTTCTTTTAGAATTCGAAATGAATATTTGACCGTCGAAAATTTAAGACTAGATTTTTGTTTCTTTTCAGCAATGGAAAAGAAAAATATATTTTTCCATGAATGACATAGACAATGACCTTGACTTAAACTTAAATTAATACCTATAAATTACCTTCTTGTCATTTCGACAGAACGAAGAATGAGTCTTTCGGCTATACTCAAGATAAAATTGAGAAATCTTATGAGACAAAGACATAGACAATGCGTCGAATTTGACGTAGACCTTGACTTAGACTAAAACTAAGACTGACGACTTAGATAAAGACTAATCTCCCCTATCATCAAACACTCTTCCTCTTCTCTATATTCAATCAAATACTTACTTCTTTCTCAACAATACCTTCTGAATAGATTCTGCAATCCTTTCTCTATCTGCATCTGAAAGATTAGATCCTGAAGGCAAGCACAAACCCTCTTTAAACAAGTCTTCTGCAACGGTTCCTCCATAATAATCACAATTGGTAAAAACAGGCTGCAAATGCATTGGTTTCCACAATGGGCGAGACTCAATACTATCCTTTTCTAATTGCAAGCGCAACTCTTGGCTGGAAAAACCAGTGATTGCTTCGTCAATAACAATACAACTTAACCAGTGATTTGAATAATAGTCTGAATTTGGTTCTTTAAATACTGTAACTCCTTTTACATCTTGAAAAATTTCTTGATAAAACTGGTGCATTTTTCTACGCAAGGCAACATGACTGTCCAATACTTCCATCTGACCTCTTCCAATTCCTGCTAAGACATTACTCATTCTGTAGTTATAACCAATTTCCGAATGTTGGTAATGCACTGCATTATCACGTGATTGAGTCGCTAAGAAAATAGCTTTTTGCTTTGCTTCTTCCGTTTTACACACCAAAGCGCCACCTCCAGAAGTGGTGATGATTTTATTTCCATTAAAAGATAAAATTCCGAAGTCTCCAAAGGTTCCACATTTTTGTCCTTTATAGGTTGAACCCAACGCTTCTGCTGCATCTTCTATTAGAGTAATCTCATACTTCTTTGCAATAGCAGATATCTCATCTATTTTTGCAGGCATTCCGTACAGATGTACAAAAAGTATTGCTTTTGGTTTTTTACCCTTTGAAATTTTATCTTTAATCGCTTCTTCTAGTGCAACAGGACACATATTCCAAGTGTCTCTTTCACTATCTATAAAAACTGGTTTAGCTCCTTGATAGGTTATTGGATTCGCAGATGCTGAAAAGGTAAACGTTTGACATAACACCTCATCATTTTGCTCAACACCTGCTAAGATTAATGCCAAATGAATAGCTGCTGTACCTGATGATAAACAAGCAACTTTTGAGTTTTGAGTAAGATAGTTTTCTATGTCTTGTTCAAATCCAATGATGTTTTCACCATGCAATAATTGAAAATTACTAATGTCTGAACCTGATAACAATATTTTTTCTTTCAAAACTACAAGCTTTTAGATTTTAACTTAAGAAATCTAAACAACAAAACATACCCAATGATAAATATAAAAACTACTGCAAAAAGCAATGCGTATTGTACTGATAGCTCAAGCTGATATGCATAAAAAACAATACAATTAATCATCAGTTGTAATAGAGCATACAAAATGGAAACCTTTAAATGCGACCACTTTAACACATCAACTAATTTTTGATAGATATGATGTCTATGCGGCTGAGACATTTTCTCTCTAATAACTACTTTATATAATAACGTCATTAGAGCATCAGCTCCATAAACAACAATAAACAATAAAATGATCGGAGACATTAATTCCCTTGTTAAAATCAGTAAACAAAAAAGAATAACCATTGCCATTGATATACTTCCAATATCTCCTGCAAAAAAACGAGCTTTCTTTCTAAAGTTATAGTAGCCAAATACTATCAACGATAATAAAAGGTAAATAATAAAATCATTATTAATGAATTCATTTTCATAGTTTATATAAAAAAAACCTGAGAGAACAGCAATACTATACATACCTGTAATTCCGTTTATCCCATCCATAAAATTAAAACTATTCAGAAATAACACTCCAATTATCAATAACACAGGGAATAACCAAAGAGATTCCACCCCCATTGAAAGCTGATAAAAAACGAGTCCAACGGCAATAAATTGAAAAGGCAATCTTAATTTTGAACTAAGTGACCGTATGTCATCTATAAAACTAACAACAGCAATTGTTACCACTCCTAAAACAAAATACGAATATTGAAAATCATTTGTGAAAAAGAAAATCAAGACAGCAACCAAAAATAAAATACCTCCGCCACGAATTGTAGTTTGTGTATGAGAACTTCTTTCATTTGGCTTATCTACAATGTTGTAGCGAATTGCTATTTTCACATACCCATATGATAAAACAAGTAATGCTATTAATATAATAAGATATTCCATAGTTTATTTAAATGTTGCTATCGTCTTTTCCAATCCTTTCTTTGCAGACAAAGGTAACACCTTATTTATAGCTTTTTTGATTTTTAAATTTGATACACAATAATTTTCTGTAAGTTTTTCTACTCTCTCCGAATTGATTGGAAAAGGCAAAAAATCACCTATTTTAGCAAGAATCTTTATAATGGGTTTAGGAATGTTCAAAATTTTAGCCTTTTTACCAATAACCTCTCCAATTACTTGAACTAGTTCTGTTGTAGAAAGAGAAGCATCATCTGCTATATTGTAAATTCCAGAATCTATATTTTTATTCTCAATCAATTCTTTAATCACAAAACACAAATTCTCAACAGATACAAAAGAACGTTGATTTTTATACTTTCCAAAAGGGTACGGAATTCCTTTGGATACAAAACTGTACAATAGATTTAGATTGCCTTTATTATTAGGTCCATGAATCATACATGGTCTTAAAATATACACGCGCCTCCCTATTGGTATACTTTGACTCAAAATGTATTCTTCTGCTGCTAGTTTCGATTTCCCATAGGCCGTAATTGGATTTGGTATTGCTTCTTCATCCAAAAACCCATCTACTTTATCTGCAACTGCCTTTACAGAGCTCATGTAAATAAAAGTTTTACAATTACTTTTTAAGAACTCATTGAATACCGTTTTGGTTAATTCCGTGTTTACTTCAAAATACTCTGAGCCTTCAGAAGTGTTTTTCAAGTCATGTGCCTTTCCTGCTAGATGAATAAAGGCAGTACTATCATCTAAATATGAATTGGAAAATTCATTGTAAGAGGTAATGTTTTTTTCAAAACTCACTACCCTAGAAATGCCAAACACGATATAACCAGAAGCCAAATACTTTTTTAAGTTTGTTCCTACAAATCCTGTGACCCCAGATATAACAATGTTTTTATTCATAATAGTTCTATTTATTTTGAAAAAGATTGATCAACCTATCCAATAACATTTCCCTTTCAAAATTTTCTTCAAAATAAACACGCGCATTTTCTCCTAACTCTTTCCTCTTACTATTATCTAAATGAAACACCTTTAATATTGCTTCAGCTAACTCTACAGAGTCACCTGAAGGAGCAACAAATCCTGATTCTGATTCAATTATTACTTTAGCTCCTGAGCCATCTAATGCAGCAACTATAGGTTTACCACAGGCTAAATAAGATTGTATTTTCCCAGGAATTGTTAATGAAAATATTTCACTTTGCTTTAAAGAAGCTAATAACACATCTGCGCATGAAAAGAAATGCGGCATAGTTTCTATAGGATATGCCCCTAATAAATGAAAATTATCTTTAAGATTATACTCTTTTATTTTTTTAATTACATAATCCTTTTTCCGACCATCTCCTAAAATAATAAAATGAATATCATTCGTTTTTTTATTAAGAATCCTGGCTGACTCTAATATATTTTCAAAGTCCTGAGATTCTCCAATATTCCCTGCAAACAGCAAAGAAAATGGAACGTTTGGCATTATTTTTTTAATTTCGTCAAATGGCTCTATTATATTATATAATGATTCTGTTGAATTTGGAAAATATCTAATTTTATTATTATCAACTCCTTGCTTCAAAATATACTCTCTAAAACCTTCAGATTGTATTAAAATAGATTTTGAATTTTTGTAAATCCATTTTGTTAACTGGTTTAATGACCTTAAAATAAACTTATTATTCAAGTCTCCAGCTATAGATACACTTTCAGGCCATAAATCTTGCACCCAAAAATATATTGGTATTTTAAACTTCTTAGAAGCTAAGACAGCTGGAATACCTACTGTTATTGGTGATGGTTCGTACACAAAAATTAAATCATATTTTTCTTTATGAAACAACACTTTAATTGATGAAAAGAAAGCAAAAGACAAATAATTCATCATTAATTTCATTCCAGATCCATTTCCTCTAGGGAGTAAATTAGATCTGATAATTTTAACTCCGTTCCATACTTCATTACCGTTTTTAAAGAAACTATAACCATTATAAAAATTACCTTTTGGATAATTGGGTTTCCCTGTTAATACATGAACTTCATGTCCTCTTTCTTGTAGGCCTATAGTCAAATCATTTATTCTAAAATTTTCTGGCCAAAAATATTGAGAAATAATAAGTAATTTCATTCTTTATTTCTAACTTAAATTATATTGCTTATATAAGTTTTTATTTTCCCCCATCAGTTGAATCATTTCTTTAACCATTATTTCATAGTCCGGAATAGTAAAATTTAATTCACCTCTCGTATCGACAAAACTTTTATTTAATTCTTTACCATTTATTGGGTTTATTGAAATATCCTTTTTAGTATATTTTTTAATCAAACATAAAAGAGTATACTTATCTATACTTTTATTGTTTGTTACATGATACAAACCTGTGGTCTTGTTTTCTATAGCCCAATCTATAACTTTAGCTAACATTAAAGTTGTAACACCTGACCAAATAGCTTTTGTAAAGCCATTAATCTCTCCTGATTGTGACATAAACCAATGAAATAATTCCTCTCCATCTGTTTTAAGCTCCGGTCCAATAACGGATGTTCTTAATGTTAAATGCTTCTCATTAATTATCTCTCCCAGACCTTTAGATTTAGCATAGGTATCTTTACCATCTTTAAAATCTTCCTCAAGATATGCTATTCCTTTATTTCCAGAAAAAACACAATCAGTAGATATATGAATTAACTTACTGTTTAGTTCATCAGACAAATTCATCAAAACATGTGGCATATAAGAATTAATAAAAATGGCGTTTTCAGGGTCTAAATTAGCCCCTTTTATTAATATTCCAATACAATTTATTATAACGTCAGGAGATATTGATTTAATCGTATCAATAAACTCTTTTTGGTTTCTAACATTGCATAGGATTGTATTGTCATTTAACTTTTTCCTATATGCTATATTGTGTAATTCGTACTTTTCTGTTTTATCTAAATAATTAAATACTTGATGCCCAATTAGCCCCGTTGACCCTAAAACTAAAACCTTTAACTTCATTTTATATTTCTTTATGCCATACTGTTCTATTAATATAGTCAGTATATGATAAGATAATTCTTAGTATCTTTTTTGAAACATTGTCTGCCATATAATCTTGTACTGGTTTAATAGCTCTTTTATCTTCATTGTTATGGCTAGTTGCAACTTCAACTGCTTCTAACACTCTATTTTTGTTCAAACCAGACATAATCACGGTGGTTTCATCCATCCCTTCTGGTCTTTCATGTGCTTGTCTGATTGTTACAGCGGGTAAATTCAAAATAGATCCTTCTTCAGCAATAGTACCACTATCAGAAATTACACAAAATGCATTCATTTGAAGGTTATTGTATTCATGAAAACCATAAGGTTTAGAAAAACGTATTAATGGATTCTTATCTTCATATCCTATTTCTTCCAGCTTTTTTCTAGTTCTTGGGTGCGTAGAAACAATAATTGGCATTTTATACTTGACAGTCAATTCATCAATAGATTCTAATAAGTCATTAAAATTCTTAGGAGAATCAACATTTTCCTCTCTATGAATACTCATTACAATATATCCTTTTTTATCTAAATTCTCTTTTTGTAAAATATCGCTCGAAAGAATTTTATCCATATTTGCCATTAACACTTCGGTCATTGGTGAACCTGTTTTAATTACAGTTTCGGGCCTTATTCCTTCTGCAATTAAATAATCTCTTGCCTGTTCTGAAAGAGGTAAATTAATATCACTTAAATGGTCTACTATTTTTCTATTTACCTCCTCTGGAACTCTTTGGTCAAAACATCTGTTACCTGCTTCCATATGAAAAATTGGAATTTTTCTTTTTTTAGCAGGAATTACACTTAAACAACTGTTAGTATCCCCATAAATTAATAATGCATCTGGTTTAATATCTGCTAAAATTTTATCTGCTTTAGCTATTATATCCCCAATTGTTTCAGATGCTGTACCTTTCACTGCTTCTAAAAAATAATCAGGTGTTCTTACATTCAACTGCTCAAAAAACAACTCATTTAACTCATAATCATAATTTTGGCCTGTATGAACAATTATATGATTTGTGTGTTTATCAAGCTCTTTCATTACTTCGCTCAACTTAATAATTTCAGGCCTTGTGCCAACGATCGTCATTACTGTTGTTTTCTTCATCTTTTTTATTTGTTATTATCAATTTCAAAATAATCTGATGAGAACCTATACTCATCTTGAATTTCATTCATTTTATAATCTGCCATGACTAATAATTTTGAAGTTTCAGTTATAGCTTGAATACTGCTTATGTATCCTTGTGGAATATGCAAAACATCTGCCTTTTTATTAGAAATTTCAAAAGAGACTTTTTCTAATTCTTTAGATGGATTTTCCCAATCATCAATTTTTATTAGTTCTATTTTAAATGCCCCAGCAACTGCACTAAACCACCGTTGCTCAATTTGATGCCCTTGCCAACCTCTTACAAAAAATGTATCTATGTTTTCAATTATATACATTCGTTTTACGGAGGTAAGATCAAAATCGTTATTATATTTTAAAACACCTCTTATATCTTGGTGATTCCCTCCAAAAATTAATATAGGTTTCATTTATTTTCCTAATTTCTGTAATTCTTCTTGAATCAAAGGCAATTCTTTTAATAGGTTTTTCATACCATCTACATCACACTGGTCCGTATTGTGAGAATGGTAATCTTCTACCTTAGCAATATCTTCTTCTCCTTCAGAAAAATATTGGGCATAATTCAAATCTCTATTATCAGCAGGTATTCTATAAAACTCACCCATATCTTCAGCTTTTGTCATTTCCTCACGAGTACAAAGGGTCTCGTATAATTTTTCTCCATGACGTGTTCCAATAATCTTAACAGCACTCTTACTATTAAACATTTCTTTTAATGCTTGAGCTAAATCTCCAATTGTACCGGCTGGAGCTTTATTTACAAATAAATCCCCTGATTTACCATGTTCAAAAGCAAATAGCACTAATTCTACCGCTTCATCTAATGACATTAAAAAGCGTGTCATTTTAGGATCTGTTATCGTTAATTCTTCTTCGTTTTTTATTTGATTTAAAAACAATGGGATTACTGAGCCTCTTGAGGCCATTACATTTCCATAGCGAGTTAAACAAACTGTTGTGTTTGAATGATTTCTTGAAGCTGCAATTGCAACTTTTTCCATTAAAGCTTTAGAAATACCCATTGCGTTTATAGGATATGCCGCTTTATCAGTACTTAAACAAATAACTTTTTTTACGCTATTAGCAGCAGCAGCATCGATTACATTTTGCGTACCCATCACATTAGTTTTGGTTGCTTCTAAAGGGAAAAACTCACAAGAAGGCACTTGCTTTAAGGCTGCCGCATGAAATACATAGTCCACTCCTCTCATAGCTCTATCTACACTTCCATAATCACGCACATCTCCAATATAAAATTTTAATTTTTCGTTTTTTAACCTTGTGCGCATGTCATCTTGCTTTTTCTCATCTCTAGAAAAGATTCGAACCTCATTAAAATGATCGGTATCTAGGAAACGGTTTAATACCGCATTTCCAAAAGAGCCAGTTCCTCCTGTAATCAAGAGTGTTTTATCTTTTATTTTCATTTGAATTATTTTTTATTACTTTGGATAAATATTTAAAAGTTTCATCGGAACAATTCTTCCAAGTATAATTAATTGATTTTTCATAAGCTTTAAGTGATATTTTTTCTCTTAAAAGGTGATCATTGAGTAATGTTTTTATGCTTTCATAGACACTATCTACGTTTGTAGGGTTAAAATAAATCCCTGCTTCTTTCAAAACCTCGGGCATAGGCCCAAAACTAGAACATGCAATTGGCAAACCTGCAGTCATAGCTTCAATTAATATGATAGGCATATTTTCACAAGTTGATGCAAATATAAAACCATTTGCATTCATATAATAACTTGATAATTTTTCATAAGGAATCAGTCCTAAATAGCGAACCGTTTTATTATTAGACTCTAAATTCAAAACTTTATCTAACTCACTTTTTGACTCCTCCGAATTACTTCCTATCAAATCTAAAGTGACAGGGTATCCCTCATTTTTTAATCTCAACACAGCTTTAGCTACAACCCACTGGTGTTTGTATGCTATAATGATAGAAACGTACAATAATTTAAAAGGTTTTTTTTGACTAAAGCTTGAGATTGGTTCTTGAGCCACGGGTTCTTTAACAAAAGAACTATTAATACCATGAGGTATAATTTTACAAACACTACTGTTTAAATTAAGCTCAGTAGCAATAGCATGCTTTGCATAATTAGTTAGAAAAATAATTCCTTTTGACTTTTTAAAGGTATAACTCTGTGTAAAAAAAAGCACTCTAAATCTTAATCTTGTTTTCCAACTCTTAAACCTTTTATATTCAACTTCTTCAAATGGAAGCATATTTTGTGACATACTTACAACATTCTTAAAACTACCTAAAAAAGTACCACCTGGCACAAATAATAAATCACAACTATGCACTTTTGTTGCATTTCTTGAAAGAAAAAATAATTGATATAAGAAAGAATAAACAAAAGATCTATTCAAATAGCTATGTGTTATTTTTTCTAACCAAATAGTATCGGGTAATCTATCCAATGTTTTAGAACTTGACCAAACAACCACTTTGGTTATCCCAAATACCGACGGGTTTCCATTGTCTAAAATTTCTTTCAAGTGTGTTAAACCACCTCCTGAACGAATATTTGTAGCATCTATTCCTATTTTCATAATATTTTAATTTCCTTGGTAAAACACCAAATAATCTAATCTACGACTTAAATCATTTTTGTTTTACAATTCACCTTTTCCTTAATAAAGGACAGAACATCAATAACCTTAAAGTACAACCTATTAAAAAAAGATAGTTCATATAATTTTTTATTATTTAAAACAAATACTAACTCATTAAATTTATTTTGCTTATTGCTGTTTTTTCTTGAAATAGAGTCACCATGTATTCTTAACTTATATGTAATGTTGTTTTTATCATAACTAATTATATATCCAAAACTCATCAACCTATGATATAATTCAAAATCTTGTGAAAAACGAAAATCCTCATTGTAAAGATAATCTTTAATAATCTTTGACCTAATAATCAAAGTCCCATGTATCATACTATTATAATAATCTAATAACCTTTTATTAAAACCATTTCTTCTAAAATAATTAGGTATCGTTTTTTCGACTTCGCTAGTTTCGTTTATAATATAAGCTGGAGTAGAATACATATCTATATGACCATTATCTTTTATAAAAGTCATAAAATTCAAAAACCTATTTGGCAGACTAATATCATCTGCATCTTGTCTAGCAATGTAGTATCCTGACGCTCTCTTAATAGCAATATTTAAAGATTTTGTTAACCCTTTGTTTTTTTGATTAATTAAAATAATTCTATTATCCAGAAGATCATAGCGCTGAATTATTTCTAAAGAATTATCAGATGAACCATCATTTATAATTATAAACTCAAAATGTTTGT
>Ga0209292_1007702_pt1 | contig 10155 bp, 12 predicted proteins | sample GOMGulsemesocosm_2_FD_184634 | JGI IMG/M metagenome (GOLD analysis project Ga0209292, IMG submission 184634) | Methane-oxidizing microbial communities from mesocosms in the Gulf of Mexico - GOM9C Gulf of Mexico (SPAdes) (version 2) | ecosystem: Environmental > Aquatic > Marine > Cold seeps...
ATTTACAGTCGATATATGTCCGATAAATATCATACCAGTATGTAAGCTATTATCTATCGCCCACTTATTTCCATTATCTAGATGAATTTATTTTGTATTAATCTCATGGGAGTGTTTGTGTTCCTCTGCAACTGTAACATAACTATTAGACACCATAAGTAAGATTACTAAAGCCAAACTAAAATTCATCTTTTTCAAGAGAATATCCTCAAAAATGTAATCTAAATAGTATTTGATAACCCTAATATAACAAATATGTCATAAACCTGCTTTAATCAGTATTAATCTTTCAATTGCATCTACTTGCTGAGTTTCATCGCCTAAAAGCCCATATTCAATACTAGGTTCATCACTACGTTGATTTGTAATCAATGCAGCTAAACTCATCTCACTTAAACTCACATCGTAATAATCATTTAAGTCTTGTGAACCAATCACAATATAACTATTTTCATTTAACCAGTTGAACGTTGCACTGGCCGTATTAATAAACTGCATTTCATCTGCTAATTCAGGCTTAAATATACGTGAAATTTTAATGATTGAGAATGTTTCTGCGATTGGAAAACTTGCGTACAGTTTTTTTAAAATATGGGCTGAAATTAACTCAAATAATGGAGGTTTATTCATTGAACTAGTGTATTACCGTTTAAAATAATTATTAATGATTATACTGCCATGATTTTCAAAAATATGCGTGACTTTTATTACATCGTTTATAGAAAAATAGAAACCTTTTGGTCAGCTCCCATTTTTGTTATTATCTTCAATAATATACATCTAAATGGAAACGGATCAATAGTGTCTGATTCAAAAAAGGACGTGGTAAACCCATTTGAGGGTTTAACGAAATCACAAAGTAGTGAGATTAATGAATGGTATAAACAACAAGTTGCTAATGAACTTAGTATTCTTTTAAAAAATAGCCAATCAGGTATTGTATTAGAGAAAAAAATAAGAAAAGCCTTAAATATTGCGCAAAGTAATGTTATTAAAAATAATGGGATAAACAGTGACACACCTGATAGCTTTTCATTAAAAAGTGCTAGCTTATTATCTGAATTAAAAGACACGCGTGCTGTATTGAAAAGTGCTCAAAGAAAAATAGCCATTTTAGAAAAGCAGCAAATAGACAGAAACAGTGAAGTAGTTGTGCTTGAAGATAAAATTAGCGAGCTCAACAATGAACTTCGAAGCTATCGTAAACGCCTCAATAATTTACTCGAAAAGTCTGAACAACAGGGAATGTCTTACCTTAAATGTCATTTTGTCGGACGGATATTTGTGCATTCATTAAAGTCTAGCTTTGCAGACTGGCAAAAAACGGAACAAGGAGATCGATTTAAGAGTAAAGATTTTTATACATTATTTCCACGCGTATTATACAGCGGTTTACTCAAAGAACTCGAAGTATTGATCGGTGCAGCAGACTACTCAAAAATTAATAAAACAGTATCCAGTTTTGTATTTCAACAAAAAGGCGTTCCCGTACAAGATTGGCCTGATGAAGACCCAATCTATCAATCAGACCTTATCAATCAAAAGCAAAGTGAGCTTTTGCACTCATTACGCAGCCATCACGAACGACGTAAAAACTTTGCCAATTATCTTGAGAAGAAGCTAGAAAAAACAGGGTTCACACCAATGCATAGTAAATTACTCATAGAATTGATTCAATTTGCAACAAGCAATGAGCTCGCCTCTTCTCAACTTCATTAATCTGGATATGCAGTTATTTTTAAATTGATTTTTTTAATAAATCAATTTAAAAATAAGTAAAAAAGAAGCCCTTGTGCTTCTTTTTATGAAAATATGTATTATATCGTTAATACCTTATTTACCTTTACGAATATACAAATTACCACTATAACTAATAAGTGATAAATCTTGGCCACCACCATTAACCTTTGCCTGCATCATGCCACCAAGTGTTACCTTTTGCTTTTTACCTTTTTTGTTTTTATTAATTTTATCAACGACAACAAAGTCTTTATCTAGCCCTGAGAATATTTCACCTTGATATGTTTGTACATTCACATTAGCAGCAACTTTTTTTGGTAAAGTGATATCAACATTACCCATATGGCTCGTTAACGAAGAAGGACTCTGTTTCGCAAAGTCAGAAAAGCCAACAACAATATCGGTACGTGCAGTTTCAGCAACAATTGGGCCTGAAATGTTATCTGCGATGATCATCCCCTGATACGCTTCAAGCTCTAAACCGCCCTTAATACCATCAACTTTAATATCTCCACCTTTGTATAATTCTACTTCTACGGATGAACGTTGTGGCACTTTAATGACTAAATCAACATGTTGATTCGAAACGGCACTGCTAATTTCAACTTTATTATTTCTTTCTTCAATCTCTAACCGCATTCCTTGGCTTTTAATGCTCTTCAAACCTTTACTAGATCTCGCCTTGTTATCACTATTTATTTTACCTTTCACTTTTTTAAGGTCTTTATCTTTTCCCGAAAAAAATGATGTTTTAGCAGTTATTTCTATAACGTCTCCTTTATATCCTACGAGAGTAATACTTCCTCGATATACTTCAATATCAATTGAAACTGGCTCCCCTGGTTTAGATAAAGCTAAGTTAAAGCTTTTTTCTGCTGCGTTAGCTAATTGAATACTGCCCGTTAGCATAGCTAAAAATATTACTGATAATGTCTTTTTCATGTGTAATTCCTAAAGATAAATTAAATAAAAGAAGCCATTGATTGCGCTTTAATAAATTCTCGTACTTCTGGGGTTAAAAGTTGTTGATTTGCTTGTTCGGTTAATAAGTTTTTAATATCAACTGAGCCATAGTTCAGTAACAAACGACATAACTCTATTTGTACTAATAAGTTTTCTTCCTGTGTGGCCATAGTGAAAAGCTGCTGCTCTGATGAGCCAAAAGTTTTTAATTGACCCAGGCTATTAATTATTGCCAATCGAACTGAGGTGGATTTATCTCGTTTTAATAGATCAATCAGTCGCTCGACTAATAAAGGGTTTGATAAATCAGTTTTCCGACTATAAGCAACCCCTGAAAGTCGCTCACTTGCTGAATCATTTTGCAACATAGACATTGCGAGTACTGTCGTTAACGATGAGACTTCTTGCTTCAATCCGCTATAGGCCTCATTCATTTTTTCATTATCCGGCGCTTGATTTAAATTAAACCCAAGCACAAAAACGACAGATAATGTTGCGAACTGGCTAATTTTCGTTGGTATAAACCAGTTTCGAGCTTTAGCAAATATAGAAGCGCGTTTTTGTTGAGTCGATTTATAGTCGCTTTGATGCTGCGTAGTTTCTTTTTTAGAACTATTGTGTTGAACACTCTGTGCTCTAGACAACATTTGATAAAAATTAGCATCTAATTTGTCAGACGGCATCACCTGAGGCTTAACATCACTTGTCCAGAATTTTTCAATAAACAATAATTCATCTTGTAGTTGACTACTGTTCTCAATATAGTTTTTCATTTCTATGCTTAGTGTACTGTTGTCATCATTGGCTAATGACGCAATTTTCCAGTCAATTATTTCTTGATTTGTCATTAGCTATTCTCCCCTATTAATTTTTGATAACTCATTTGTAATTTACTCACTGCATTTCGCATACGAGATTTTAGCGTATTTAAATTGCAATCTAGCAAGGTCGAAATTTCTTGATAATTAAGTTGTTGAAAACGACTGAGCATAATAATGTCTCTATCTTGAGGTGAAATACTGGCTAAAGATTTATTGAAAATGGCATTTTGCTGCTCAATTTCAATTTCGTCACCTAAGGTTTGCTCGTTGATTAATTCTTCATTCTCCATATCACAATTCAGTGCTTGATTTTTATTTTTACGGTAATGATCTGCAACCGTATTTCTGGCAATTCCATACATCCAAGACTTAAAGGTGCCACTTCCATTAAAACCGGTACGATAAGCAAGCATTCTCATGAAGGTTTCTTGAACTAAATCTTCACTTAAAGCTCTGTTATTACCCGTACGTATAAAGTAATTAAAAAGTTTCACCTTATTATTTTCAAAAAGAGTAGCGAGTTTGTCTAACTGCCCTGCTTTTACTTGAAACATAAGTTCATTTTCATCGAGCATTGTGTTGTTAATCCTATATCTCAGTTTTAAAGTTGAGTTTCGCTGCTAATTTTTGTTTTGATAGTTATTAATACGCAATTTATGACAAAAGGTTGTTAAAAATATTATTTATTTTATGGGTGGCAGTAAATATAAGTTTAAAACTATGTTTCTGATGTGTTTTTAGTAAATTAAATCTCACCTGAAATGGTGTTAAATCAACTGATGGATTTAGACTGGTAGGTAGTATCTAAACACTTTTAAACGATTTAAATTTTGTATCTTAAAGGGGCTTTACCATATGGAGAGTTTCAGCTTCAAAACCTAAGTTTTGATAAAAATTTTGTGCTTTGCCATTATTAGCAAATACTTCTAAATGAAGTAAACGATATCCTTGTTTTTTAGCCCACTTTTGAGCTGCATTCATTAACTGCTTTCCAATTCCCATCCCCTGTGCGGTAGAAGATACTGCAAGTAATGGCACTGTGCCACACACTTCATTTGATATGCTATCTTTATGCTCACAAACGTGAATGAAACCTAATGATATACCGTCTTGTTCTGCTATTAACGTAATATGGGGTATAGATTTTTGATTTAACATTTGATAAATATAGTCATCTTGCATTTTTTGAATAGTCGCGTCGCTATGCCATTTAAAATCCGCAACTTGCGCTAAATCTGGAGATAACTTAAATATGAAATCATAATCTTCTTGCAGGGCGTTTCGTATGTTTATCATCTTACGTATTTAATTAATTTCATTTACATGAATAATACCTTTCTTTGTTAGCCACACAATAGAAAAATGGTTATTGCACAAAGTAATTTAAATATAAAATTATCTTCATTCAAAAATAAACATCTATTCATAGAGAATTATGTTAAAAATAAGCAAGAAAACTAACCTATTTAAAAATTTAATAAGGCTGTAAAATTATGTGCGGCAGACTAAACGCCATATTTGATAGTGATGTTAGAAAGCTCTATACCAGTTTACAAATAAATAAAGTCATTGATAGACCGATAGATAGCCGTTTTCAATCTGCAGCTAAAATAGTATCAATTGTTCGTAATGTTAAAAAACAACGCAGAGTTGAAAATGCCATTTGGTGGCTTTTATTAGATCAAACCGAAACGGGTTTTAAACCATCAAAATTTACATCTTTTAATACCAGGTACGACAAATTAAACACACCAAATAGCGCAGGATTTCAAGCATACAAAGACTCCCGCTGTATATTTACTGTAAAAGGCTTTGGTGAAACTGAGTTTGAAAATAAAAAGCCTATTCACTATCACGACATGCAAGCAGAAAAAGGCGGTTTATTACTGGGAGGTATTTATAGGCAATGGCGTCATAATATCACTGGAGAAGTAAAACTGGGTTGCTCAGTGATCACTTTGCCACCACACCCTAAACTTAAACATATTCACAGTAAAGCCATGCCGCTTATTTTACCGCAAGATCAAAATCTCATTAATGCTTGGTTAGATCCATCATTTAGCGATACATCACAATTTGAACCTTTATTATCCCCGCATATACCAACAAACTTGATAGCACAGCAAATAGATAAACCAGCACATTATAATGCGTTTGGTAAGCAGCAACTCATTGAAAAAGATACCGCTATTTTCCAGTAAGGGAATAACGTATTGCACAATAACGACCAGAATACTTCTGCCTAGTCGTTATTATATTGATTAGTTCAAATCAAGGGTTCACTATTGTACTGCAACCGTGCCCGCATCAGGTCGGCGAGGATCTGATACCCCATAAAACAAACCATTATCAAACATAATAGATTGCACACTGCCCATGGTTTTACCTTGTTTAATATTTTGCCCTTTAGCTTGTAATAGTTTTAGAGTGTCAGGGCTAAATCCTGGCTCAAGCTCTAATCTATCAGGTAACCATTGGTGATGAACTCTAGGCGCATGAACTGCGGCAGCGATATTCATATCATGATCCATAACATTTATTAAAACCTGTAAAACTGTAGTGATAATGCGACTACCACCTGGACTACCAGTAACTACATAAGGTTTATCATCTTTAAAGATCATAGTCGGTGTCATTGAACTAAGTGGACGCTTGAAAGGCTGAATTGAATTAGCTTCACCACCAATTAAACCAAAACCATTTGGCACACCAGGTTTAGATGAGAAATCATCCATTTCGTTATTCATTAATATGCCAGTGCCAGGGATCACTATGCCCGAACCATATGAAAAATTAAGCGTATAGGTATTCGATACCGCATTACCATATTTATCCATTACAGAAAAATGTGTTGTATCAGGACTTTCATAAGGCGCTGGATTTCCAGGTTTAATTTCACTCGAAGGTTTTGCCTTTGATAATGAAATTTTATTTGCTAACTCTTTTGCATATAACTTACTGGTAATGCCTTTAATTGGTACATTGAAGTGTTCGGGATCTCCTAAATATTCACTTCTATCTGCGTAAGCAAGCTTCATCACTTCAGAAAGTAAATGTGTTGCATCAGCACTGCCATATCCCATTTCTTTAATAGGGAAATGTTCCAAAATATTAAGCATTTGTGCAATGTGCACACCACCAGAGCTAGTTGGTGGCATAGAAGCGACTTGATAGCCATTATAGGTAGTTGTTATTGCTTCTCTTTGGGCTACTTTGTAGTTTTTCATATCATCAAGAGTGATCAAACCACCATTTTTAGCCATATCTTTTACAATACGTTTGGCAATTTCACCTTGATAAAACTCTGATGGGCCTTTTTCAGCAAGGCGTTTCAAAGTCCAAGCAAGATCTGGTTGAACTAAGGTTTCTCCTGGTTGGTAACTCTCTCCACCAGCTTTAAAATAAGCCTCGGCCGTTGCTTTGTTTGAAGTAAGCCAAGCTTTACGGCTTTTCAGGTTTTCGGATAGATCATATGATACCAAAATACCTTGCTCAGCTAGTTTTATCGCAGGCGTGACTACTTGTTTCCAGCTCATAGTGCCATACTTTTCTAAAGCATAAGACAAACCTGCAACAGTACCTGGTATACCCGATGATAAATGACTAAAACGTGCTTTTTTATTATCTACGTTGTCGTCTTTATCTAAAAACATATCTCTATGTGCTTTTTTAGGTGCCATTTCGCGATAATCGATTGCAATGGTTTTATCTTCGTCAGCAATATACGCAAGCATAAAACCACCACCACCTAAATTGCCAGCTCTTGGTAATGCCACAGCTAAAGCAATACCGGTTGCAACCGCAGCATCAATTGCATTTCCGCCTTGCGCTAATATCTGCGCACCAATTTCACTTGCGATCATACGTTGGCTCGAAACCATGCCATCTTCCCCAATAACAGGATGATGTATAGTGTCATATCGAATAATTGCAGCGCTATCGTCAATATGGCTTTTTGTTGCAGCACACAATTGACCTGCACTCATCAATATAAGAGCACTTAAAGCTAACTTTTTAGCTGTGGGGAACTTTTGTTTTACCATTTATTCTTATCCTACTGAAAATACGCATTTATAATTCTTGACTTAAGCCCAATTTTTAAACATTTAAACCACTGAATACATTGCACTTAAAATTGGTATTTGATTAAAAAACTGGCATCGATATAAACACGATGCCAGTTAAATAAATTAACCTACAGATATATAAAATCTATTTCAAATAAATAAGATAACTATAACCTAAGTGTATAGGTCACATTGGGGGACAGAGATAACTGCATTTATAAAGTTTTAGTTAAATAGTGAGATGAGTGTCCTTTTGGCCTATCTGGTAAAGTGGCAACATGTTCATAACCCGCTTTTTCATAAAAAGGTTTTGCTTGCCAGCTTGTGGTTTCTACAAATGCTTTTTCGCAACCATTGTCTTTGGCAAAAAACTCAGCTTGTTTTACAAGTTTATTGCCTATGCCTTGCCCTCTACATTCTTCTGAAAGCCATAGTAATTCTATATGTAACGTATTCCAGTAACAGTTACAACGGATCCCACCTGTAATCTCATTTAAATCATTTCGTGCAAATACTGAAAACTTAACTTCAGCTTCATTAGGTTCTAAATCAGGAATCAATTTTTGATTAAAACTAATAATCCCTTGGCTAATAATCTTTGTATCATCTACCGAAGCAGATGTCGTTAATTCTATTTTCATTTTGTTTCCTTGGTAAATACCCATATATGAAGTAAATCTATTTATCCCTCAGTTTGGCTATCTCATAAACTAAGTGAGTTAATATAAATTATGCAGCTATTATAAAGAGCATATAAATACAAAACAGATACAGAAATACAAAATAAAAACCAATACAGATTACTTATTATCAAATTAAGTAAAATAAATATCCGCAACTTTACATACCTGTCCACTCACAGAAACATTGCTAAACGCAGCTTTATCACCCTCTACACATACCTTAATTTCACTTGGTCGACCTAAAAAATGGCCTTGCTTTATAACAAAGTTCTCCCCGAGGTTTACTATATTATATTTACATAAATAAGTACCTGCAGGACCTGCTGCGCTGCCTGTTGCAATATCTTCGACTTTTCCTAAGTTATCCCAAGTGCGCCCTTCAAAAGTTTTAACATCCAGAATATATGCAAATTTAGCCTTATGTTTAGCAAGTAAAGATTCCAAGTTATTTATATTAAGTTTTACCTGCTCGATACCGCTAACTATTGGGATTATGAGATATGACAAACCAGTAGAAATCACTTCAAGTGGTAAACACGAAATCTGATCCCTTGTTATGATAAACGCATCTAAAAATACTTGAGATTCAGTGCTAGTAAGCGTTTTTATAAATTCAGGCTTGCCCTGCTCCATTGCCGCTTCAAAATAATTATCTAATTTATTTGTCTTTAGCGTAACGGTTTTTGTATTGAGCTTTACTTGCCATGTATGTGACTCATCTTGACCATACTCCTCATGTAAATGTGCAGCTAAACCAATTAAAGGATGGCCAGCAAAGTCCAACTCTTCTTCAACTGTAAATATTCTTGCGCTAAACTCATTTGAATTTTTTGAAACAAAAATAGATTCAAACTGCCTCATTTCTTGAGTCAGTAATTGCATTTTTTCTGTTGAAATGTCATCAAAATCATAAAAGATTGTTAGTCCATTTCCTGAGAGCTTTTCTTTGGCAAAAACATCTACTAACTTGCACTTCATTTAAATGTCCTTTTCTAAATAGAGATTAAAATTTAAAGTTTAAGAGAAAATTTAATACTCGGTGTATCGTAGCCAGCTAATTTACTTTCACCTAATTCACTAAAACCTAGTTTTTTTAATACATTCATAGAACTTGTATTATCTAAAGCTGTATAACCAAGAATATGAGGCAGTTTTATTTCCTTTTTTGCATATTCTAGCACTGCCTTTGCAGCTTCAAGCACATAACCTTGCTTATGATAATCACTCATAAGTGCATACCCTAAATCAATATCATCAGTATTGTCTCGCTTCATTAATCCACAAGTTCCAATAGGTATATTTGAATCTTTCAATGAAATAATAAACATACCAAAGCCATTTTCTTGATAACTTTTTATTGGGCCATTAATAAGGAATTGCTTGGCATCTTCAAGGGTATAAATTTTCTTATCTGCGATGTTTTGTATAAATAATGGTTCATTATAATGTTGTAAAACAAACTCACTATCTTCTATTACTTTCTCTCTGATTATTAACCTATCTGTTATTGCTATTATTTTACTCATCAAATATTCCTTATTTGTGTTATTAGTTAAATTCACCATATAACATGTTGAATTAAACAAATAATGAAATATATTGATTTTGTATGAATTTAACTAATACTGAAAAGGTTGTTTGGATTTATATTCGAAAGAGTGGAATATAGGGTTCGCAAACTCTTATGTGCTCCCCCTATTAAAATAAATATTAAGAACTAAGACTGGCAACATTGATCGCCATAATAATTATTAGGATAATTACATTGATTCTTTTGTTGTTTTTGAGTGTTTTCTTTAAATATTGATTTAATGTTATTTAATAGTGTTTTCATATTGTTTTACCTTGATTATTTAAGACAAAACCAGTGTGCTGTATTTT
>Ga0209292_1007703_pt1 | contig 10154 bp, 10 predicted proteins | sample GOMGulsemesocosm_2_FD_184634 | JGI IMG/M metagenome (GOLD analysis project Ga0209292, IMG submission 184634) | Methane-oxidizing microbial communities from mesocosms in the Gulf of Mexico - GOM9C Gulf of Mexico (SPAdes) (version 2) | ecosystem: Environmental > Aquatic > Marine > Cold seeps...
AGTGATAATGCAGATTGGCACGGGTAGTCTCTAACTCTTTCGCTATGGTAGCGAAATTAAGTTTGCTGTATCCACCACGGATCAATTGCTCTTGCGCTATTTCTAGTATTGCATCTCTCATGGGAGGAAGTTTACTTACATGTATGTCAGTATTCAAGGGGTTTTTAATATATTATTCTTTATTCTTACAATTCAATTGATTACTTGAATATATTGTAATTGCCAAATGTTATTCACTTGTGGGTTTCTACGACATCATCTACTAAAAAGCAGGCTAGTATAGTTGATACTTGAATATTTAATCAGTCAAATTAGTTTTATCGCCTAAAGAAACAAGTGCTAGAATGCAGCACTTTAAAAATTAATGGGCTGAGTTATGAAGTATATTGTTTTGGTGATCGTTCTTGTATTGGTGGTACTTTATTTGAAGAGAAGTTCAAATAATAAAGAGCTAGCGGCTGAAAACATTGTTATCGGTAATGATTTTTTAGCAAAAAATAAATCAGTAGAAGGTGTCATTGAAACGGCATCTGGATTGCAATACCAAATCTTACAAAAAGGAGAAGGAGCGGAGCAGCCAACTGCCCGTTCAAAAGTAAAGGTGCATTACCACGGCACATTATTAGACGGTACTGTATTTGATAGCTCAGTAGAGCGAGATAGCCCGATCAGCTTTGGTTTAAACCAAGTAATAAGTGGCTGGACAGAAGGGGTGCAATTAATGGTTGTTGGAGATAAGTTTAAATTCTTTATTCCTTCAACATTAGGATACGGTAATAGTGCTGCAGGTAAAATAGCACCCGGATCATTGCTTATTTTTGAAGTTGAATTATTGGCAATCCAATAATCCAATGAAGGATTTGAATGGCAATGATGAAAACATCATAGCCATTCTTTCTTATGGTTGTTTAGTTCAAAACACCTTATTGGCCATCGAGTAATTCATTAACTTTTATATAACCACCTTGGCCGAATTCAGCACGTAACTGTTGCTCTACTTTTTGTTTAGTTCGACTTGGTAAACCTTGTTTACTGATAAGTCCGGCAATCAACCATTGATCAAGTTGTGAGCTAATATCGGCCACATTATTTGCCTGAGCAATAATACTTTGTTGGTATTTATCCAGTTCGTTCAGTATTAGCATGGTGATCTTTTCACGGCTTTTTCTATACAACATTTCCGATAATTGTGCTTGGCTTTTCAGTTGTAGATCATTCTTTTTAAGCGCTATTTTAGCGTGAGCGTAATGACTCTTATCACTATATTCAACTTGTAGCTGATGTTGACGTTGATAAGTTGAATTTAGATTATCATTAACAACCATTTCTAATTGCGCGGAGGCTAATTGTTGCACGGTTCTTACTGGAAATTGATACTTTGCATAAACCGCTGCTTCAGCAAGTTCAGGGGTTTCTTGTAGCAAGTGAAATAAGTGGTCTAATTGCTGTTCATATTTTTCAACTTTTTTATTACTTTTAGCTAGTTTCTTATAGGTTTTTTTATTAATTTTTTGTTGGTTGGTAATGTCAATTGTTAAGTTGTTGATCTCTGCTTGTAACTGATAGAATTCTGTTGTGTTTTTCTCGGTTTTATCTTGAGTAAGTAGCGCTATTTGTTTATCTTTTTCTAACAACAAAAGTCGATTATTTTCTGAATTATAAAATTGTTGTAAATCGCTAACATCTGTTCGTAAGTTTTTAATTGCCTCTCTTTGCACAATAATATCGTCTTGCAGGTGTTGATATTCAGGGTTGGAGATTGTTTGATAGTGGCTAATATAATCATTAGATTCTTGTTTTGAAAAGTCTATTTTTGATAAACTAAAAGCCATCGCTATTTCATTGTTTGCCGACAATTTTTTATCTTTGATAAAAGCGATATGATCAAGTTGCTGCCCGAACTTTTGTTCTAATTGTGCTTGGCTGGTTGTTAGCTGAACCTTAAAACCATGGTTCTTTTTTAGCTTTTGACGTAAGTCACGTTGTTTCTGTTGAAAACTTTGTTTACTTCTATGTTTTGCTAATTTTGCATACAGCAACTGTGCTTTCGCAAAGTGATGATTTTCTTCAGCTTGTTTTGCTGATATTTCTACTTTGTCTAACCAAATATTAAATAAATTCTGAGCTTGTCTTAGTTTTACTAAAGTATTTTTATTATTGGGTTGTTCTGCTAATGCTCGTTGGTATTTTTCTAGTGCTCGCTGATATTGCCCTTGTGCAATAAAATCATCTCCTGCATTAAGCAAGCGCTTGTGCGCACAACCCGATAAAATTAAAACTGAAATAAAAATTGGTAATATCAAGCGCATGATTAATCTCTGATTTATAAATAAAAGGTATTAGTTATTAATGGTAAACGAGTATATTTTTATTAGGCTGAACACTAACTGAATGACTAAATTGTGTCTATCATTTAATTTTAGTATTACCCCAAAAACTAAAGATTATATGACTGGTAATTGCTTGGAAATGTATGTCGTGTTTGGTCAAAGGTATTGAATATTATAAAAAGTCACTGATAAATGTCGCTAAAAGCTAAAACTGTACTATTGTTAATTTAATGTTAATGGATTTAAAGGTGTAAGCACTTTTAATAACTATAAAGACGGACTTTTAAGGGCAAGGATGTGATTAAAATAATGGTAGTAGACGACTCTCCGATGTTATTGAATATAATAGAAGACATTATCGATAAAGATGTGATGTTTGATACTAAAGTGCTCCCTTTTTCCGATGCGAGTAGGGCAAAAGAGCAATTCTTAGGCATAAAGCCAGACGTTGTGATAACAGATATTGAGATGCCTGACTTTGATGGCTTGCAACTTATTGAATATATTCGTTCAGTAAGTGCAACAACCATTTTAGCAATGTCGGGCAGTAATCTCAAAGAAAACAGCACAGAAACAATTTTATATTGTGCTAAATCAATAGGTGCGGATTACGGGATAGTAAAGAGTGATATCGCCGAAAAAATTTCAATCGTGGTAAGCGATATTATCAGCAAGCATCTTCTAATAGAGCAAAAAAGTCACCAACAAATGTAAGTTTTTATAATTTATCACCTAAAATCAAAGATTAATTCTATGTATAAACCGTAAACTTCGACTAATATTGATTAATACCAAGGTAGAAGGGCTTTAAATTCGTTTAAAAAGACTTCATTTGTTACCTGCCTATTATTGTAAATAACAAAGGGAAAAGTACTTTGGATAAACGGATACTTGTAGTTGACGATTCTAGAACGATGCGCCATATGTTAACTATTACGCTAGACTCCATAGGATTCAATGTTGTTGAAGCCGAAGATGGTGTAGATGGCCTCTCGAAAGCTAAAGATGATAAATTTGACTTAATTATTACCGATATAAACATGCCGAATATGGATGGTTATGAGCTGTTAAAATGTCTTCGTCTTGAAAAAAGTTATCAATTTACCCCTATAATAGTCATCACAACAGAGAATAGTCCAACGACAAAAAAGAAAGGAAAAGAAGCAGGAGCCACTGGCTGGATAGTTAAACCCTTTGAACCTGACAAGCTTGAAGCCACGATCAAAAGGTTACTGAACTAATTACTCATTCAAATCAGGCTAAGTACAAGCATTTTTTACTCGATAGTTCTCCTGTCTAAATTTTAGTACATAGTTTAATGGACTCTAGTGGCTAATGTATCGCGGTGACTAGAGATCAACTCTCTTAAGTAAAGTCCAATAGTACCACGACTTTTAAAGCCGGCATCTGTGGCTGCCTTCTCAAATACTTCATCGGATAAATCAGGGTCTGTCGCAAAAGTAATTAAATCTTTGTAAAAACCTAGTGTGAAAACATCCATATCATGACCAAAAACAGTGGTGAAAATAACATTGCCAGCTCGTTCAGTGGCATGATAGTAACTGTTCTCCATTTGTCTTTGTTTGATAAGTTCATCAAGCTTCATTGGTTCAGCTTCAAACATTTCAATATGGTAAAGATCATTTATCAAAGCATCTTTTTTCATTTTTTCCCATGGTTGATCAGCCGTTGCCAAAAAAGAATGTTGATAAGCAATAGGTGTTGCTAAATGGTGCTGCATAATTAAGTTGTCTGCTTGAGCTAGCTCCAACAACATAACATCCCATTGCTCTCCTTGGCTGTGTCTCATGATTATCACATCACCCGCTTTCTCTTTTCTTATTGCTTTTGTTTCATTTAATAACGGTAACAGACTACCTGCATCTGCTCGTATTAACGTTATTCTAAATATTTCTCCAGCATTTGAAGTGAAACTGAACAATACTGCCGAGATAATTAGCATGATAGATAACGATGTTTTCATCATAATATTCTTCTTATTTTTGTTATGTAAAAGGCAATAGTAGCAATAGTCACTTTATTTGATAAGGATTTAAATTTTTCGTCTATGAGATAATCATTTAAAGTGAATATAGCCAAAATAAATAAATCAGCTGTAATTGAAATACTGTATTTATTTGCTGTTGTAAGTATCTAGCTTCAACAGAACAGGCCCTTGAGCTGGATTGGCTATATTGCTACTATCAATTTCCAACCTTTTGATTTTGGTCTGTTTTTGATGCCTTATTTTTTACGAGTCTGCTTAGCGATTACCGCTATAACTATTAGCCAACCAGTGATGTCATTCGGCGATAAAGCCACAGATGCTATTTTATCGATGCAAGAAAGGGCAGCATTTATAGATGACATTACGCAAAAGAGAGTTGAACAATTATTACCTCGGCTAATGGAAGAATCAGGCATTGATTTATGGTTAATGATCAGTCGCGAATATAATGAAGATCCGATATTAAAAACACTACTGCCGGCTAAGTGGTTATCGGCACGTCGAACAACGATGTTTGTTTTTGTGAAAGGTAGCAATAAAAGTGTAAAGGCCTATGCGATTGCACCGTATAAAGTTGGTAGTATCTTTGAAAAAGCATGGGATAAAAATAAACACCCCGATCAGTGGCAAGCGTTGCAGGCATTAATTACCGAGCATGACCCCGTTAAAATTGGCATTAACCAGTCAAAACACTGGGCTCACGCCGATGGTTTAGTTGCCACTGATAAAGAAAAACTGCTCTCAACCTTGCCAGAAAAGTACCAAAGCAGAGTGGTTTCAGCTCAAGCGTTAGCTGTTTCATGGTTAGAGCAACGTATTCCCGACGAAATGCTCGTTTATGAAAATATAGTTGCCATGGCACATGAAATTATTGCCCAAGGCTTTTCAAATGAAGTGATCAAAGTCGGTAAAACAACATCGAATGATTTAGTGTGGTGGTTCCGCGAGCGGGTTCGTGCTTTAAAGTTACAAACATGGTTTCATCCCAGTATTAATATTCAACGTAAAAATAAGAAGAACTTTGATCATGTAGAAAGCTTTACCAACGGTTATAAAGATAATGTGATTATGGCGGGTGATTTAATTCATGTAGATTTTGGCATTACCTATTTACGGTTGAATACTGATACTCAACAACATGCTTATGTATTAAGGCAGGGTGAAATTGTAGCGCCAACAGAATTAACCTCAGCTTTTAACACGGGTAATCAATTACAAGACATTTTTACTGGTAACTTTCTACAAGGAAGAACAGGTAATGAGGTGCTTAAACGTTCAAGAGCACAAGCTATTGAGCAAGGCTTAAAACCTACTATTTATACTCATCCTATTGGGTATCACGGGCATGCGGCAGGGACGACACTGGGGATGTGGGATTTACAACAAGGTGTTAAGGGCAGTGGAGAGTACCCACTTCATTACAATACGGCTTATTCAATTGAGCTAAATAATGCGATATACCTACCGTCATGGCAAAAAGAAATACGGATCATGTTAGAAGAAGAAGCGTATTTTGATGATCAGGGTGTACGTTATCTCGATGGTCGACAAACCCAATTGCATCTTATTGAAAATAAATAGCTAATTGATGTTGTCTGGCGGGATGAGTCGTTAATTTTCAGTAGCTAAATAATCAAGTGATGCAATACGTCCATTATGAGTAGATTCTACTTTTAATGGGCTTTTGATATCTTTCCAAGCGGTTACCTTGCCACCACAATTCATTTTCTCAAAGTTACCTTGTTGAGTTGGCATTTCAATGAATGACAATAAAGCATTCAAGCTCTCACCTTTACTGATATCAATGGTTAATAGCTGTCCTTGTCGTTGGCCAAAGTATTGTTTTACCGATTGTTGATGTTTTTGATAACACCCGATTAAAAAGTCATCATCATTTATGTTTTCCAAAGTGAAAGGAGAAAATACTTGCTGGTAACATCGTTTAATATAGGGGTTAAAGCCGCCATCATCACGTACTATATTGGTATGCATTCTTTGTAATAGTTGCCTTATTGACGGTATCCAAAGTGATAATTCTCGTGCTAAATAAATAAACTGACTGTTGGGGTAAAAATTATCCAACTTGGCAAAGTCTGAAAAGACCGGAGTATCAGCAATAACTCGTGCTTGAGCAAAGGTATTTTGCGTATAAGCGGTATGAGCAACCCTAAAACTTAATGATAGAAATTTACTGCAAATACTGGTGGTGCCGGTTCTTGGTAATCCAATGATAAATATTTTGTTGCTGCTTAAAGTCATTATCGCGTGTCTTCGATCTAGGGGATTAACTACTATGGAGGTGAATTATATCACTCAATTACCTTGGTATAATAATATCGTTAGTTTTTTATATCCCAAAGTAACTATACGATTGATAACTGCTAACTCCTAGGAGATATAACCTATGGCTATGAAGTCAGAAATTATTGATCCTGTCTTTTACTTTCGATTAAGTCATAGTTAGTTCACTTGGTATTGAGTAATTTCGTTAAGGGTTAATAGGAACTAATTATGGCTAACAATGAACAGATTAATGAGCAGAATAACACAGACAGTGTTTCAGAAGAAAAAGATAATAAAGAGAAGTTAATTAAAAAAGAGCAAACAACTAAGCCAATAATGACGACTCGTTTTGTTGATGCTTTAGAAGAGGTTACCTCAAGTTATGTGCTTGGTTATAACTAAGCACAACCTGCCTTAAGAAACTCTAAACCTGTTGTTTTTATTAAAATGCCATTCATTAAAATGGCATTTTAATCACTACTACTTAAGATGTTTGGGGATAAACTTTCCTGCCAGCTTATTGAGATAAACTGACTGTTCAATAACCATTGCACCATTAACAAAAACATATTCAATGCCGGTTGAGTATCGATTCCAATGAGAAAAGTCTGCCTTAGCTCTTAAGGTATTGGCGTCAAAAATAATGATATCGGCACTTAACCCTTCTTTGATAAAACCTCTGTCAGTTAATCCTAATATCTCAGCCGTTTTACCTGAACTACGGTGAATAAAATCAGTCAATGACAGTATCTGTTTATCTTTTACATAGCTTTGGTACTTTTTTGGAAAGCTGGCGTATTTCCTAGGGTGGCCATTAGTGCCATCAGAAGAGGTCACGACCCAAGGTTGTGCCATGAATCGTTCAACATCAACTGAGTTCATGTTGTATGAAGCAACTCGAACATCGCCTTGTTGCACTAATTTAATCGCGGTATCAACGGCGGATAAATTGTTAAGTTTTGCTGCCTGTTCTAAGGTCAAACCCACTATGTTTTTATCTTTAAAGGCAGTAATTAATAACGATGCAGGACCACCTCGACGGCGGATATTATCTTTAATTTCGCTATACAGTTGTTTACTCAAGCAGGGATCATTTAAGCGTTGATGGAATGCTGTTATTGAATCAGCCATTACCCATTTTGGCATCACGGCACTGTGCAGTTTGGTACCTGATGCAAGCCAAGGATATTGGTCAGCTGAAATACTAATACCGTTGTGATGAGCTTTGGATATTTTATCAATTGCTAATTGGCTTTGCCCCCATACATCGACACCTAGGGCTTTAATATGCGCGAGATGTAAATGAATGTCCGCTTTTTTTGCAACATTGATGGCCTCGTCAAGCGCGGCATTAAAACCAATATTAAAGGTGCTTTCATCCCGTAAATGAGTATCGTAAATGCCGCCATATTGGCTGGCAACTTTCGCTAAGGAAATCACTTCTTCAGTATTGGCGTATGTACCCGGTACATAATAAAGACCCGATGATAATCCTAATGCGCCATCTTGCATTGCTTGTTCAACAAGCTTTTTCATCCCGTTAAGTTCTTCAGGTGTTGCGTAGCGAGCCGCTGTTCCCATGATCTGTCTACGAACACTGTTATGGCCAATAAAAAAGGCGATATTGGTGCCAATACCATTTGCTTTAAGCATATTAACGGTAGCTTTAATGTCAACAGGGCTATCACCATCATTACCATTTACAACCGTGGTCACCCCTTGAGTGAGGTAATTTAAGTTATGTTTTTTATCTTGGCTTTTTAATTCGGCTAATGAATGAGTGTGGGGATCAATAAAACCCGGACTGACAATTTTTCCATGAGCATTAATGATATTTGTGGCTGTCACTTGTTGGTGCTGGGGATAAATACCGCAGATAACTTGCTGGCATAAGCCTATATTGACCTTGCTCGGATTTTTATCCTCACCGTTGTAAACAAGGCCGTTAATGATCAGCGTATCTACGATAGGTTTATTCGCAGTATCAGTCATGTTATTGGTTGTACAAGAAAACAGGCTAAAAGCTATCAAAAGGACACTGATACATTTTATCTTGAAAGTCATCGTTAACATCTTCATTGGCATTTATTCTTGGTTATGATCATCGGTTGACAATAACGTGGTCATTAAGGTGGTTGACGCGTTGTTGGCAATATCAATGATCTTTTGTCTTGAGGTATTGTCACCCATTTCATAGGTGATGGCATGAACATTAAAGTTATCGGCAAAGTACTGTTTAGATACACCGTTATTTGGGGTATTACCGGGTTTAGTTACTACAGTGAAGTCAGGCATGCTTTTATCGAGAGCACCAAGCCAATGTTTTACAAAATAAGGTTGTTCAACACCATAATCTATTGGCATGGTATAAAAAACGTCTTGTTGGGTGGAATGAAAATCAACGGCAAACTTTATTTTATCCCCTTTAGCGACGAGACCTTTCAAGTAGTTATTGATGAGTTGGGTTTCTTGCTGACTAAAGTTGATCCAGTCACGATTTAAATCTAAACCATTAGCATTATGCCGCCAATTTCCGGCCTCAACACCATCGGGATTAATGTTGGGGATCACTAATATATTGTACTTTTCTCTAAATGCATTCGCTAATTGGCTATTTGAAAATAAATTTTCAACAAAAGGAAATAAAGCTAAGGCACCGGTAACTTCGGGAGGGTGCATGCGACCTAATATGATCAACCATTGCTTACTTTTGCTTTTGCTTTCTAATTTATAGATAGGACGGCCTTGAGTCGATTGTCCTAATAATTCATGAATGTTTGGACCTTGCTCTGTGAGTTTCTCTGCCCAATTGTAATAATAACGATTATCTATGATCTCTTGCGCAGCGATATAACTTGCTTGTGGTGTAACAGTTAGTGACATGGTTAAACGATCATTATTAATGCGGTGTTTTTGTAATGCCCAAGGTTTACCCTGTTGTTTTATTTTTGGTGGATAGCGATGTTTATCACCTTGTACTTTCATGGTGATTTTTATATCCGTTGCTTGGTCGGCGGTTATTTTAAATGCATACCAAGGGCTTGAATTTATTGGAGTGTTTTCAGGGATTAAGGTGATAAGGTATTCATTCTCCCCAACTTGCTGACACTTATCCATTCTACCCGCTGAAAAGTCAGCGGTTAATTTAACTGAGCCTAAATTACAGGCTTTGGCATTACCACTTGTTTCAATTGAAGTAACGTTACAAGCAATCAGTATTGAGGCAGTAAATAGTAATGCGAAAGTGCGTAAAGGTTTAATCATTGTTCAGTCTTTTTTAAATGTTTTGGAATATGGCTCGAAATGCGTTCAGCAATTCGAGCCATAGTGTTGTTACTTTTTCTCGCTGAGCGAATTAAAAAGTTGTACTGATATTCATGTAAACGTAGCGACCACGGTTAGAATGGTAATCACCTGAATAACCATGCCAGTAGTTATCTGCTAATGGTGGCTCTTCATCGGTAACATTACGTGCACCCAATCTAATATTAGTACCAGCTAAAGTACTGCCTTCAGCAAATTTATATGAAGTA
>Ga0209292_1007706_pt1 | contig 10153 bp, 8 predicted proteins | sample GOMGulsemesocosm_2_FD_184634 | JGI IMG/M metagenome (GOLD analysis project Ga0209292, IMG submission 184634) | Methane-oxidizing microbial communities from mesocosms in the Gulf of Mexico - GOM9C Gulf of Mexico (SPAdes) (version 2) | ecosystem: Environmental > Aquatic > Marine > Cold seeps...
GGGCAATCCACCTAACTTATTGTCACTGCCCCCTGGCTGCCCTTATCAAGATCGTTGCCATCGTGTAATGGATAAATGCAAACAAGAAGAGCCAGTGTTATCACCGTTTGATGACGCGCGTTTACGTGCCTGCTTCTCAGACCAGGAGACATGGTAATGACAGTTATTGACAAGAAAGAAACCGCAAAGGCAGAAGCTGTAAAGCAAGAGCCAATCGCTGTAAAAGTGATAGAGAAAGACCTGTTGTTAGAAGTTAATGACCTTAAAGTACAGTTCGATATACCATCAAAGTCATTATGGCCTTGGGCACCACCGAGTAAGCTTAAAGCGGTTGATGGTGTGAGTATTAAGTTATACCAAGGCGAAACTTTGGGTGTCGTAGGGGAATCTGGTTGTGGTAAATCGACCTTTGCCCGAGCTCTGATTGGTTTAGTGCCATCAGCTGCCGGAAATGTAGTTTGGTTAGGCCAAGATCTGACGCGCTTACCGCATAATGAAATGCGTGAAAAGCGTAAAGAAATTCAGATGATTTTCCAAGATCCACTAGCATCACTAAACCCGCGTATGACTGTGGGTGATATTATTGCTGAACCGCTACGTACTTTCTTCCCTCGTCTTACTAAAGAAGAGGTGAAGTCACAAGTGAAGGATATGATGACCAAGGTGGGTTTATTACCGAACGTGATCAACCGTTACCCACACGAGTTCTCTGGTGGCCAGTGTCAGCGTATTGGTATTGCTCGTGCACTTATTCTAAAACCTAAGATGATTATTTGTGATGAACCAGTGTCGGCATTGGATGTATCGATTCAAGCGCAGGTAGTAAACTTATTACAATCATTGCAGAAAGAACTAGGCTTAAGCCTGATCTTTATTGCCCATGATCTATCGATTGTGAAACACATTTCTGATCGGGTATTGGTGATGTACCTTGGTAATGCTGTAGAGCTGGGTGAATCAAAAGCCTTGTTTGCAGAGCCAAAACATCCGTACACCAAAGCCTTGATGTCTGCCGTGCCGATCCCAGATCCGATACTTGAGCGTCAGAAAAAGATTGAAATGCTAGAAGGTGATTTGCCTTCGCCATTAAATCCGCCATCAGGTTGTGTATTCCGTACTCGCTGTCCGGTAGCTACACCTGCTTGTGCGGAGACTAAACCGACGTTAGCCGGTGATGAAGTACATGCTGTATCTTGTTTGCTGGTGGATTAATCGTCAGTATTAATACACACGTGATTAACAAGTGGTGATTAATAGAAAGGCGAATAAACAACTGTTTATTCGCCTTTTTTATTCTTTATTTACTGTCTATTACTTGTAACTGATTTAACCTTGTGGAGAAAAATCAGCTGCATTAATAGGTGAGTTAGCTTGGATATAATCTTTTAATACTTCAGCATCCACATAACCAGTATTTACAAATGCAGGGTGAGCAGTAATATTCGGGTAACCGTCACCGCCAGCAGCGTTAAATGATGGAATAGTGAAACGATACGTCGCTGTTGAGTCGGTAGCTTTACCTGCAATCATCACGTCTGTTACCTGGTCTCCTGCTACCGTCATTGTAATACCTGCGAACTGAGCATAAGCGCCCGAATCTTTAGTTTTCGTTCCTACGACATTGAGGTAGTCGATTACTTCTGCGCCTGTCATATCTACATAAGTGATGATGTTGGCAAATGGCTGCACGGTTAATACGTCTTTATAAGAGATGTTACCCGCTTCGATTGACGCACGTACACCACCTGAATTCATGATTGCAAAATCAGCGTTAGCGCGTTGCATATGTGCAGTCGCAATTAAACGGCCTAGGTTAGTTTGGTTGTTACGAACTATCTTACGTTCACCTTGTAATAGCGCGTTAGTTTCACCAATCTGGATATTAAGAGCTGCTTGACCTTTATCTTGGAACGGCTTTAGGGTGTCGTATACCGCTTGGTTTTGGGTGATTTCATCTTGGATAAGTACACGTACTTTTTTACCGTCAGCATTTTTAACTTTTTTCTTTAAGTTAACTGGGATCAGGCTATAAGATTGCAGGGTAAATTCACCATTTTTAAAGGTGTAATCAGCACGGCCTACATATTTACCCCATTCATGGGCTTGCACTATATCTGTGCCGTTTTGTTGATCGGGTTTACAGGCTTGACCTGGTTTGAAGTCAGCGTATTGATTTTCGCCTTCCATACAAACAGGTTCTTGTGAATGACCACCAACGATCATATCTAGGTCACCTTCATCTAAATAACGCGCCAGTTGTACATCACCCGGTGCATTTGAGCCATTGTCACCGTTTAGGTAATGGCCCATGTGCGTCGCTGCAATAATCACATCTGGGTTATGCTTTTCTTTTAGCTCTGCAATGACTTTTTTTGCTTCGACTTTTGGGTCTTTAAATTCAAGTTCGCTAATAAACTCAGGGTTACCGATGTTAGCAGTGTCTTCAGTTGTAAGACCAATAACCGCTATCTTGATGCCATCTTTATTGAAAATTTTGTAAGCATCGAACATGCGTTCGCCATCTTTATAGATGTTTGCGGCAAGGAAAGGGAAGTTAGCCCAACCTTCTTGTTTTGCTAATACGTCAAGTGGGTTGTCAAATTCATGATTACCGATAGCCATTGCATCGTAACCAATCATGTTCATACCAATAAAGTCAGGTTCAGCATCTTGTAGGTCAGACTCTGGAACACCGGTATTAATATCACCCCCCGAGAGTAGCAATACCGAACCGCCTTCAGCTTTAACTTCGCTGCGAATATTATTTACCAGTGTAGCTCGCGCTGCCATGCCGCGTTCACCGTATTTGTTTTGCCAAAAATTACCGTGATTATCGTTGGTATGGAGAATGGTCAGATTATATTCTTGGTCTTGGATCCAATCGTGATTAACGGATTGTTGATTTGTAGCTTGAGTTGAGCAGCCCGTTGCAATGGCGATAGAAAGAATGCTTAATGCAAAGTTTTTATAATTCATTATGGAACCTTAAAAATAGATAACTATAGCGATTAACTTACCCTAAGTATGCGATTTATAGCAAGTTATTAACTTAAAATTGAAAACTCTTCATTTAATTAAAGTGACAATACGAACAACTAATAAACATCAATCTTTTGAGTGAAAGTGTTGTTAAGCGGTTCTTGGGTGGAAGTTTGTGTTTGGTCACATTTTTGGACATTTTACTCTAATTTATAACTATGTTTATTGAACTTTTTTTTAATCGCGATAAACTCGCGACATAAAAGTAGCGCTGACTCATACAGAGCTGTGCACCATAAAATGGAAATAATGATGAAAAACATTAAAAATGCAGCATTAGCTGCAACAACGCTTGCTGCTATCTCTTGCAACGCATTCGCGGCTGATTATTCTGATGATATCCACAAGAATGATTACCAATGGTCACAGTTCAACTTAATGTATGCTGAAGGTGAATTACCTGGTGTACCAGATAGTAGTGGTCATGATTACTTAGAGCTTGAATTTGGCGGTCGTTCGGGTGTTGTTGATCTTTACGGTTACCTTGACGTATTCAACCTAACAAACTCAAGTAAATCAGGTAAAACTGATGGCGCGAGCAAGATGTTCCTGAAACTGGCTCCTCGTTTCTCTATCGATGGCATGACAGGTAAAGATCTATCATTCGGTCCAGTACAAGAGTTATATGTTGCAACATTATTCAATATTGGTGGTGGTGCTATCACTGGTGTTGATGCTGATGGTGAAGCGATTACCGGTGATACTAACAACGCGAACATTGGTCTAGGTTCTGATGTGATGGTACCTTGGTTTGGCAAAGTTGGCATGAACCTTTATGCTCAATATGATGTAAACACTAAAGATTGGAATGGCTTCCAGTTCTCTACTAACTGGTTCAAACCTTTTGTTAATTTCGATAACGGTAGCTTCATTTCTTACCAGGGTTATATCGATTATCAGTTTGGTGCTAAAGAAGATGCTACAGCCTTCGTACCGACTGTTAGCCATGGTGGTGCTATGTTCAATGGTATCTACTGGCACTCAGAGCGTTACTCTGTGGGTTATGGTCTAAAAGCATATAGCAATGTTTACACTGTTGAAGATAAAGCTGGTTTCTTAGGTCTTGAATCTTCAGGTTTTGCACATTACTTTGCTGCATCGTACAAGTTCTAAGACTGTTATTCTAAAAACCAAATTTTAGAATAAGTTTGCGGAGTCACGATCAGCGTGGCTCCAAATTCCTTTCAAGTTATTCCTTCTCTAGTACTACTCGGTCATTAATTTCTAAATCGCCCCTTATTATCAATTATACGTTCTCCAACTTCATTGTTTTGTAAACGTAACTATCTTTATTCTGTATCGGCTTTAGCCACCAGAGAGCCATTTACATCACTTGATCTATAATTATGTGTTTATTACATTTAGCTCAATAAAATCAGATTTAGCTGCACTGAATTTATTGATACCAAACGTCTATACACTATTGTTATGAGGTAGATTGATGAATTCTATTTATAAATTGTTACTTTCGAGTGCTGCGTTAGCCACTTTATCAAATACGGCAATTGCGGCTGATTATAGCGATGGTATACATAAGAATGACTACAAGTGGATGCAGTTTAATATTATGTATTCAATTAATGAAAAACCCAGCGTTGCAGATAATTTGGATCATGATTATCTCGAGTTAGAGTTTGGCGGCCGCTCTGGTATTATCGATTTGTATGGTTATGTTGACGTATTTAATTTAACAAATTCAGATTCTAGTGACTCAGATAAAACCGATGGCGCCAGTAAAATATTTATGAAACTTTCGCCGCGTTTTTCATTGGATGCCATGACTGGGAAAGATCTTTCATTTGGCCCCGTGCAAGAAGTTTATATCGCCACGTTATTTAATTGGGGTGGTGGTGGCATTACCGGGGTTGATGGCGATGGTAATTCAATTAGTGGTGATGTAAATAACTCATTTTGGGGCTTAGGTAGTGATGTCATGGTGCCTTGGTTTGGCAAAGTGGGAATGAACCTGTATGGGTTGTATGATCTGAATATCAAAGACTGGAATGGTTATCAGTTTTCCATGAACTGGTTTAAACCGTTTGTGACTTTCGATGATAACAGTTTTATTGCTTATCAGGGTTATGTTGACTATCAGTTTGGTGCAGATGCCAATGATGCTGTATTTGTGCCTACGACGGCGCATGGTGGGGTCATGTTTAACGGTATTTACTGGCACTCAGACCGATACTCGCTTGGTTATGGGATGAAAATTTATAACGATGTATATACTGTCAAAGATGGCGCGGGTGCACTCGGCTTAGAGTCTACCGGTTATTCCCATTATTTTGCGGCAATTTATAAATTTTAGGTTTAGCATTGGTGAGGCTTAAAGAGCTAGGGATCATCTAGCTCTCATTATAGTTTTGGAGGTTGAGCAAACAGCTCGCAGGAAGGTAGTGTTCAGGCGTGCTGTGGAGTAGTTTTAAAACTAACAAACCAGGCCGTCAATTGTGTCATCGCGTAACCGAGTAGGGCACCAAGCAGCAGCGGCAGCATAATAGGTAAAACATCACCAGCCATGGCGAAGGTAATGCAACAGCCGATAAAGGCGCCAGGGATAAAGGCGAGTTTGCTATGACTGGCTTGCAGACACATAAGACTGGTAATTATACCCGTGAGCAGATAACCCAGTAACGGCGTATCGACAAAACCACTAGCAGAGATGGCTAACCAGGCCCAAAAAACCCCAGACAGATTGGTGAACCAAGTCATCAGAACCCCCTGAAATCCGGATTTTGGCTGTGCAAAATAAGTGCTGCAACTTAAGAAACCAATCCAGGTAACCAGATGAAACGTATCGGCTATACCACACCACAGTGTAGCAAGTAGACCTGCAGAAATTGCTACTTGGTAACGATCTTTCATTTTTAACTCTAATAGATATTAATAATTTTAGTGATTAAATTACAGTAAAACTAAGAATAAAAACATGAAGTCTGTCGTAAATGCGATATTAAAATCTATGATTATATAAAATACTAAGTGAAACATTATTTTATGTGATTCATAAATGTGAGAATTTGTGGTTGAAATTTAATCATGTCTTGTCAGCGTAGAGCGTACATTTTGTTAATGCTACTTTATTTTATTCTTAATTAAATTAGCTCTATTACTTTCGATATAAGTGTTTTTCTTCGTAACATTAACCTCTCCATTTCAAATGAAAGAAATATCGCTTGATCTTAGATCTAACTCGCATTTTTATACTTCAGTACTAGAATTATCCTTATTTTTGGCTATATTCAACCCATCGAAACGTTTGCGCAAACGTTTCGATGGCGTTAACATGAATTATATTGAAAACTCAGATTTAGTTATTTTCACCTTGTAAGGCGTGACCCATGAAGAAAAATGCACTTATCAACGCAGACTTATCTTATTTAGTTGCAACGCTTGGCCATACCAACGAGATCACCATTTGTGATGCGGGTTTACCGGTTCCAGCGTCAACGCAGCGTATCGATCTTGCGCTAATTCCTGGTGTACCGACATTCATCGCCACGGTTAAGGCCATTCTTGGCGAGATGCAAATTGAAGGTATCGTATTGGCAGAAGAGTTTGCAGGAATTAGTCCTGAGTTACATGCCGCCTTACTTGATGTGATCAGTAATGAAGAACAGTTAACCAATAAAACCATTGCAATCACTTATATAAGCCATGAAGCGTTTAAACAAAGAACGCAGCAGAGTAAAGCCGTTGTGCGTACGGGTGAATTTACACCTTATGCCAACGTGATTTTCCAATCTGGCGTGGTGTTTTAATCAAGCTCATTATTGATTGTACGAAACGTAATAGCAGCTATTTATGCGGAATAAAGTAGGAACTGACATGACGCAAGCAATTTTAAAACTCAGCGGTATCGAAAAATCATTCCCTGGTGTGAAAGCACTGGATAATGCTTGTTTGAATGTATACCCAGGTAAAGTAATGGCATTACTGGGCGAAAATGGTGCCGGTAAGTGATGAAGGTACTTACAGGTATCTATCACATGGACAAAGGTAATATTAACTATCAAGGTAGTGATGTTAGTTTTGATGGCCCGCGCCATTCTCAAGAGATGGGCATTAGTATTATTCATCAAGAACTAAACTTGATCCCTGAGTTAACGATTGCTGAAAATATCTATTTAGGCCGTGAACAAACCAATGCGTTTGGCGGTATTAAATGGACTCAAATGTATCGTGATGCTGATCTATTGCTGCAGCGTTTAAATGTAAAGCACAGCTCGCGCCAGTTGCTGGGTGAACTGAGTTTAGGTGAACAGCAAATGGTTGAAATTGCCAAAGCGCTGTCATTTAAGTCACAAGTGATTGTGATGGATGAACCAACGGATGCATTGACAGAAAGTGAAACTGAATCATTATTTAACGTGATTAACGAACTGCGCAATGACGGTTGCGGTATCGTTTATATTTCGCACCGTTTAAAAGAGATCTTCGAGATCTGCGATGATATTACGGTATTGCGTGATGGTAAGTTTATTGATGAAATTGCAGTGAGTGCCATTGATGAAGATGGCCTGATTGAGAAAATGGTGGGTCGTCGTCTTGACGAAATTTACCCACGTATCGATGCTGAACACGGTACCTTGTGTCTGGAAGTTGAAAATATTACCGCTCCGGGTGTACATGATGTCAGCTTTACACTAGACCATGGTGAAATCTTAGGTATTTCAGGTCTAATGGGCGCTGGCCGCACCGAGTTAATGAAAGCGATTTATGGTGCATTGCCACGCAAAGCGGGCGATGTGGTGTTAGAGGGGAAAGTTGTTAGTCCAGTAACCCCACGCGATGGCTTGGTCAATGGTATTGCCTATATTTCTGAAGATCGCAAAGGTGATGGATTAGTCCTTGGCTTGTCGGTTAAAGAAAACATGTCTTTGTGTGCATTAGACCAACTTTCGAAAGGCTTACAGTTAGACCATGCTAAAGAAGCGACGGCTGTAGAAGACTTTATGCGTCAGTTTAATATTAAAACGCCAAGTCGCGATCAGATCATTGGTAACTTGTCTGGTGGTAATCAGCAGAAAGTAGCGATTGCCAAAGGTTTAATGACCCGCCCCAAAGTACTTATTTTAGATGAACCAACACGGGGTGTTGATGTTGGTGCTAAAAAAGAGATCTACCAGTTAATCAATCAATTTAAAGCAGAAGGCATGAGTATCATCCTAGTGTCGTCAGAAATGCCAGAAGTACTGGGCATGAGTGATCGCATTTTAGTGATGCACGAAGGCCGTATCAGCGGTGAGTTTATTGCTGACCATGCTGACCAAGAAAAACTAATGGCATGTGCCGTTGGCAAAAAAATCAATGAGGCAGGGCTATGAGCCAGAACCAGGCAGCTAATCAAAATTCCAATAACAATTCTAATAACAATGTGACCGGTGATGTTATGACGAAAACTTTAACCCAAAAATTCTTCACTAAAGAATGGCTCTTTGAACAAAAATCATTAATTGCCTTAATTTTGCTAATTGTGGTGGTGTCTTTCTTAAACCCTCACTTTTTCACTATGGGCAATATTTTAAACATATTACGTCAAACATCGGTGAGCGCGATCATCGCTGTGGGCATGACCTTAGTGATCTTAACCGGCGGTATTGATTTAGGTGTTGGTTCGGTGTTAGCCCTCTGTGGTGCCTTTGCCGCGTCCTTAATATCAATGGAAGTATCAGTGATGATTGCCGTACCAGTGGCATTATTTGCGGGTGCAGCATTAGGTGCAATGAGCGGTATGATTATTGCCATAGGTAAAGTACAAGCCTTTATTGCGACGCTGGTGACCATGACATTATTGCGTGGTGTGACCATGGTATATACCGACGGGCGTCCAATCTCAACCGGCTTTACTGATGTTGCTGATAGTTTCTCATGGATCGGTACGGGTTATTTATTAGGTGTGCCAGTGCCAATCTGGTTAATGGTTATTGTTTTTGCTTCGGTGTGGTACTTACTTAATCATACGCGTTTTGGTCGTTATGTTTATGCTCTTGGTGGTAACGAAGCAGCGACACGTTTATCTGGTATTAACGTAGATAAAGTGAAGATTGGTGTTTATGCAATCTGTGGTGTACTTGCTGCACTAGCTGGTCTGATTGTGACATCACGTCTATCATCTGCGCAACCTACCGCAGGTATGGGTTATGAGTTAGATGCGATTGCGGCTGTAGTAGTCGGCGGTACCAGTCTTGCTGGTGGTAAAGGTCGTATTATGGGCACGCTGATAGGCGCATTAATTATCGGTTTCCTAAACAACGCACTAAATTTATTGGATGTATCTTCATACTTCCAAATGATTGCTAAAGCTGTGGTGATTTTACTTGCAGTATTAGTTGAAACGAAAAAGAAATAAATAAAAGAATAACAATAACAGTACGGCAAACTAGTCGTCATAAAAAACCTGTGAACCTCAATACCCTATCTGAGGCAGCAGAATTAACGTAAAGAAGGTATATGTAATGAAAAAATTAGCAACCTTGATCTCTGCAGCTGTAGTTTCAGCTTCTTTCAGTGCAACTGTCATGGCGCAAGATACGATTGCAATGGTGGTATCGACGCTAAACAACCCTTTCTTTGTAACAATGAAAGAGGGTGCAGAAGCGAAAGCAAAAACCTTAGGTTATAAGTTAATTGTGCTGGATTCACAAAACGATCCAAGTAAAGAATTATCGAACGTTGAAGATTTAACGGTACGTGGTGTAAAAGCAATTCTAATCAACCCAACCGATTCAGATGCAGTATCGAACGCTATCCGTATGGCTAACCGTTCAGGTATCCCAGTATTAACATTAGACCGTGGTGCAAGTCGTGGTAAAGTCGTGAGCCACATTGCTTCTGATAACGTTGCTGGTGGCGAAATGGCTGGTAAATATATTAGTGATACGATTGGTGCTAATGCCAAAGTTATCCAACTAGAAGGTATCGCGGGTACATCTGCGGCACGTGAACGTGGTCAAGGATTCATGCAAGCGGTTGCTAAAAACAAAATGAATTTACTAGGTAGCCAACCAGCTGACTTTGACCGTACTAAAGGTCTTAACGTAATGGAAAACATGCTTGCTGCTAACCCGAATGTACAAGCTGTATTTGCACAAAATGATGAAATGGCATTAGG
>Ga0209292_1007708_pt1 | contig 10150 bp, 7 predicted proteins | sample GOMGulsemesocosm_2_FD_184634 | JGI IMG/M metagenome (GOLD analysis project Ga0209292, IMG submission 184634) | Methane-oxidizing microbial communities from mesocosms in the Gulf of Mexico - GOM9C Gulf of Mexico (SPAdes) (version 2) | ecosystem: Environmental > Aquatic > Marine > Cold seeps...
CCCCTAAGTAGTAGTTTACTAAGGGGCCGCTTTGTTAATACTAGCAACTGCGATTAAAGCATTACAGCAACTGATTATTCATGCTCAGCCAGAGCAAACTCGTCTTTCGGTCGAATTACAGCCCTTGTATACCACCGAACTGCTTGAGTGGTTTGACGCTCAGATTTTATTCCCGCAATTCTATTGGCAATCTCGAGACGGTGATGAAGAAGTCGTCGCTTTAGGTCAGTGTTGCCATTTTCATGATCTCGATACAGCTAAAAACCAGCTTAATGAACAGCAGCGAATCTGGGGCGGCTGTGCATTCTCACATCAAGATTATTACTTCTTACCGCAAATAGAATTAACACGTAAAAACAATAGCTGGCAATTATCGGTGAATTTACCTGCTCATTCAGCGACGTTTAACGAAGGTGATGAGACAACGCGTACAGAGCAAGCGTATGACAAAGCGGCACTGCTTGAAAGCCTCGCCAGTTTAATTACACCTGCACCGACACCACTTCCATTAACTTATAAGATTGAAGCGCGCAGTCATTATCCTGAATTTAACCAGTGGGCTCACCTTGTCACCAAAGCTTTAAATGCGATCGAACAGCAAGATTTTGAAAAAGTGGTATTAGCGCGTAAAACAGAATTAACACTCAATCATCCACTTTCTGCCGCCCAGTTTTTGCAGCAAAGTCGCCAAGTTAATCAGCGGTGTTACCATTTTATATTTGCGCTTCAGGCCGACGATTATTTTGTTGGTTCTACGCCTGAGTTATTGTTTACGCGAACACAGCGAAAATTACATACCGAGGCGCTTGCAGGTACTGCGGCACGCAGTGATGATGTGGTAGAAGACCGTGGGTTAGCTAATTGGTTATTGCATGACAGTAAAAATCGTTATGAAAACCGTTTAGTGGTGGATGATTTAATGGCGCGTTTAGAGCCTCGTTGTGATTCATTACACGTATCTATGCAACCAGAATTAGTGAAACTGCGTAAAGTGCAGCACTTAAAACATCATATCTCAGGGACACTTGCTACAGGTATTGATGATGTGGAGTTATTAGCGAATTTACAACCCACTGCGGCGATAGCTGGATTACCACGCCAACCGGCATTAGATTTTATTGAGAATAATGAACCATTTGCACGGGGTTGGTATAGCGGTGCGCTTGGTTATGTTGGTCTGCAGCAAAGTGAATTTTGTGTTGCGATCCGCAGTGCGCGAATTTTAGGGCATGAAGTACAGCTTTTTGCGGGTGCGGGTATTGTACCGGGTTCTAACCCTGTAAGTGAATGGCAAGAGTTAGAGCGTAAAACCGCAACCTTGTTAACCTTACTTGAACCTGATACGACGGTGAACTGTGATATAGACGGCGGTGGTATTCGCTTAAATTCATTTGTACCTGAGTTACAACGCGCATGATAACAAAGCAATCTCTTTTAAACATTCAAGCCCCATTAAACCGATTATGGGCACGCTTAATATTAGACGAATTGAATCGTTTAGGTGTTCGTCACGTATGTGTCGCACCGGGATCTCGCTCTACGCCCCTTGTTTTAGCGGCAGAAGGGAATGACAACCTGACGTTACACAGTCACTTTGATGAACGAGGTCTTGGCTTCTTTGCGTTGGGATTAGCTAAATCATTACAAGCGCCTGTTGCCGTTGTTGTAACCTCGGGCACTGCAGTGGCTAATCTATTACCGGCTGTGGTTGAAAGTGGTTTAACCAAAGAAAAGCTGGTGCTGTTAACAGCAGATCGTCCACTTGAACAAATTAATTGTGGTGCTAATCAAGCCATTCAACAATCGGGCTTATTCTCAAGTCATGTTTGTCATCAGTTATTATTACCTAGCCCAAGTCTGGGCATCTCACCGCAATGGTTGTTGAGTACCATCGACCAAAGTTTAGCGGTGCAGCAGCAAGTGGGCGGGTCGGTTCATATCAATTGCCCTTACCCGGAACCCTTGTATGGTGGTGATGCTGATTTTAGTGATTACCTTACTGGGATCGCAGGATGGCAAACCTCGCAAAAAACGTATTTGTCGATTAATTCATTGGGGGCTAATGCCATTGGTGTCGATGGACTAAACACTTATTTATCAGATAGTCCTGTTGCACATTGCCACTCTTTAGACTTGAAGGCGTCTGCTGACTTACATACCTCTATTTATAGCGCTACTTATACCAGTATGCCCGTTGTAAACAAAAAAGGACTTGTTGTTATTGGCGTTGTTACAACGGCTGAAATGCAAGCGATTAAACAATGGGCGGCTGTTTTGGGTTGGCCTATATTGGTTGACCCGCAATCCGGTGGCAGCAGTGAATGGGCGCATTACGATGTCTGGTTACAAAACCAAGCGTGTCAGCAAAAGTTAGCGGATGCTGAGATCTTAGTACAATTTGGCGCGCGATTGGTATCAAAGCGCTTAGGTCAGTTTGTTGCGCAGCATGATTGGCAAGATTATTGGTTAATTGCAGATCAAGCTGGGCAGCTAGACCCTTATCATCACCGCTGTAAACAATTCATTAGTTCTGTTTCTACTTGGTTAAAATGTTTTGTTGAAGGCAACTTAAATCACCAGCTAAGTGAACCATTGCGATCAAATAGTGGCTCATTAGTAACACATGGCCGCTTATTCGCAGACGTTGGCGTGTGTCATCGTGATGCGAACGGTTATGAATGGGCTAAAACATTAACGCTTGCGAGTAATAAAGTACGTCAGTTGGTAGAGACAAATTACATTGATAATTTAACGGAAATTAGCTTTGCGACCACATTAGATGCTTGCCTGACTATGCCGCCTTTAACTAATCCAACGAGTTTGTTTATTGGTAATAGCTTGATTGTGCGTTTACTCGATATGTTTGTGACATTACCAAATGTACCTGTATTTAGTAATCGCGGTGCGTCGGGTATCGATGGTTTGTTGGCGACGGCTGCAGGTGTACAAGCAGGGCAAGAACAGGGCATGCTTTGTTTATTGGGTGATACATCTTTGTTATATGACTTAAATTCACTGGCGTTGTTTTCGAACCCGACATATCCGAGTGTGATCGTGGTGCTGAATAATGACGGTGGGGCAATTTTCGATATGTTACCTGTAAATGAACAGCAAAAAGAACAGCTATACCGCATGCCACACGGATTTAAATTTAAACATGCGGCAGCTATGTTTGGGCTAGATTACGCGCAGCCTAAGACGTTAGCGGATGCACTGTCTGCTATTGATCATGGATTAAACCCAATGCGAGAAGTCCTAGGGGAGATTCGAACGCTGTTAGTGGAAATTATCACGCCAGCTGGTGAAGCGGCCAAGCAACTCAAGCAATTGTTTAGCGAGGTTAAGAATGCAAATTTTATCTAACATAAAGACCTCGAAAAAGACGCAGTTACCTTTATATTCCGTTGCATTTGAACCTGTTAATCATCATGTCCAAGGGACTGCAGTAAAACCAAGTTTAGTGTTCTTGCATGGATTGCTGGGCTCCACAACCGATTGGCAACCGATAGTCGCTGACTTATCCGCTGATTATCAGTGCATTTGTATTGACCTACCGGGGCATGCTGGTAGCCAAGCTGTGACCGCGAATGACTTTCAACACGTTCAACAACTCATCATTGCGACGCTTGCCCAATACCAAATAGATAATATTGTGTTGGTCGGTTACTCGTTAGGCGCGCGGATTGCCATGACGATAGCGACTGAACAAGCGCGTAATTGGCCGTATACAATTGATGGTTTGTTGTTAGAAAGTGGTCATCCAGGTTTGAATAGCAGTGCAGAACAATTACAACGTGGGTTACATGACTTGGGTTGGGTAACACGTTTTAGCGAAGAAACATTACCCACAGTACTTATTGATTGGTATCAGCAAGGGGTGTTTTCATCGCTAACTCAGGACCACAAAAATGCATTGATTAAAAGGCGCTGTCAAACACAAGCAGATAAAAATGGGTTCAGTGGCGGTATGCAAATAAGCAAAATGTTGGCTGCGACCTCATTATCTAAGCAACGCTATTTGTTACCAAAGTTACAAAACTCTGGACTTCCAGTGCGTATGGTTTGTGGTGAATGGGACCCCAAGTTCGTGCAACTTACACAAGTCAGCCAACTTGATTATCGAACGGTGTCTCAGGCGGGGCATAACGTACATGCCGATCAGCCGTTGGTATTTAGCCAGCTGATTCGAGACTTCGCTGATGACGTTATTAGCAATAAAACCGCACAAATGAGCGCCGCTTAAATCAGTATTATTGTTTAGAGTTTCATTCATTAAGAGTTTTAAATTAATAGTTTAGAGTTTTCATTTTATAGATTAACTGTTTATAGCAGATTAAAAATTTTAATAGATTAGGAATTATTATGACAAGAACCGTTGGGATCACAGAAGCAGAACTATACGCACACGTAGAATGGCAAGACTGTACAGGCGAATACGAAGATATTCTATTTCATAAGTCATTAGATGGTATCGCTAAAATCACCATTGCGCGTCCACAAGTGCGTAATGCATTCCGCCCACAAACGGTACAAGAGATGATGCAGGCGTTGGCCGATGCGCGTTATGATTCCAACGTAGGTGTTATCGTATTAACGGGCTTGGGTGAACATGCGTTCTGTTCGGGTGGTGACCAAAGTATTCGTGGCGATTACGGCGGTTATAAAGATGATGAAGGCATGCATCACTTAAATGTGTTGGATTTTCAACGTCAGATCCGTACTTGTCCAAAACCAGTGATCGCTGCAGTAGCGGGTTACGCGGTGGGTGGCGGTCATGTATTACACATGATGTGCGATTTAACCATTGCTGCTGACAATGCACAGTTTGGACAAACAGGGCCTAAAGTGGGTTCGTTTGACGGTGGCTGGGGTGCATCATATATGGCCCGTATTGTAGGGCAAAAGAAAGCGCGTGAGATCTGGTTCTTATGTCGTTTCTATGATGCACAAGAAGCGGTTGATATGGGCTTAGTGAATACGGTTGTGCCACTGGCAGATTTAGAACGTGAAACTGTGCGTTGGTGTCGTGAAGTATTACAACACAGTCCGATGTCATTACGTTGTTTAAAAGCGGCATTAAATGCGGATTGTGATGGCCAAGCTGGATTACAAGAGTTAGCGGGTAATGCCACCATGATGTTCTACATGACAGACGAAGGGCAAGAAGGGCGTAATGCATTTAATGAAAAACGCCGTCCTGACTTTTCTAAATTCCCACGTAATCCTTAATCAGTAAGCGGAGCACTGTTAATGCCACGTAAGGTTAAACTGTACCATTATCAGTTGCCTTTGGACTGCGCCATGATATTGCGTGGGCAGTCTGTCAGTGTGCGTGAAGGTTGGGTTGTTGAATTGCATGAGAATGGTGAATTAGAACAAAGCACTGAGTTGCTGGATAATGAGGGGCTGAAAAATAATAGAGTCATTCGTATTGGTCGTGGTGAAATAGCCCCTTTACCTGGTTTTAGCATTGAGACCGCAGCGCAAGCAAAGCAACAACTCGATAATGTGATCAGACATTGGTTAGAGCAGGGAACGGTAGACCTTAACCTTTATTGTCCTTCTGTTGCATTTGGCTTCAGCATGGCCTTGCTGACGTTAGAAAATAGATTACCGCAAGCGATTGATTGCGATAATGCGCATAACGATAGCTGTCATAACCACTTTGCTAGTGCGATATTATTAGCGGCTGATCGTCGATTAATAGAGACTAAACACACTCAACTTCTCACAACGTCCTTGTGTAAATTGAAAATTGCCACACAGCCGACAATTGAAGGCGCTATTCATGATGGCGAAGTCGCGCGACAGTTATTACAAGAATATCCCCAATTACGCTTACGCTTAGATGCTAACCAACGCTGGGATTTAACGGGTGCGTTAGCGTTTGCTAACCAGATAACCCCTGAATTACGCTCGCGTATTGATTTTATCGAAGAGCCTTGTGGTGCTGTGAGTGAGTGTTTACAGTTTTCACATCAAACGGGTATTGCGATAGCGTGGGATGAAAGTTTACGTGATGCTGAGCAATATAAACCTAAACAAGGCGCTATTGAATTGATCCGAGCGGCAAGCGCTGGTTATGCGAACTTAGACGCTGTTCGCGTGACTGCTATTGTGATTAAACCTATGTTAACGGGAAGCTTATCTCATTGTCGTCACTTGATTGAACAAGCGCATCAACAGGGCTTAACTGTGGTGATTAGTTCAAGTCTTGAATCAAGTTTTGGTTTATTGCAACTGGCTCATTTATCGAAATGGTTAACACCTGATTCTACGCCCGGTTTAGATACCCTACATGTTTTTAAGCAGCAAGTAGCTATGCCTTATCCAGGCTGTAATTTACCTTTGTTAGCACTAACAGCATTACCTTGTCGTACCTATCTACAACAGACAGTACATAAGCTACAACAGACAGTAAATAAGTTACAACACATAGATAATAAGCGACAAAATTCACATAACCAGATTCAAGATATAAACACAAAGCAGCATCATATTGTGGAAGCATATAAATGATAGACGTTGTAATGAATGACATAGAGTGTAATGAAGTCGGTTTTAATTGTTGGCCTTGGCAACATTGGTCATCACTTAATCCTGATGGTATTGCTTTGGTATATGGTGAGTACTCATTTACTTGGCAGCAGGTGAGTTCGCTGGTGGATGAATATGCAGAGCAGTTAAATACACAAGGTGTACGAAAAGACCATATTGTTACGGCTGTGAGCGCTAATAACCCCGATGTATTGTGGTTATATTTAGCTTGTTTACGGCTTGGTGCTTGTTGTGTGGTATTGGACCCGAAACAGTGTGCTGAACAGTTAAGTGAAAAATTTGAAGATCTTGCCGCGCAGTTTATTTGGGTATCAGCACCGGCATTTGATATATCACAAGTACTGCAAGGTTGTCATGCTAAAAAGTTAGTGTTTACTCGCTTTCTAGAGTCCGGAGAAAAAGCCTCATTAACAACACCTACTTCTTCAATCACATCGTCTACAGCAGTAACCAAATACGTGAATACTGAGGATAGTATTAAGCTGCAATGGCAACCTGAACGGCTAGCCAGTATAGTCTTTACCTCGGGTTCAACTGGCAAGGCCAAAGCTGTTGCACATAGTGGTGAAAATCATCTGTATTCTGCCTCGGGTTTGTTGTCGGTGTTCAGGTATACGGCGCAAGACAGTTGGTTATTGTCGCTACCTTTGTTTCATGTGTCGGGGTTAGCGATTGTCTGGCGTTGGTTATTGGCTGGTGGGCAACTGGTGTTACCGTCAGCGGATAGTCTTGTTGAACAGTTATCACAAGTAACGCATGCGTCTTTAGTGCCAACGCAATTGAGACGTTACCTCGATGAACTTGATGTAGATAAGGACTGTATTAGCCTTAAACGCATCTTGTTAGGTGGCGCAGTGATCCCCGTTGTATTAACCGATAAAGCGAAATCCCTCGGAATTGATTGCTGGTCTGGTTATGGCATGACTGAAATGGCGTCGACTGTTACCGCTAAACCTGCTGATGATAGTGCTGGCGTAGGTGTTTTGCTTGATCATCGTTGTTTGTCCTTGGTTGATAAACAAATTAAGGTGCGAGGTAGGAGTTTAGGGATAGGTTATTACCATCAAGGAGTGCTACGTTCCATTACTGACGAAAGCGGTTGGCTGGTCACGGGGGACTTAGGCGTGATAGCACAAGGTGATGCGTTAGCGGATGAATTATTTATTCTTGGTCGACAGGATAATATGTTTATTTCTGGTGGTGAAAACATTCATCCAGAACAAATTGAGCGCGTTTTACTTTCGCATCCGTTAATCAATCAAGCGTTAGTGTTCCCATACGAAGATGTGGAGTTTGGCCATCGTCCAATTGCTGTTATTGACGCTATTGCATACTTATCAGTCGATGAAATGAATAAATTCTTACAAAACAAGCTCATTAAATTCATGTGGCCGATAAATTATTATTCGTTACCAGATTCGATAAATGTGAGCGGTATCAAGTTAAATAGGGCTTTCGTTCAACTGTGGGTCACAAGTTTGTCCGAATAGTTGAACTGGATGATAATAATTCTTGCTTGTCATAAATCTGACTTGGTGTTCGGTTTGTTTTCTTGTAGTATAGTTATTCTTCCTTATTCATCAGATGAATAGCGGCATAGTAATAAAGATTTACAATGTCATTTAGAACGGTGTAATTAACAGAGATGTAGCATGCTAAATATTAATACTCAGGTTATTGAGATCCCGGAACCGATGTTTCGTGGTTGGCAACAAACTGTAGAGTTGATCGCTGGCATTATGAATCTGCCTGCAGCATTAATTATGCGCGTTCACCACAATGATGTTCGAATATTTTCGTCAAACGACACGGCTGATTTGGCTGCCCTGCGATTATCAGAATCGAAGCAATTAAGTTGCTACAGTGCGCAGGTTATTTATAATCGCGCAGAGCTACTTATTGAAGATGCAACTCTCGATTTTACGTGGCAATTTGACAGTAATGTTAGCGCGGACATCATGGCGTATTATGGTTTACCGCTTACTTGGCCGAATGATCAAGCGTTTGGTACACTTTGTGTATTAGATACGAAAATCCATCAATTTACACCATATTGCAAATTACTTATCGCTCGTTTTCAACAATCGATGAGTGCTGATCTCACGATACTCTACGAAAAAGCTGAATTACTGCACGCTAACCGTAAATTACAGAGCTTACTTGCCAAGAAGTCAATGGCGCTAACCTTGTCTAATCAAGCGTTATTACATGAACAAGATAGCCGTTCGGCATTAGAATCAACTCTTATTTATCAGCAAGAATATGACACACTTACCGGTGTCGCGAATCAATTATCGTTAGTGAAACAGATTGATGACATGTTGGAATATGTAGATGATGACAACGAGCTTGCTGTTATTTATTTAGGTATCCGTAACTTCAAATCGATTAATAACAGTTATGGTTATGCGATTGGTGACAAAGTATTACTTGAAGTGAGCCAGCGGATTCACCAGCAGTTAACGACAGAATATTTAGTTGCACGTTGTTGGGGTGATGCATTTTCTATTGTTGTTCGTGATGAGAATGTTGTAGAGCAAGCAATTGATTTAATTGCACGTTTTTCACAAGCCTTTGAATCTACATTTCTTATTGATGATTATACGATCACGACTCAGATCTGTTGCGGTATTGCGTTAGCGGATTCACCCGCAGACAGAGGTATTTCTTTAGTCGAAAGAGCTGAAGCCGCGATGACTGCGAGTAAAGACAAGGGCTCTTGTTATAACTTCTTTACTGAAGAGTTGAGTGCCGCGATTGGTGAGCGTCATTATTTAGAATCACATTTAGCCGAAGCGCTGGATAAAAATGAAATGTCGGTACATTATCAACCGATGATTTGTGTTAAAACCCGTCGCGTATTGGGGGCCGAGGCGTTAATTCGCTGGCAGAATCCGATACTCGGTGCTGTTGCGCCCGATCGTTTTATTCATTTAGCAGAACAGAATGGCCAGATCCTAGCATTAGGTAACTTTGTATTACGTACTGCAATGGAACAAGCGGCGCAGTGGCGTAACAGTTTCGGTGACGATTTTTGTATCGCTGTTAATATGTCACCAGTGCAATTTCGGGATGATAATTTGGTTTCTCGTATTGCACAGTTGTTGGCCTATTATCGTTTACCTGGGAGCTCGTTAGAACTTGAGATCACCGAAGGGGTCTTATTACAAGACGAGACAAAAGCCGCGAAAGCCATTGCAGGATTACAAAAGTTAGGTGTACGCATTTCGTTAGACGACTTTGGTACCGGTTATTCATCATTAAGCTATTTGCAGAAGTATTCGTTTGATACCCTTAAGATTGATCGCAGCTTTATTCATAATTTGATGGAACGTGAACAAGATAAAGAATTAGCGCGCGCGATTATTGCCATGGCGAAGAAGCTTAAATTACAAGTTGTAGCTGAAGGTGTTGAAACAGTAGAGCAAGATCAGTTTATTGTTGATGAAGGTTGTGATTATGGTCAGGGCTATCTGTACGGTAAACCTGTTCCAGCAACTATGTTTACGGGTCAGTACCTTAGCAAAGAAGCCGTTTAACTGACGCGGTTTCGATCGACTTGGTCGGATAGTGTGCAATCAGTGTTTATAGA
>Ga0209292_1007712_pt1 | contig 10148 bp, 3 predicted proteins | sample GOMGulsemesocosm_2_FD_184634 | JGI IMG/M metagenome (GOLD analysis project Ga0209292, IMG submission 184634) | Methane-oxidizing microbial communities from mesocosms in the Gulf of Mexico - GOM9C Gulf of Mexico (SPAdes) (version 2) | ecosystem: Environmental > Aquatic > Marine > Cold seeps...
GTACAAGTGTTTCTTTAAATCAATCGATATCAACGTCATCTTCAGGAGATATTGTAGGAGCAGATGCAGATGTTTTTATCGGTACTTCCCAAGTACTTACGTTTGGTGGTGGTAGAGAGTTAGTTGTAACCAATTGTACACCTAGCATTAAAGAAGATGCTACTGTAATGACTTCTGATAATTTTTCTCCTTTTGTATATACTAGGCAAGATATTGAAGATAGAATTATAAGAAATTTACAAGATCAGTTAATTAAGAGATATGATATCGTTGCAGGGACTACTGATGCAGAAAAAGCAGGTAGAAGTTCGTTAGATTATCAAGCAACAATTGATGGTTTTAATATAGATACATCCATAAAAAAAGTAAATGGTAAATTGGTAGTTAGTGATCAAGTTATTATTGATTATTATTATCAAATTAAAAGTTGGAAAGCTATAGTTAAAAGAGAAACAAGAGCTGAACAGTTAATTACTATAACTGCAGCATCGTCCTTTGCATCTACAACAAGCGATTTAAAAGCAGTAGGGAGTAGTTTAGGAACAAGTGTTTCTGCAATAGACCAGGAAATTAGCTTTAGTGGAGGAACATCTACAACATATTCTTTAACTAGAGCAATAAATGAGAGTAGTCAGAACTCTGGAAATGTTACAGGAGGTGTTTCTACCAGTTTTGATACTGATTTTACTATAGCTGGTGTTAACCTTACATTAGATGCTAATTTAAGTATTTCTGGAGTAACAGAAGCTAGTGATGATACTTCTAACGACAACTCAAGAGTAGATAGTTTTACCTTATCAGATGGAGATATAGGAGACCAGTTTACAATTAAAATGGCAAGGCATAAAACTTATGATACAGCCATGTTTTATACAGTAGCTGGTCAAAGTGGTTGCCCATTTGAATCGGGAACACAACCTAGAGAAGCTGTAGAAATAACTGTAGATAAAAATATTGGTTACGGAGTTTCTAACGGACCTATTGTATATAATGTTACATTACGAAATACTCAAAAGGCTAACGATGCTACTGGTAAACCATATACTTTAAAGTTAAATGGAGTAACAAATAGTAAAGGTGCCAAAGTATCTTTTAATGGAACAGTACTTAATAATGGTAATTTTACAGCCACTTTTGGTTTAGATGGGAACTCACCAACAGGTGTAAAACAAGAAATCACAGGAGAATTACGCATTGAAAGAGCAGATAATGCTCCAGAAGATGTTTCATATGAAAATTTAGAAATTCAATTTTATTCTGGATGTGAACATGATGGAGATGGATATAGAAGTTATCGTGTTGCTGAATATGAAGAAGTAGAGGTTAAACCATTTGATAATATATTGTTAACCGCAAATTTTTCAGGGGCTTGTGTTCAAAATATCGATTTAAATTTACCACTAGATAATTGGGTAGTAAATAGCACTGATGAAAATGAATTAGGTTTCAGATTTAGGATTCCTGAATTAGTTAATAATCAGGTTGGTGATGCGTTTTCTGTATTGATTGAATATTCAATACCAGGAAATAACACACCAGTACTATTAAAAAAAGTACTATTAACGGAATTAAAATTACTTACGGATGCTGATACTGGATATATAAACTATAAAGCAGACGTTTCTGGGTTAGCAGATGGAACTTATTTATTTAGAGTAACACCTTTATGCGATGATAGTGGAGCTAATTTACCCGCAAATAGGCAAACGCCAACAGCTTATATAACAGGTACGATAGCTAGAGTAGCACCAGTAGTTGTTAGTACAAATCCTACTAATGGAGGGGTTTTAACTGATGGACAAATTTCGGTAGAATTTAATAGTGCTATTAATCCATTAACAGTTGTTAACAGCGCAATTTCTTTACGAGGAATTTTAGGAGGAGTACCAGCAGATTTAATTTCTGCAAACTTTGCTGAAATTACAGATGAAGTTCGTATCCCACATCAATCTAATTTTGATTTACTCGAAGCTTTTACGATAGAAATGTGGGTAAACCCATCATCATTTCCAACAGGGAACTCAGTGCCTATTTTACAAAAAGGAAATAACTATACTGTGGCTTTATCTCCTAATGGAACCATAAAAGTAAATGATATTGTTAATGCCACTAAAGTATTAGAGCCATTTCAATGGACTCATGTATCGGTTATTTATGATGGTGTAAATACACTAACAATTTATTATAATGGCGTATCAGTAGGCTCAGGAACAATTCAGAATTTAAGTAAAAATATAGACCCTATTTATATTGCAAAAAGCATAAACAGTAAATCGTTTATTGGTAAAATAGATGAAGTTCGTATTTGGTCTACAGTTAGAACACCTGTTCAGATTGTATCAAATATGGATGAGCAATTAGTAGGAAATGAGGCAAAGTTAGAAGCCTATTTTGTATTTGATAATAATGCTTTACAAGGAGTAAATGGTGCGGCAGATGAAGCTATTAGAGATTTTACAGGGAATGCAATTGGAACAACAGCCGTTGGTCTATCTTTTGTTAATGGAGAAGATAAAGCAGCACCGTTAGATATTACTAGAATTGCTAAAGAAATAGATTTCACTTTGGTAACTGCTACAAATAATACTGTTGTACAAATTAATCCTGTATTCACAAATGTAGAAATTGAAGGAGCACAATTAACAGCTTTGATTCATAATAAGAAGTTACAAGATCCTAATGGAAATAAGGTAACAGGTACTTCTTGGAGTTTTATTGTAAATAGAAATACAATACAATGGAGCCAAAATAACATAAGAGTTTCACAAGAACAAGGTACGTCAACTAGAATAACTTCAATGTTATTAGATAATGCAAATGGAGGAATTTCTGTAGACTATAAATTTATAAAATTACCATATTGGTTAACTGTAGAAAAAAGAACAGGTAATTCAACAAGTTTAATTGCAGACGGTGCTATTCAAAATATTGGAGCAGGGCAGGTAGAACGCAATTTAGAATTTGTAGTAGCCCCATTTTTAAATCCTGGAACGCATACAGCAAATGTGTATATTGAAACATACAATGCAGTAACAGGAGTTCCTACAGGTGTAGAAGTATTCCAATTAGAAGTAGATGTGTTTTGTAATGCTCCTAATTTTTCTGAGGGCTTTAATTCAGGAGATTATATTGGTAATATGAATTTCATTGGGAAATTAGTTATCGATGATGTGATTTCATTTGAAACAGGTGATATTGTTGCAGTATATTTTAATAACGAGTATAGAGGATCAGCCAATGTTAGTGCTAATGGAATTGTAGATTTAGCTGTTTTTGGCTTTTCTTCAGAGTCTGGTGCTTTAACGTTTAAAGTATGGGATACTTCCGAATGCACAGAGTACGAGGGTATTATAGAAAATTACTCATTCGGATTTAGAGCATTAATAGGTACAACTGCAAATCCTGTAACATTTACAGTAGGAGATAAATTAGTAAGAAGGATTTCTCTTATTACTGGTTTTCAACAAGTAAGCTTTAATGTTAGAGATAATAGTAATACTAATAATTTAAGCTTTAGCTCTATTAAAGGCTTAGCGGAAGGTGATCGAATTATAGATGTTATTTCTTCCAATACGATAGCAACTGTAAACGCAGCAGGAGAATATATTTTTACGGGTAATGAACAACCTTTAAATATTAATAAATCTTATACAATACAGGCAACATCATCAAAAACAATTGAAGTAGTGGGAATTCCTGTAGATTTAAAAACTAATATTGTCATTGTAGGAAGTAATGTATACAATGCTATTCCTTATTTTCCTAATGAATTACAGCGAACCAGTTATGCCTTAAGGTCATTAACGTCAGCAGCTATAAGTAATGGAGATCGTATAGATCATAGAGCATTAACAGCTCAATATAGTTCAGAACATGGATGGAGTGGGAGTTTAACACATTTAACTCCAGGATTAGGCTATTCATACAGAAGTACTAATAATGGAGTATTAAACTATACTGGAATAATTAATTCCAATAAGAGTGCGGGTAAAGGACGTAATGTTTCTGTTAAAGAAAGGACTGTAACTTCTAATGAAGTATATAACGAACTTGCTCATGAAAGAAAAGCTAAAGCAATTGGATGGAAGGTAGACAATAGTGAATATCTAACGTTTATGCATATTAATGGAGTTCTAAAATCGGATGATATAGATGTAGATAAATCTTATATTATGGCTGCTTTTGTAGATAATAAAATAAGAGGAGTTGCTAAATCAGAATTAGTAGATGGAGAATACCGTTATTATATTGGAGTTGGAGGAGTAGCTTCCGAAAATATTAGTTTTAAAATTTTCGACGGAGATAATATTTTAACCTTAAATAACATAGAAAAATTTGATAGAAGTGTTTATTTAGGAGATATAAATAAACCATTTGAGTTAAATTATAGTTTAGAAAAAAGTATTAAATTAAATACTGAAACATTAGAATATAGTTTAAATCAAAATATTCCAAACCCAGTAATAAATACTACAGAAATACAATTTAGCATTCCAAAGACTACTTATGTAGAAATTACTTTACATAATTTGTTGGGGCAAAAAATTGAAACAATTATTTCTAAAAAAGTAGAAGGTAATATACTTCATAAAATTTATTGGAATAAAATAGAAAGTAATAGAGAAATTGAAAGTGGAATATATCTGTATAGATTATCAACTGACGATAAGTCTATAACTAAAAAAATGATTATAAAATAATAATTATTTAGGATTATTTTTAATTAAAACTGAACAATGATATCATTGTTCAGTTTTTTTGATTTAGGCTCCTTCTAACTTGAGTTCTATTAAAAAGTCATTGAATGATTATAACAACAGAATGAAATATGACTATAAATATTCTTTTTAAAAGTAGTGATAATAGTTAGATATAAATAGGCTAATAAACATTTGTAAATCAGGTGATGTAGTTTAAAAACGGGGGTTTATACTTGTCTTTAAATAATTTTATAAATGTAAATTTGAATTAATCAAGAGCAGTTAATATTACTAAGTATTTTAAACATAAAATCAATTATAGTTTTGGCTTAAAAACATTTAATATAGATTTTTCAAATAATAAAGAATAGCGTATGAAACAAATAAAGGGCAAGTCAGCATATATGCCAATGACCAATCGAGTAGGTAATTGGTTGCCAACAAAGGAAGTTGCTTCCTTATGGCTGAAAAAAACTAAAAAAGAAGCTAAAAAAAGTAAGCGCTCGCTTGATCCGGTGATTAAAGATTTTAAAAAATTAATAGAAACCGATCCTATTATCAATATGTATTTTACGCAAATGTTTGAACAACAACCTAAGTTTGCGCCGCCAATAGGAAGTGGGGATATAAAGATAAATAACTATGAAGAAATGTTGCTGATCATGAATCATGTTTTACATACAGCACCAGAATATAACACCACAGGTATGGTAGGATTTCCTATTAATGCCATTTTAGATTTTCCAATGATTACTCCTGCTGGATTGGCTGCTTTTGCTGATGAAAAAGTCAACAATATGTTAAAAAAAGTATTAAAAAAATGGAGTAAATATTTAGATTCTCCAGATTCATTATATGTATTAAATACTGAACCTAACGGATGGATGAGTGATGGAGCTTATAAAGCATTGCAAATGGAAAACTTTATTCATGATCCTAAAAAACCTTTTTGGGGATTTAAAGCGTGGAATGATTTTTTTATCAGGGAATTTAAGGAAGGAGTAAGACCAGTAGCTTCTCCTAATAATAAAAAAGTAATTGTAAGTTCTTGTGAATCTGCTCCTTTAAAAATAAGTAATGATGTTAAAAAAAGAGATCAATTTTGGATCAAGGGACAACCGTATTCATTAGAACATATGTTAAATGGGAATCATGTTGATTATTATGTAGGCGGAACTGTATATCAAGCATATTTAAGCGCGGAAAATTATCACCGTTGGCATGCACCTATTGATGGAACTATTGTAGATATAAAAAATATTGATGGAACTTATTATTCAGAAGCAGCTTCAGAAGGGTTTGATCCTGCAGGACCAAATAATTCGCAAGCATATTTAGCACAAGTAGCAGCTAGAGCCCTAATTTTTATTGAAAGTGGCGATCCTAAGCTTGGAATGGTTTGTGTAATGCCTATTGGAATGGCAGAAGTTTCTTCCTGTTTAATTACTGTAAAAAAAGGACAAAAAGTAAAAAAAGGAGAGCAAATTGGTTATTTCCAATTTGGTGGATCAACACATTGTGTGCTTTTCCAAAAAGGAGCAATAGCTAATTTTTCATTGCCTGCAATTCCTCAAGGAGAGCAAGGAATGAGTTCTAAAATTGTTCCTGTAAATTCAGAAATTGCTATTGCAAATTAAATAACTTAATCCCTAATTAAACATGAAAAGAACAATTATATTTATTATACTTTTGATTGTTTTCACAGCTGTTTTTGTGAATATGACAACTTTAAAAAAAGAAATTTTTACATTTCATACACCTGCATATCAAAGTGAAAAAGATTTTCAGAATCCTGAAAAAAGAGCTGCTTTTGAAGACGCTTGGGATAAGTATGTAAATCGATATACTGTAACATCTGCCAATTACAATTTAAGTGGCGGATATGATTATACAGTTCCAGGAAAAACATATGTAAATCCAAAAGAGAGGCCTGATTTTTTTGATGGCGCAGCTCAAATTCCTGTACGTTGGGAAGCGTTTCCTGGAAGAGTATTACACTATTTAGAAGATGAGTTTAAAACCTATTATAAAGATAGTATTAAAAAGGCAAATAATACAAGCATTAATTACAGGCAGCTTGCAATGTACAGAATGTACGAAATGGTTGACATAGGACCTGAAGCTTTTCAAAAAAAGTATAACAATAATTTAGTGTTTATTCCTAAAAGCCCTTGTAATCCAAATCTAGATTCTTTAAAATTATTTGATCCACTAGGACCAAGAGGTTGGTTGGATGAATATTGCGAAATGGGAATTAAAAGAAATGCCTCAAAAAAAATTACAAAACTACATTTTACATGTGAAAACCCAGAGTATTACTGGACCATGTGGAAAATTGATCCTAAGAAAGTTCTTGAAATATATAGAAATACATTGGGTAATGACAATATACAATTAGAAGATTTATACTTAACAGATGCTTTAGGAAATAGCGTAATTGATAGAACTACGCAGTTACCAGCATATAACCCTATCAATAAATGGAATAATGGAACCGAAATGACTGCAACTAAAGGTGGTGCAATGCATTTAACAAGTCCACCAAACGAATTGAGTGCAGAAATTGTACTTGCTGGTGGTGGTGCTGTATTGAGAAGTTATGATGAGGAAGAGAATGCTACTGCGAATACATTAATCTGTTGTAGTAACTACGGAAGAGCATATAGACATAGTGATCCACATATTGGGCAAAATGTTTACCAAGCAGTGCAAGAAGGTTTAGAAGTAACACTACTAAACCCTGTTGGATTATATTTACAAGAGCCTTTGTATAATTACTTTGAACTTCCTGCTAATGCACCAGTAGGATCCAAAATACAGGACTGTTTTCGTTTTGTACGTGGTGAAGTAAAGAATAAGCCAGGCCAACTAAAGTACCCTAATAATATGATTTTACATATGATTATGGAAGTTCCAAGCTCTTGGGATTTAAGTATCACCTTAGAAGACTTTAAAGTACTTGGAGAGAAATTAGAATATGGGTCACAAGTTATGGAAACGATTAAAGTACAATTGGCAGCAGCAGGAAAACCCGCTACAGCAAGTACAGAAGCTAAAGAACTAGATTGTGCAGCTGATAATGGCACTGTTGGTGTAAGCTATTTTGTAGATGCTAATATTTTAAAAACTAGCATTAGTAGCTACAATCAATTAAATATTAATGCTAATGTAACGAGTAATATTACACAAGTAGAGCAAGGCAGTACAGTTTCAGATCTAGCTGTTGTTATTGATAATGTTGTAGATAAATATGGTATAGGAATTAAACCAAAAACTTTTAAACCAGGAGATATTGAGATAAGTTTTCCTGAAACAAATATAAAAGTTACTTCAACATATGTAGGTAAAGATAAAGCATATACAGTCCTTACAGCAGAAGAAGAATATACTTTTAGTATTAGTGTAAAAGTGCCATTAAATCTACCAGTTGGTCAATATAGTATGTTAGTTACCAACAATAAGTTTGGATTAGCTATTCCATATATGATTGAAGTTGTTGCAGCAGGAACATTCACAGAATAGAAATCCATTTTAAAATATTTTTACAATGAAAATAAAATTTATAAGTATTATAGCAATCGTAGCGATAATCATCGTGAGTTGCAAAAAGAAAGAAAAGAAATATGCTGAAATTCCACTAATATCTGCTTCTGAAGCTTGTGGAGCAGGATGTGATACGTTAATTTTTAAACCAAATAGTCCAAAAGATGTTAAGATATTAAATCAGCAATGTGCAAATACATTTGCATGGCAATCATTTATAGCACTTACTTGGCCCTCAAGTCCAGTGGAAGCAGGACAACCTGATCGTTCAAAAAGTATTGAAGACTGGGGGAAACCCGGTGATTTAACTCCAATGGCATTTGGAACTTACAAAAAGGCCGAAGATATATTTACAGACCATAAGCCAACACGATGGGGGAATAATCTTGAAAAATTGATGGATACTATACCAAACGACAATCAATCAGCTAGGTCATTTGTAGATTTTAGTAAGTTTGACGATGATGCGGAAGTAGTTAATGAATTGTTCCAGGCTTCAGGAGGAACTTCGTGGTTAACGGATCAAAATGGGAATTTAATTTGGTATGAGATTAAAACAAATTATACAGAATTTGAATATATTGTCTCAAATAAGTTATATGATTTAGACGCTCAAAAAGAATTTGCTCAAAAGAAAGGTATCTGGTTGCCAAATGGATCTATAGAAATTAAGGCTGCTTGGCGTATTATTCCAGAGACAGATTATGAGAGACTCAAGAATCGTTATAAAATAATTACAGCAATTGTTCCGCAGTATGTAAGAATAAAGAGTAAGGATTCTGTAATTATGAAAGATTACAAAGAAATGAAACTAGGTTTGGTAGGTTTACATATTATTCAAAAAACACCTACAATGCCACAATTTCATTGGGCTACTTTTGAGCATGAGGATTTAGCTCCAGAAACGAACGTGAGTGAATCTGATGTAGATTGGTTACTATATAATCCTGAGAAATCTCAGGAGCCTACTAATCAAACTCCAAATGTTAAAAAAGATTCTATCGTTACGCCTGTACCCGGAATAGATGCTCAAGTTTTAAATAAATTTGTGAAGGAAAAAATTATTTCTTTAAGCCCGAAAAGTGTATTTCAGTATTATAAATTAGTAGATAGCCAATGGCCGTCAAGTGCTGTTGCTGATGAGGATAACAATACCTATACTCCTTTAAAAAGTGGAGGAAAAACACCTATGGTATTAACCAATGTATCTATGGAAACTTATGTACAAGGAATCTCTTGTTTGGATTGTCATGTTAATGCCGGAATTGATCATGATAAAGGGATACCTGAACATGCTTCCGATTATAGTTTTATGTTTGGTATGGCAAAAACTCAAATAAAACAGGAAAAATAATTTTTTTGAACTTCTAGAATTAACTAAGTACGCATAAAAAATAAGATTATATAAAACTAGATACTGGTTTTATATAATCTTATTTTTTATGTGCTAATCAGTATGTATTTCTGTAGTTTACGGTTAATTTAGATTAATTATTATCAGATAAATTCATTCATCGATAAATATTTAATTAAATGAATATTCGTTCAGTTAAATGTTTATTTATATATTTGCATTATGAGAGAAAGAGATGTACAAAAACAAAAAGCTGTAATTGAAGCAACAATCAAGGTTATTAACGAGATTGGATTTGTATCAGCGTCTATTTCAAAAATAGCAAAAGAAGCTGGGGTCTCTGTTGGAACTATATATATATATTACGAGAATAAAGAGGATTTGGTAGTTTCCATTTATTATGAAGTTAAAAAAGATATTACTTCGTTTTTATATCAAGATTTGGATGAAACCATGTCCGTGGAGCAGAATTTTAAAGTACTATGGGAAAATACAATTAAAGCAGGGGCTCAAATAGTGAATTTAATATCTTATTCGGAGCAATTTGCAAA
>Ga0209292_1007715_pt1 | contig 10145 bp, 9 predicted proteins | sample GOMGulsemesocosm_2_FD_184634 | JGI IMG/M metagenome (GOLD analysis project Ga0209292, IMG submission 184634) | Methane-oxidizing microbial communities from mesocosms in the Gulf of Mexico - GOM9C Gulf of Mexico (SPAdes) (version 2) | ecosystem: Environmental > Aquatic > Marine > Cold seeps...
GCTACCAAGCTGCGCTAATCACCGACATATTCTCTCAATATTTCATTAGTAGAACTAACAAAGTAAAGATGGGGTGGCTAAAGGGATTTGAACCCTCGACAACCGGAATCACAATCCGGGGCTCTACCAACTGAGCTATAGCCACCATAACACTTTTCTATACGTACCAATAATAAGGTATGTATGGTGCGCCCTGTAGGATTCGAACCTACGACCCACGCCTTAGAAGGGCGTTGCTCTATCCAGCTGAGCTAAGGGCGCACATTTCCTACAAAGCATATTCACTTTTATTAAAAACTACAATAAAAGTGGTCGGTGATGCAAGATTCGAACTTGCGACCCCTTGGACCCAAACCAAGTGCGCTACCAAGCTGCGCTAATCACCGATTTATGCTGTTGTAACAAGCAGAGAACTGTCTCGTTTCAACGGATGCGGATATTACCGACTTGCTTACCTTCCGTCAAACCTTTTTTATAAATAAATAGCTGTTCGCTCACTTTTAGCACAAGTCGTTGGATTCTTCATCTAGTAGTATTGTTTTTGTGCTTTTCCTTAATCTGATTATCAATTTATGGCTTCATTTTATTTGGTGAACTATTTAGCCATTAAATGAATGGGATTTGATGAAGTCTATATGACTTACTAAAGAGCCTCTTAATAAGAAGGTTTTGCTTATAACTTGCTATAATATTTAACGGATACATCAGCTTAATCAGGAAGTTATTTTCTATCTATGCTTGAGTTGCTCTTTACAAAAAAAGCACTAAGGCCCCTACTACGCCTGACTATTGTATACAATGCCGAATATGTATTCACAAACTTGCTTTGATAAATAACTCAATCACAACTGAAGGGACAATAATAAAAGTAAACCTACAATACCCGTGTGGATTATGCCAAAATAAGGGTGTTTTTTATTATTTAATCCAAGGCTAATAGTAGAGTTATGACAGCATCATTGATCGATGGCAAAGCAATTGCCAAACAAGTTAGAGATTCAGTTAAAGAAAAAGTGAGCTTACGTATAAATAAAGGCTTAAGAGCACCAGGTTTAGCCGTTATCTTAGTTGGCTCAGATGCTGCTTCACAAGTTTATGTGGGTAGTAAGCGTAAAGCTTGTGAAGAAGTTGGTTTTGTATCGCGATCTTATGACTTACCTAAGACGACCTCAGAGCAAGAGTTGCTAGATTTAGTTAGTGAATTAAATAACGATGACGCAATTGATGGCATTTTAGTACAACTTCCCTTACCGACAGGTTTAAATGCTGACCTAATCATTGAACACATTAACCCACTTAAGGATGTTGACGGCTTTCATCCCTCTAATGTTGGCAAATTAGCATTAAGGCAACCGGGTCTTAGACCTTGCACTCCTAAAGGTATTGTCACCTTAATTAAATCTACAGGCGTTGATCCTAAAGGTTTAGATGCCCTAGTTATTGGAGCTTCAAACATTGTCGGTCGACCTATGACCTTAGAGCTTTTATTAGCTAAGTGCACAGTTACAACCACACATCGCTTTACTAAGGACCTAGAAGGTAAAGTGCGAAACGCAGACCTTATTGTAATAGCCGTCGGCAAGCCGGGCTTTATACCCGGTGAGTGGATTAAAGAAGGCGCAATTGTGATCGATGTAGGTATTAACCGCCTAGATAATGGTAAGTTAGTGGGTGATGTAGAATTTGATGTTGCTAAAGACAAAGCCGCCTTTATCACACCTGTACCTGGCGGTGTAGGCCCGATGACAGTAGCTAGCTTAATTGAAAACACCTTAATTGCTTGCGAACAAGCCTCTGAGTAATAAGCTAACTAAAAGCTAACCTACGATTCATAGCTAGAAAATCAAAAAAAAGGGTGAACACTTATAGTGTTCACCCTTTTATTTATCTTAGCGTTAACTTAGCTTGATTTAACTATATACTATGCCTTACGCCATGTAGTTTTACCGGCACTATCTTCTAAGACAACATTCATGGCATTAAGCTTATCACGTGCATCATCAGCAAGTGCCCAATCTTTATCTATTCGTGCTTGATTACGTTGCACAATCAGCGCCTCTATCTCAGCCACTTCGTCATTATCATTATCACCTTGCAAGAAAGTTGCAGGGTCAAGTTGTAATAAACCAATAATTTCACCAAGTTTAACCAAGGTTGAAGCAAGGTCCGATGCTAAAACGCTATCGTTTGCGGTCTTGGCAACATTCAGTTCTTTTGATATTTCAAATAAAACAGCTAATGCCTGTGGCGTATTAAAGTCATCATCCATTGCTTGGCAAAATTGTTTAACAAAAGTTGAATCTTTATTAAGTACATAGTCACTTTGAGTATCTACATCACGTAGCGAAGTGTAAATGCGTTCAACTGATGCTCTTGCTTGCGTTAAATTATCAGTTGAATAGTTTAATTGACTACGGTAGTGCCCTGTTGTTAAGAAGAAGCGTACAGTTTCTGCATCATATTGTGCTAATACATCACGTATAGTGAAGAAATTGCCTAATGATTTAGACATTTTCTCTTGGTCTACCTGCACCATACCTGTATGCATCCAATAATTTACATAAGGTGTGTCAAGTGCACAGCAGCTTTGCGCTACTTCATTTTCATGATGAGGGAAAGTTAAATCTGAGCCTCCGCCATGAATATCAAAATGATGACCTAATTCTTTAGCATTCATTGCTGAACATTCAATATGCCAGCCAGGACGACCTTCGCCCCATGGCGATGACCAGCTTGGCTCGCCAGGTTTAGCCGATTTCCATAAAACAAAATCAAGCGGGTTATTTTTATTCTGATCAACTTCAACTCGAGAGCCTGCTTGTAATTGCTCAAGGTTCTGACCGCTAAGCTTACCGTACTGCTCATAGCTTGCTACATTAAATAGCACATCGCCCTGCCCGGTAGCTTCTGCATCAGCACCTGCAACATAAGCATGTTTTTTTGCTACCAAGGTTTCAATCATAGTGATGATTTCACCCATATGCGTAGTAACTCTTGGCTCTAGATCAGGCCTTGCCATGTTAAGTGAATCAAAATCTTGATGCATTGCAGCTATGGTTCGCTCAGTAAGCTCTTCAGTGCTTTCATTATTTTCATTGGCACGCTTAATTATCTTATCTTCGACATCTGTGATGTTGCGAACATAGTTAACCTCATAACCAGAGAAACGTAAATAACGAGCAATATTATCAAAACTAATATAAGTTCGACCGTGACCAATATGGCATAAGTCATAAACTGTGCAACCACAAACATATAAGCCCACTTTACCTGCATTGATTGGTGTAAAGGTTTCTTTTTGACGACTTAAGGTGTTGTATATCTGCAACATGAGGTTTTATGACTCCTACTGAGTGGTTTTATATGAATAAGTTATAGATTGTACCTGAACAAATCTAAAGGATCATCAAGACTCATACCAAATACATCAATTAATTGACCACTTAGCGAGAATTAAAAGGCATATAGGCAAGGCATTGATTGAAGAGAATGGTTATTCCCTTGTAAAAATCAATAACGCTGCATATATGCCTTTTAAACTCGCCTTTCAGGAGTTCATTAGCAACCTGATAACCACACAAAACCAACCAAATATAGAATAACTATGTTTAATGAGTTTTGCTCGTTCTAAGCTCGCTAATAGATCTCTAAGTTGATCAGTTTATTGATGTAATTGGTATATGCACTTTATAGCAAGTTAGCGTACAATTATGGCAATTAATTTATCAGAACAATTTATCCGAAGAATTTACCCAACTTAATAAGAGACAATTATGATCACATTTAAAACAACCCTTGGCGATATCAAAATAGCACTAGACTTCGATAACGCACCTGAAACGGCAAAAAATTTCCAACAATATGTTGAAGAAGGTCATTACAACGGCACTATCTTTCATCGTGTTATTAAAGGTTTTATGGCACAAGGTGGTGGTTTTGCTCCAGGTTTAGAAGAAAAAGAAACTCGTGCAAGTATTAAAAACGAAGCAAACAATGGTTTAAGTAACAAACGTGGCAGCTTAGCTATGGCGCGTACTCAAGAGCCTCATTCAGCTTCGGCACAATTCTTTATCAATTTAACTGATAATAATTTCTTAGATTTTACTGCAGAAAATATGCAAGGCTGGGGATATTGTGTATTTGGTGAAGTGGTAGAAGGCATGGACATTGTTGATAAAATGACTTTAGTTGAAACTGGCAACATGTATGGCCATGGTGACGTTCCTAAAGATGATATTTTAGTTGAATCAGCAATTGTTGAGTAACATTAACAAATAATGACTCAAAAACATAAAACAGCAGTAACCTACTTTATTGCTGATTTACATTTAAGCGAAAACAGGCCTGACATTAGCGCCTGTTTTTTTCGCTTTCTTGAAAATGAAGCTGTCCAAGCTGAAAAACTTTATATTCTCGGTGATTTATTTGAAGCTTGGGTTGGCGACGATGATGATAGTCCATACCTTAAGGCTATTGCTATTGCTTTAACTAAGTTAAATCAGTCAGGTACTCAGATTTATTACATTCACGGCAATAGGGATTTTTTGCTAGGTAAGCGCTACGCCAAGCTATCTAGTATGCAATTACTGCCTGAAATAGATACTATCGATCTTTATGGTCAACGTGTAGTAATCATGCATGGTGATACCCTTTGTACACGTGATATTAACTATCAAGCTTTTAGAAAAAAGTCTAGGTCATGGTGGTGGCAAGGAGCAGTTAAAAGCTTACCGCTTTTTATCCGTAAAAAAATGGCGGCAAACTATCGACAAAAAAGTGCTGCCGCAACAGCGTTGAAATCACAAGAAATAATGGATGTTACCCCTGTTGAGGTCATCAATTGTCTTGAATCTTATCAAAGCCAATTACTAATTCATGGCCATACCCATAGACCAGCGGTACATAATATTTCAGCAAATGGTAGTAGTGCGCAACGTATAGTTTTAGGTGATTGGTACGAGCAAGGTGCTTGGCTAAAAGTAACACCTGAATCTATTGAGTTATTAAATAACCCTTTAACGTAATTTTCCTCTGCCCTCCGCATAGGTTTACTACGAGAATATAAATAATAACGGACAAACCATCCGCCGTTATTATTTACATTATTACTTCTGCAAGTAGCTTACACTGGTAGTCCGGAATGAAACTTAAAGTCTTCATCAGGTGATGAAATTAACTCCGCCTCAACCTTAGCAAAATAGCCAATACGTTCATCAATGTCTTTTCCAGCCACTTGCTTAGCAAGCGTTAAGTAATCTTCATAATGACGCGCTTCAGAGCGCAATAAAGAGATATAAAACTTATTTAAATCATCATCTAAATGTGGAGCTAACTTAGCAAAACGTTCACATGAACGTGCTTCAATGAAGGCTCCGATAATTAACTTATCAACAAGAGCATCAGGCTCAAAAGTTTTTACGTGCTTTAGCATACCTTTAGCATACCTACCTGCGGTAATACCATCAAAAGGAATATCGCGCTTAACCATTATTTCAAGTACTTGATAAAAGTGATGTAACTCTTCTTTAATCAATAGCACCATTTTATCAATTAGGTCTTGGCCATAAGGAGACTTCCCTTGTGCTGTACTGCTTTTCGGCATTATGGCTTTCGATAAGTTATTTTTATTCGCAAGAGAAGCCAAGTTGCCTCTTTTTTTATAAAGAAACTCTTCATATGGCTTAAACCATTCCAATAAAACCTTACTGCTCTCTTTATCTACCGCATATTTTCGAATAAGAAACATCGCGGTTTGTCCCGCTTTGAGCTCACACGCCAAGTGGTCACGTAAAATGATCGGCAAATTTTCTGTTTTTTTAGCTTCATCTATCCACTCATCAGGGGTTTCGCACGATAAAAAATTTAGGATAGGTATTAATAGTTGCTCGGCTTCAGTCATTTGTTTGTCTCTGCGAGAATAGCTATGGCTATATCTAGATCTAGGGAATACGAATAATTGCGCTATTTTAAAAGTCTATTTCTTGAGATACTAGCAAAATCTGTTTTTTACCTTACATAGATCAATTTTATGCCTTCTATTATTAAGAAAAAGCTAACAAACAAAAATGCTGCGCAAAAACTTGTCAAACAACATGCTAAATTGGTACACAGTGAGGACATGAAAGTAACCTCTCATGTACAGCGTGAGTCAGATGAGTGGATATTAAATACACTAATGCTGGATAAAATTGATGTGCCATTTAAATATAAGCGTAAAAAACTTTATCAAAGTCTTAAAGGTCAGAGGGTAAATTTAACTTATTACCCTGAAACTGAGACTATTGCAGGCTTTAATATTGAAGTTATGTCGGTAGTACGAATAAAGGTTAGCTAAGACTGCCTAGATAAACATTATACCTTTATCGCAAAAAAGTATTAAAAATCTATTCTATAGAGCTTTATTGATTATTTATCAATCAATCCTTGACGGATCACCTTATTTCTCGCATAAGTATAATAGTAATAATAAGAGTACTGATGGCTTAATTATTAATTGTTGTTTATTTTGACTAAAAAGTACTTTCCGAATACTTACGTGCGAGAGGAAGAATTATGATACTAAACCACATATGGGGCCTTTATGCCCACCCTAAAGAAGAATGGCATATTATAGAAAAGCGTCACGAAAGCTTAAGTTATAGCTTAATGCATATTTTAACCATAGCGCTAATACCTACAATATGTAGTTTTTATGCTGCGGCCTACATTGGTTGGACAATTGGTGTTGGTGACCCCATAAAGATAAGTGTTGGTAGTGCTCAAGTTATGGCACTTAGCATGTATTTCGGCTTGGTTTTTGGTGTATTCGCCTTAGCTTATTTGATCCAGTGGATGGCGAAGACATTCGATTCTAAGCCTGATTTTGTTCAAGCACTTGAACTTGCTGCATATACTGCTACACCATTACTTATGGTAGGCATAACAGCATTGTTCCCGGTACTTTGGTTTGTTGCTTTAGCTGGCATTGTTGCCGTGGCTTACTCTATCTACCTGTTATATTCAGGTGTTCCTATTATGATGAATATTCCAGAGGAAAAAGGCTTTATCTATTCAAGCTCTGTAGTTACCTGTGGTTTAGTGCTATTAGTCGCTTTAATGGCTTTTACTGCGGTGATGTGGACAATGGGCTTTGGTCCTGAGTTTGTTTCCTAATACTTTATTTTCGCCACGAATATAAACTAAAATTTAGCGTTAGTTAAATATTCGCGTTAGACAAATAAAAAGCCCAACGTCTCATTGAGATGTTGGGCTTTTCTTTGTTTATATTTTGCTTGTAGTGATTATTTAACTATCACTTAGCGATGAATAGAAAGCTATTCAGCGCCTTCATTATGCATATCAATAATTGAGTCAGCATTTTTGTCTGATTCTTCTTTACTAGTATTGTTGCGTAATGCATCAAGTTTTTCTAAGTACTCTTGGTCGATGTCATTAGTTACATAACAACCATCAAAGACTGATGTATCAAATGCTTTAATATCTGGATTGCCAGAACTTACCGCTGCAACTAAATCTTCAATGGTTTGAAAAATAAGTTTATCTGCACCAATTAAATTACAAATGTCATCTAATTCGCGGCCATGTGCAACTAACTCATTAGCACTTGGCATATCAATACCATAGACATTAGGGAATCTAACTTCTGGTGCTGCGGAGGCAAAATAAACCTTCTTTGCACCGGAAGCACGCGCCATATCGATGATTTGCTCAGAGGTTGTTCCACGTACAATAGAGTCATCAACTAATAATACATTTTTACCTTTAAACTCAGTACCGATAGCATTAAGTTTTTGGCGAACCGACTTTTTACGCTGCTCTTGACCAGGCATAATAAAAGTACGGCCAATATATCGGTTTTTAACAAAACCTTGGCGGTAAGGCAAGTCAAGGTGATGCGCTATTTGCAAAGCAATATCACACGAAGTTTCAGGAATAGGAATAACAACATCAATGTCGATATCTTGCCATTCTTCAGCAATCTTCTCACCTAACTTAGTACCCATCTCTACACGTGATGCGTATACAGACATCTTGTCCATAGTTGAGTCAGGACGAGCGAAATAGACAAATTCAAAAATACATGGGCTATAAACAGGGTTTTCTGAACATTGTTGGCTATGTATTTGGCCATTTTCAGAAAAGAAAATTGTTTCACCTGGTGCGACATCACGCACAAATTCAAAAGAACAAGCATCAAGGGCTACTGACTCAGAAGCAACCATGTACTCTACGCCTTGTTCAGTTTCACGCTTACCAAACACTAGAGGGCGAATTCCATTAGGGTCACGAAATGCAATCATGCCATGGCCGACTATTAAAGCTACACTGGCATAAGCACCACGAACACGTTTATGAACCTTTGCGACCGCTGTAAAGATATCATCTGGAGTAAGAGCAATATTTTCACTTTGTTGTAATTCATGTGCCAAAATATTTAGCAAAACTTCAGAATCAGAGGTGGTATTAACATGACGACGTGCCTCATTAAATAACCATGTTCTTAATTCTTCTGCATTTGTTAAGTTACCATTATGTGCTAACGATAAACCAAAAGGTGAGTTTGCATAGAAAGGCTGAGCTTCCGAAGAGCTAGACGTTCCTGCTGTAGGGTAACGGATATGACCAATACCTATATTACCTTGTAAACGTAGCATATGGCGTGTATGAAAAACATCTTTCACTAAACCATTGCCCTTACGAAGTCTGAAGGTATTATTATTAATAGTTACAATACCTGCAGCATCTTGACCACGATGCTGAAGTACAGTTAATCCATCATATAAATACTGACTAACAGGGTTTTTTCCAACAATACCAACAATGCCACACATGAAAACTTCTCCGCAAAAAAAATATTTACAATATCTAACCAGCTAGAGCGTTATGCCTAGGATGGAATGAACCATCAGCTAAATATTGAATTATAGGATATTGAAATAATATTTTATAAAATACTGTATACGGGTACTCCGCATACTCTTAGCCGTTACCTGAACAGCTAAGTTATATAACTAGATGATCCTTTAAGGTATTCAAAAAACCACTCTACGACTAATTGAAATTCAGGGATTAATTCTGAACTTTTCCACCACAGTGTATTTTCTGCACCGGTAAAAGCATCAACAAAAAAGATCATGGCACTTATAATAAGTACACCACGTAATGCACCAAAAACAAGACCAAGAATACGATCTGTTCCCGAAAGCCCCGTTTTACTGACTAGTTGCCCAATAAGATAATTAACCAAAGCACCGAGCACTAAGGTCGTAATGAAAAGAATGGCAACAGCTGCTGCATTTCGCAAGAATTGATCGGAAATATTGGTAAGGAGATTTGCTAGGTTTGCATAAAAAGTACTGGCGATAAAAAAGGCGCTGATCCAAATCACTAATGATACCGCTTCTTTTGCAAAGCCACGTATCAAACTAACCAGTGTTGATATGCCTATAATCGCTAGAATAGCGTAATCTATCCAAACCATAACTTGAACGTCTCGTTGAGTTTCTCTAAATTAGAGGCGCGCATTCTATCAGAATCCGCCAAATAATACCTAATTTTTTATAAAGAACTATTACTTCGTCGGCTTAAAGCTCGCGACTTTCCCTTGGATACCGGTGAGTTTTTTCAAGGCTGGTATTTTCTTTATCAAAGTCGTCTTTATTAATTCTGGACCAATAATAACTTTAGTTAATATACCCTGCTTGGTTTTAATCGGCTTAGTGAAAGCAATATAACCTTTAGATTTCAACTTTTTTAATAACTGGGCAACATTATCTTTATCTTTAAAGCTACCTAAGTGAATAACCCAAGCTTCTTTAGCTATTGCTTTTTCAGGGAGTTTTTTACTTGGTTGACTTACCACTTTTACCGGAGCTTTCACTGCTGGTGTGCTAATTACTGTTTTGCTTTTTACTTTAGCTATATCAGCCTGTTTAGCTGATATAGCTAAAGTGCTATTGGCAATGTTATCAATCGCAACTTCATTAGAGATTGTTGTGGCTTGTTTTCGGGTCAGTTTATCTTCAGGGAAGGGTTTATTAGTCAATTTACCAGAAAAAACTTCAGCTTTGGGAATGGCTTCAAAATCTGCTTGGTGTGAGTTTTTTTCACCGTCGAGTACATCGGGTACAAATATAATAACTACG
>Ga0209292_1007717_pt1 | contig 10144 bp, 8 predicted proteins | sample GOMGulsemesocosm_2_FD_184634 | JGI IMG/M metagenome (GOLD analysis project Ga0209292, IMG submission 184634) | Methane-oxidizing microbial communities from mesocosms in the Gulf of Mexico - GOM9C Gulf of Mexico (SPAdes) (version 2) | ecosystem: Environmental > Aquatic > Marine > Cold seeps...
ATTCAATGATTTTTAACCAAGTATAATTTATCACTAATAAAATAGCGGCACAATGTATGCTCAATTATCAGCTTTCATTATGAGATTTTAAATATACTTATTGTAATAACAAACATATAGAAAGAATAAATATTTTTGACCATTTAAACTAACGTAATCCTCTCTTATTCAATGTTTAATTGATTTTTTAATCACTAAATGACTGGAATATCGTAAAATTTTAATGGTTGTATGCAAATAGGTTATATCTGTGAGATGTTTAAAGATTTACCGATGAACAATGTAATTAAACTCGGCTCTGCAATTTAAAACTTAATAACAAAACCGAGTTGAGAAATGGCTTAATCTGGGCGGTGTGTTTTTGAAGTGGTCGCTTTAATTAAATAGGCATATTCACTAACGTCTGAGTTGTCGATATGGATGGTCGACTCTTGACCAAACATCATCGTAAGTTTTGGTGTAGCAATGGTTTTAGCGCTTGATTGGGTAGACTCCACTAATTCATATTCTATAAAGACTGCGTTACCAACATCCTTTACTTTGAAATTTAAAGTTATATCTTCACCAATTTTAAGAGTCGATTTTTCATTAAAATCTACCCAAACTTTCACTATAGAATCGGTTGAATCAGCTAAAGCACCTTGTTTGTTGTTAGTGACATTGATATCAAAATCAATAAGCGCGCCCAGCTGCTTTTTCTCGCTGTTAAGCGATGGTTTACTTTCGTAACTTGTTGCGGTGGCTAGTGCATTCCATGACATTGTTGTTACAGCTGACAGTGCGATGAGAGAATAACTTAGTTTTTTTCTGAGGGTCATTTTTCTTTGCTCCTTGAGTAGTTTTATTCGTGAAATATTGTTGGTGAATGTTGAGGTTGCACCACATGCAAAATTGTACTTTGCTTGACGATGCGTAGATAAAATTAATGTGGCTAAATCTTCAATGTAATTAGCTTTTCCATAGGTATTACTGGTGTGCTCATCACATCTGGTTTCTATGAAGAATCGGTTTAGGTTGATGAGCTTAGTCATCAGTGGATTCCACCAAAATAGGCATTGTGTTAGCTCTAATAATAATAACCGTAAGTTATCTCTACTAATTGAATGCTGTTTTTCGTGAGCAATAATTAATGCCATATGCCTGGGGTTTGTAATTTGTTTTGAGATAATGATGACAGGACTTAAAATGCCTAATAATAAGCCACTCGATGTTTGGTTCGATGAATAGATGGGAATCTGGTGGTTTGTGCTTAGATCATCTAAAAGCGTTAATGAAGGCTCATTAAGTAGGTCACTGCGCCATTTTATTGAGTCGATAAGTCTTGTAATAAATACAAATACACCAATACCTATGAGTGACCCAAAGGTACTATTGATCCACAAATCGATATCTAAAAAATTTTGGTGTTCGTTATAAACATTTGCAGTGGAACTTAATTGAGAAAAAGCCACTATGACAGGCTCAATTAATACTGTTTGCGGTATTAATTGAGCGATGAAAGAATAGGGGATAAACCACGCTATTATCGCTAAAGACGACAAATAATAATTGGCGTTACTGGTGCCTTTGCCAAACCTAATAAGCGCCAAAGCAACACAAGAAATAACAATACTTATGTAGAGATAGTCTGCCATTTATTTTAAATCCTTCTTTCTTTCTTTTAAAACAGATTCTAAATATTCAATATCTTCTAAATTGAGTTCTTCTTGTTCTAAAATATGGGCAGCCAACGGGCGGCTTTTTCCCAAAAACACTCTGTTGATAAAATCTTTAATTAGGGGCGTGCGTACACTATTTTTTTCAGTAATCGCTGAATAAAAAATAGTTCTCCCTTCGCATCTATTACGCTCAATTGATTTCTTTTTTTCTAACCTATCAATGATAGTTTTTACGGTTGAATATTTAACGTCTCTGCGTTGCTCGATAATTTTATGAATTTGTGGTGCTGTGGCTTCGTCTATTTCCCAAAACAATTGCATGACTTCAAGTTCAAAATCTGACAATGACATATGTATTTCTCGCTTAGTATATCTACGCGTGTAGAGATGCAACGTGTTTTTTAACATCAGACAATAAAACATGATAATTTCTATCTCCATGTTATTAAAAATAGTAATTATCTAGTCATTTTGTCGACAATCTGGCCTTTTATGTTGACCAAAGCTAAAAAAAGTCGCAATATTGTCGACACTTCAAGTGATGGACAATATACCAAACGATGACATTTTTTACCGAACAGCCAGTGACAGCCGCTGATGCAACGTTTTTTCAGTTAAGAAAAGACATTGTCGAAGGTGATATCGAGGCTGGGTCTAAGCTGAGTGAAACACAATTGTCGACAAAATATGAAGTGAGCAGGGCGGTCATTCGCGAAGCCATCAATCGACTTGAAGCATCCAATCTTGTAGAGCGTAAAGCAAACATTGGCGCTAGGGTTGTTGCGTTAACACCCCAAGGCTTGATTGAACTGTATCAGGTGCGAGAAGCACTTGAAGGCATGGGCGCACGTTTAGCAGCTAAGAACATGACGGATGAAGAAATTAGTGACTTACAGCAGTTGCTCGAATCTCATTCTCAAAAGGTAAAAAGTGGCGAGTCATATTATCAAGAAGCCGGTGATGTAGATTTTCATTATCGTATTATTGTTGGTAGTAAAAACAATCATCTAATTCGTACATTGATTGACGGTATTTATCATTTAGTACGTATGTATCGCGTGCAACTTGGCATGGCCGGACCCCGTGTAACGACAGCATTTGATGAGCACAAACATATTGTTCAAGCCATCAGTAATCGGGACCAAGAGCTGGCGGAGATGTTAATGCGTCGTCACATTACATATTCAATGAAAAATGTTGAAACCAAATTGTAACAATTATAGGCGACACTCAATGGAGTGTTGTCGTCATCAAATAAGAAATAAGCCACTTAGGCGAGGAAAATATCATGAGCGCAGGCAAGAAATTTAGAGCAGCACTCGCTGCAAATAGCCCATTACAAATAGTGGGTACTATTAATGCTTATTCAGCCATTATGGCGAAACAAATTGGCCACCAAGCCATTTATTTATCAGGTGGCGGTGTTGCCAATGCATCATACGGCTTACCAGATTTAGGTATGACGTCATTAAATGATGTGATTGTAGATGTGCAGCGTATTACGTCGGCGTGTGATTTACCGTTATTAGTGGATATTGATACGGGCTGGGGCGGTGCATTTAACATTGCTAAGACAGTTAGAGACATGGAAAAAGCAGGGGCAGCTGCAGTTCATATGGAAGATCAAGTAGCGCAAAAGCGTTGTGGTCATCGTCCTAATAAAGAGATTGTCTCAACAGCAGAAATGGTTGATCGTATTAAAGCGGCCGTTGATGCGCGCATCGATCCAGACTTTTTCATCATGGCGCGTACCGACTCTTTCGCACAAGAAGGCTTAGAAGCCGCCATTGAACGTGCAAAAGCTTATGTTGCTGCTGGTGCTGATGGAATTTTTGCTGAAGCTGTAAAAACCGAAGAACATTATCGTGCATTTAGTGAAGCGTTAGACGTGCCAATTTTAGCGAATATTACCGAATTTGGACAAACCGAACTGTGGAACAAAGAACAATTAGGTGAGTGGGGCGCTGCGATGGTGCTTTATCCGTTGTCTGCCTTTAGAGCGATGAACAAAGCGGCTGAAATGGTTTATACCAGTATTTTAGAACAAGGCGACCAAAAAGCCGTGGTTGATACGATGCAAACGCGCATGGATTTATACGACTACCTTGGTTATCACGAGTATGAGAAAAAGCTTGATAACCTATTTGCTGAAGGCAAAAATAAGTAGATTAAATTTATAGTAATTAAATAATAAGATTGGCAAAAAAATAAGTCAGGAGAATAGCAATGAGCGATAAAAAATTAAGTGGTGCTGGTTTACGTGGTCAAAGTGCTGGTGAAACAGCGTTATGTACCGTAGGTAAAAGCGGTAGTGGATTAACTTACTGTGGTTATGATGTTAGCGATTTAGCGGACAACGCTACTTTTGAAGAAGTAGCTTATTTGTTGTTTAACGGTGAACTGCCTAATCAAACACAGTTAACGGCTTATAAATCTGAGCTTTTTGCTATGCGTGATTTACCACAAGCCTTGAAAGAAGTATTAAAACTAATTCCTAAAGATGCCCATCCAATGGATGTCATGCGCACAGGCTGTTCATTCTTAGGCAACTTAGAGCCAGAGAATGATTTTAGTGAGCAACATACTGCCGCTAATCGCTTGTTGTCTGCCTTTCCTGCGATTATGTGTTATTGGTACAAATTCAGCCATGACGGTGAAGAAATTAGCTGTGTGACAGATGAAGAGTCACTAGGTGGCCACTTCTTACATTTATTAAATGGTGCAGCGCCAAGCGAGCAACACAGACGCGTGATGGATGTGTCTTTAATTTTATACGCTGAGCATGAATTTAACGCGTCAACATTTACAGCTCGTGTGTGTGCTTCAACGCTATCAGACATGTACTCATGCGTCACTGGTGCTATTGGTACACTGCGCGGACCATTACATGGCGGTGCAAACGAAGCGGCGATGGACATGATTCAAAGCTTTAAATCACCAAGTGATGCTAAAGAGCAAATGGCTGGCATGTTAGAGCGTAAAGAAAAGATTATGGGCTTTGGTCATGCGATTTACCGCACGTCAGATCCACGTAACGTGATTATTAAAAAATGGTCACAAAAGCTAGCACAAGAAAATGGCGATACGTCACTTTATGACATCTCTGTCGCGTGTGAAGAGTTCATGTGGGACACTAAAAAGTTATTCTGTAACGCCGATTTCTTCCATGCTTCAACGTATAACTACATGGGTATTCCAACAAAACTATTCACGCCAATCTTTGTTTGTTCTCGCCTAACAGGCTGGGCTGCACACGTTATTGAACAACGTTCAAATAACCGCATTATCCGCCCAAGCGCCGATTACACAGGCAGCGAACCACGCACAGTAACACCAATTAGCGAACGATAGTTTTCAACCTCCCACATGAATAAGTGTAGGAGGTATTTTCGCTGCGAAATAGGTGGTATCAGCTGACTCATTGTAAGAGTTTTTTTTCAGGGATGAAAAACCAAGCGTACAGGGATGTATTTATAGCGCTCTTGCAATGAGTTGGGTGATGAGTGCCACATAGTTACAAAAGAAAACCCCACGGAAACACTTATGAACAATATTTTATATCGTAAAAAACTAACGGGTACCTCGTTAGATTACTATGATACGCGCGCTGCCATTGAAGACATTCAAGCAGGCGCCTATGCCAAATTACCCTACACATCACGCATCTTAGCTGAGCAGCTAGTGCGTCGTTGTGAACCAAACGATCTGACTGCGGCACTTGAGCAGCTTATCTTTCGCAAACAAGACTTAGATTTTCCTTGGTATCCTGCCCGCGTTGTTTGTCATGATATTTTAGGACAAACCGCGCTAGTTGATCTTGCTGGACTGCGTGATGCGATCAGCGATCAAGGCGGCGATCCTGCCAAAGTAAATCCTGTTGTACCTACTCAGCTTATTATCGATCATAGTTTGGCTGTAGAGCACGGCGGCAGTGACGTAGACGCGTTTGACAAAAATCGCGCGATTGAAGACCGTCGTAATGAAGATCGTTTTCACTTTATCAACTGGTGTCAAAAAGCCTTTGATAATATTGATGTTATTCCTGCGGGCAATGGCATCATGCACCAAATTAACTTAGAAAAAATGTCACCTGTCATTCAAGCACGTGACGGCATTGCATTTCCAGATACCTGTGTTGGCACCGATTCACACACACCACACGTTGACGCGCTAGGCGTTATAGCATTAGGCGTTGGTGGTCTTGAAGCTGAAACCGTGATGTTAGGTCGCCCCTCAATGATGCGTTTACCAAACATTGTAGGTGTTGAGCTAACAGGCAAGCGCCAACCGGGCATTACAGCTACAGATATCGTACTCGCGATTACTGAATTTTTGCGTAATGCCAAAGTTGTTTCAGCCTACCTTGAGTTTTATGGTGAAGGGGCCGCTAATCTTAGTATTGGTGATCGCGCGACCATCTCAAATATGACGCCAGAATACGGCGCATCGGCAGGCTTGTTCTACATCGATGAACAAACGATTGATTACTTGAACATTACTGGGCGTGAGCCTGAGCAAGTTGCGTTAGTTAAGCAATATGCCCAAGAAACGGGGCTATGGAGCGACGACTTAGTGACCGCCGAATATGAGCGCGTTTTACACTTTGATTTATCCAGTGTTGGTCGTAACATGGCTGGTCCGTCAAACCCACATCGTCGTTTGCCGACTTCTGATTTAGTCAGCCGTGGCATTGCTAAAGAGTGGACCGAAACCGAAGGCGAAATGCCTGATGGTGCCGTCATTATTGCAGCGATTACCAGTTGTACCAATACGTCTAATCCACGCAATGTTGTTGCCGCAGCTTTGGTAGCGCGCAACGCCAACAAGTTAGGGTTATTACGTAAACCATGGGTTAAATCATCGTTTGCACCGGGGTCTAAAGTTGCTGAGCTTTATCTTAAAGATTCAGGCTTATTGACCGAGTTAGAGCAACTTGGTTTTGGCATTGTAGGATTTGCATGTACGACGTGTAACGGCATGAGCGGCGCACTCGATCCTAAAATCCAACAAGAGATCATTGATCGCGATCTATATTCAACGGCTGTCTTGTCTGGTAACCGTAATTTCGATGGTCGTATTCATCCCCATGCTAAGCAAGCATTTTTAGCATCACCGCCATTAGTTGTTGCTTATGCCATTGCTGGCACCATGCGTTTTGACATTGAACAAGATGCATTAGGTCATGATAAAGACGGTAATCCAATTACCCTAAAAGATATTTGGCCGTCTGATGAAGAAATTGATGCGATTGTGGCAAAGAGTGTGAAGCCTGAGCAATTTAAAGCTGTATATGAGCCAATGTTCAACGTTAAAGTTGAAATGGGTGAGCAAATTAAACCGCTATACGACTGGCGTGAAATGAGCACCTACATTCGCCGTCCTCCTTATTGGGAAGGTGCATTAGCGGGTGAACGCACCATGAAAGGCATGCGTCCATTAGCTGTGCTTGGTGACAACATTACGACAGATCATTTATCACCGTCTAACGCTATTCAGTTGGCCAGTGCTGCGGGTGCTTATCTTGATAAAATGGGTTTGCCAGAAGTTGATTTTAACTCTTATGCAACGCATCGTGGCGATCACTTAACAGCGCAGCGCGCAACCTTTGCTAATCCTAAACTGCTTAATGAAATGTGCCGAGATGACAACGGCGATGTTAAGCAAGGATCATTAGCACGTGTTGAACCTGAAGGTGTTGAGTCTCGCATGTGGGAAGCGATTGAAACCTACATGAGTCGTTCACAGCCGCTAATTATTGTAGCGGGCGCAGATTACGGTCAAGGTTCATCACGTGACTGGGCTGCAAAAGGCGTTCGTTTAGCAGGTGTTGAAGTTATTTTAGCCGAAGGCTTTGAACGTATTCACCGTACCAACTTAGTTGGAATGGGTGTATTGCCGCTTGAGTTTGTTAATGGCGAAACACGTCACACCCATAACATAGACGGCACTGAAACCTTTGATGTCATTGGCCAAGCAGCACCGGGCGCAGCCATCAAGGTACAAATAACTCGCGCTAATGGTGACGTGATAATCATCGACGCTAAATGCCGACTAGACACCGCCGAAGAAGTCTCAGTTTACGATGCTGGTGGAGTGTTGCAACGCTTTGCTCAGGACTTTTTAGAATCAAACGCTTAGTTATCATTACATTGATCACTATATATGACGTGCAAATTAAAATGTGAGCTCTCTTGGGCTTACCTATTGCACGCCAGTCACTTTTTTCTTTATGAAATACATCCGTGTATTTCACCCTGCGGGTCAGCCGATGGCTGCTCAAATTAGTTCCTGACTAATTTGTGCTTCGCCACTAGAATATAGGGAATATTCTAGGACTGCTTTAGCAGGTCGCGTAGCGATAAATCTCAGGACGAGATTTACAAAGAAAAGTAACCAAAAGAAAGGCGACCCGTACTTTTATCGCCGATCTTAAATTAGATATTGTCTGTTCAATGCCGTATTTAATCCGCATCCCTGCGGTAAATACTAAAAAATCATCCCTGATTTTTTCATCGGACAATGTCTAATTTAAGGCGATAAAAAACGGGAATAGCCGCGTTTCATTGTTCGTCTTTAATCTTGCTTGTAAAGAGCTTTTAAGAAGATAGCTTTGAAAAATTAAAGGATCTAAACATGACTCATTTACCTCAAATAAAAATCCCTGCTACTTACATCCGTGGTGGCACGTCAAAAGGTGTCTTTTTCAACCTAACAGACCTACCATTAGCAGCACAAACACCAGGCGCAGCCCGTGATGCTATGTTGCTGCGCGTTATTGGCAGCCCCGATCCTTATGGTAAACAAACCGACGGTATGGGCGGTGCAACATCAAGTACCAGCAAAACAGTTATCGTATCTAAAGGCACACAAACCGATCACGATGTTGACTACCTGTTTGGACAAGTTGCTATCGACAAACCCTTTGTCGATTGGAGCGGCAACTGCGGAAACTTGTCTGCAGCGGTAGCTTCATTTGCAATTTATAGCGGTTTAGTTGATTCACACAAAGTGCCAGAAAATGGCATAGCTATTGTTAAAATCTGGCAAGCTAACATCAAAAAAACAATAATCGCCCACGTGCCGATGGTTAATGGACAAGTCCAAGAAACAGGGGGCTTTGAGCTTGATGGCGTGACTTTCCCTGCGGCTGAAGTAGTGGTTGAGTTTATTGACCCTGCAGACGGCTCTGGCGCCATGTTCCCAACTGGTAATTTAGTTGATGAGCTAGAGGTTCCCGGTGTTGGCACGTTTAAGGCCACCATGATTAATGCGGGCATCCCGACCATTTTTCTAGAAGCAGATGCCCTTGGTTATGATGGCAGTGAGTTACAAGAAGCCATTAATGGTGACGCAAGCGCTTTAACTAAATTTGAAACGATTCGCGCTTATGGCGCTATAAAAATGGGATTAATCAATGACATTAGCGAAGCGGTAACTCGCCAACATACGCCTAAAGTTGCTTTTGTGGCTAAGCCGAAAGGTTACAGTGCTTCAAGTGGCAAACAAATTAGTGCAGGGGACATCGACTTGTCGGTTCGTGCGTTATCGATGGGCAAATTACATCACGCAATGATGGGCACAGCAGCTGTAGCTATTGGAACGGCGGCAGCTATTCCTAATACGCTGGTTAACTTAGCAGCGGGCGGCGGTGCACGTGAATCAGTGTGTTTTGGTCACCCATCTGGCACATTGCGCGTTGGTGCAAAGGCGAGTGAGAAAGACGGACAGTGGAGCGTAGATAAAGCGATAATGAGTCGCAGTGCTCGCATTCTCATGGAAGGCTGGGTACGTATTCCTGCTGATATCTGAATTATCAGTAGTCAATGAGTTGGTCTCGTGGACTAATAGTGCCTGCATAATGCTGAGCTAACACATGAGTGTAGATTTGAGTTGTTGAGACATCATTATGCCCCAACAGCTCTCGAACCGTCCTTATATCATTCCCTTGAACTAACAAATGAGTAGCGAAAAAAAGACGCATCGTATGGCAATTTACTTTCTTATAAATTTTGGTTTTCATGCCAGTCACCCTTGTTAAAAACCGTTTAATCCAGCGCATATGTTTTATGTAAGGAAATCATGCAAACTTAGCCAGATTTGTGTCTTGCATGTTTGCTATTTACATATTAATTTATACCAACTTTTTTAGCGTGGTACGTCACTATTCTAGTGTGATAAACGAGCGCGATTTATAAACAAATGATATTAAAAAACCAACAACTGTAATTCTATGAAATATTTTAGAAAAATGATTGAGCATTATATTCCTGTCAATGATGATGAATGGGCATATGCTTGCGGGCTATTTGACATAAAACATGTCAAAAAAGGAACGACCGTACATCACGCAGGTGAAGTGTTTAGTGATATATGGTTTATAAAAAGTGGTTTAGCCAGATCATGTTTTAGTGATATGAATGGCAAAGATCATACTTGGCAACTCTATTTTCGCGGAAAAAGTAAACATGGTTTAAACCACTTTATGG
>Ga0209292_1007720_pt1 | contig 10144 bp, 9 predicted proteins | sample GOMGulsemesocosm_2_FD_184634 | JGI IMG/M metagenome (GOLD analysis project Ga0209292, IMG submission 184634) | Methane-oxidizing microbial communities from mesocosms in the Gulf of Mexico - GOM9C Gulf of Mexico (SPAdes) (version 2) | ecosystem: Environmental > Aquatic > Marine > Cold seeps...
TGCATCTCGTTACATTCACCCCATCCGGGGACTCACCCTAACGGGCGACTAATGTCGTGCAAAATCCTTCCAGGGATTTGGTCCCGCTCCATTTTTATCCGTTCTAGGGTATTGGTGGGTTATAAAGTTGCAGTCAATATCGCGGTTTCTCTACACAGGGAAAACGAGATTGCCTCTCGTTGGTCATTACTTCGCTCCTGCAACCACGACACTAGCACATCCATGTGCGTCGCATTCGCCCCATCCGGGGACTCACCCTAACGGGCGACTAGCGTCGTGCAAAATCCTTCCGGGAGATTTGGTCCCGCTTTAGTATATTTTTGGCCGTTTCAGGCTACGATTGCCTTTATCTTCCCTGCTTGATCGCCGATGTTTTTGACCTCGGGGATAACCGCACCTATTTATTGGCTCCATTGTTGTTGTGCAGTTGTGCAGATCGGCTCACCCAGGGCTCGTCGAGGGGTGGAGATTGGATTTCGTAACAGTACCTTTTTGGCGGTTCAGGCTTTGATTTTGTTTTACTAAATATCCTTTTGCCAGAGTTAATGCTTAGCTTCAGTGCCCTGCCTTGTTGCTTTGATGATACTGCACATCCTTGTGCGTTTGCTGGTGTTTGGTTTTAGTGTAGGCCGAAGACTTTGGCTCGCTCTTCTTGGTAATTGGACTGGCTGGGGTCTGGGTTGGCGGCGTAGCAGGCTTCTTCTAGTTGTTGAAATTGGGCGATTTCTTCGTCAGGCATATAGTGCAGGCAGTCGCCACCGAAGTACCAGAACAGGTCGCGAGGGATGATTGGGCTTATGTGGGGGTAGTTGGCGATAGTTTGGCTGATCAGCCATTGGCCTTGCTGGTAACGATCTTCGCTGTGATCGTCTGAGCATAGCTGCTTCAGGGTGTCGATAAATTTTAGCGTGGCTTCTTCGGGGGTTTCGGCGTTAAAGGGCGGTTGTTGTTGCAGGGTTGCTTGTAAGGTTTGCAGTTGCTGCTGGCAGTATTGGTGCTGGTTCATGGTGTTCCCGAACATATCGATTAAAGGGCTGGGCTATTATACTGCATCTACCGGCGGCTTGAATTTTTGGATTTAAACCCCATCTTTTAAGCCCGCTTAAATTATACACACCGAGAATTTGCTATGAGTGATGCTCTGGTTATCAACCAGCTTGAAAAGTCTTATGCTAATGGTTTTAAGGCGCTAAAGGGAATTAGCTTAAAGGTTGAACAGGGTGATTTCTTTGCTCTACTGGGCCCTAATGGGGCGGGTAAGTCGACCACTATCGGGGTTATCTGCTCTTTGGTTAAAAAAACCTCGGGCCAGGTCTCGGTGTTTGGACATGATATTGATGTCGATTTTTCCAAGGCTAAGCAAGAGTTGGGTGTGGTGCCGCAGGAGTTTAACTTTAGCCAGTTCGAAACCCCTTGGCATATCGTCTTGAACCAGGCTGGTTATTACGGCATGGAGCGTGGCCTGGCGAAAACACGCGCTGAGAAATACCTAAAGCAGTTGGGCTTATGGGACAAAAAGGATACCGCAGCGCGGACCTTGTCTGGCGGCATGAAGCGGCGCTTAATGATTGTTCGCGCCTTGATCCATCACCCTCGGCTGCTAATTTTGGATGAGCCTACCGCCGGTGTGGATATAGAGCTGCGCCGCTCTATGTGGAGCTTTTTGCGGGAAATTAATGAGGCCGGCACTACTATTATTCTAACCACCCATTATTTAGAAGAGGCGGAAAGCCTGTGTCGTAATATTGCCATTATTAATGATGGTGAAATAGTTGAAAACACCAGCATTAAGGCGCTGCTTAAACAGTTAAGTAAAGAGCATTTTATCTTGGATGTGCGCGACACGCTGAGCGCCCCGCCTAAGCTTAATGGTTATAAAGTTGAGTTGCTTGAAGAGCATTGTATTGAGGTTGAAGTGGAGAAGGGTCAGTCCCTTAATGCTATTTTTACCGAGCTAAATAATCAGGGGATAGAAATTGTGAGTATGCGTAACAAGGCCAACCGACTGGAAGAGTTGTTTGTATCCTTGGTCTCTAAAAGCTCTACTTCAGAGTCAGGAGCTGCAGTATGAATATTCGTCAGCAGTGGGTTGCCCTGTATACCATCGTTTACAAAGAAATACACCGTTTCACCCGAATCTGGGTACAAACTTTGCTACCACCCGCCATCACCATGTCGTTGTATTTTGTGATTTTTGGAACACTTATAGGCTCACGAATTGGTGAGATGGGCGGCTATAGTTATATGGAATTCGTAGTGCCGGGGTTAATTATGATGTCGGTAATTACTAATTCCTATTCCAATGTGGTGTCGTCTTTTTACAGTGCGAAGTTCCAGCGTAGTATTGAAGAGATTTTGGTTTCGCCTACACCCAATTATATTATTTTATTGGGCTATGTTTTGGGTGGCATGGCCCGAGGCCTGATTGTAGGTTGTATTGTTACCCTGATGTCGCTGTTTTTCACCAAGCTGCAGATCAGTCATCTGGGCATTATGGTCGGCATTGTATTACTCACTTCAATGCTATTTTCCTTATTGGGCTTTATCAATGCGGTATTTGCCAATTCGTTTGACGACATATCCATAGTGCCAACTTTTATACTAACGCCGTTAACCTATTTGGGTGGCGTATTTTATTCCATTAGTCTGCTACCAGACTTTTGGCAGGGGGTGTCTATGCTTAATCCAATCCTCTATGTGGTCAATGTGTTTCGCTATAGTGTCTTGGGAGTATCGGATATCGATGTGGCCTATGCCTTTGTTGGGGTGGCTGTTTTTATTGTCATTTTGGCCAGTTTAAGTCTATACCTGTTAGAAACAGGCAAGCGCTTAAGGGCATAGGGAGGTCACTGTGGCAGATAAAGATCTATTGTTAGGAAAAAATACCGAGTATAAGTCAAGCTACTCTCCCTCTTTGCTGCAGGGCATCGCGCGTAAAGAGTCCCGTGACAAGCTCGGGATAAAGGCGAGCTTGCCTTTTGAGGGAGTGGATATATGGACTGGCTATGAGTTGTCTTGGTTAAATACTCGCGGCAAGCCCCAGGTGGCGGTCGCTAATTTTTATGTCCCTTGTCAGACTCAAAATATAGTCGAGTCCAAGTCATTTAAATTGTATTTGAATTCATTGAATCAAACACGATTTGCCAATATTGACGAGTTAACTCGCACCTTGGAATCCGATCTCAAGGTCGCTGCGGCGGGCAAGGTGGTGGTCGAAGTTATTCCTGTTGAACGTGAGAAAGGCTGGATCAGCAAGCCCAGTGCGACCCTTATTGACGAGCTGGATATTACCGTGGACCAGTATTCGCCGCGGGCGGACTATTTGCGCAGCATTCCTGGTGCCGAGGTGGAGCAAACGCTTTACAGCAATTTATTAAAAACCAACTGCCCAGTCACCGGTCAACCGGATTGGGCCAGTGTTTTTGTCAAGTATCGCGGCAATGCTATCGATCCGGAATCCCTGCTGCGCTACATCATCTCTTTTCGCGAGCATCAGGACTTTCATGAGCATTGCATAGAAACGATGTTTCAAGACATTTGGCGCCAGTGTGCGCCGCAGGCCTTGCTGGTATACGCACGCTATACACGGCGTGGCGGCTTAGATATTAACCCATTACGCTGTTCGCCGGGATTTGCCTATAATGCCGAGGAGATAGCAGGGCGATTGGTTCGGCAGTAGCTTACCAAGCACCAACAATAAAGGGCCTAGATAGGCCCTTTATTGTTGGTGCTGTAGATAGGCAATGAGCCTATTTTTTAATGGTGACAATATCTTTAGCCTTGAGTGTGGTCGCCGCGCTTTCTAGCGTGCGAACGATACGCTCACGATCATAATTACGCATTTCATCGATATCTAAATACATCGAAAAGCCCTCGGCGCTTTCTTCAATATAATGTTGTTGCTTACCTAGGTTCTTACGGAAATCGATAACTTGGTAGACTTTAATAGGGTGGCTAAATCCCTTCACCGAAATTTCACCTTTATCTTGGCACAGTACGACATCTTTGATTAGGGACCAGGACTCATGGGTGATTAAAATCTCACCGGGTGAGGCGGCTGATTCTAAGCGGCTGGCCAGGTTTACGTGGGCGCCCAGGGCAGTGTAATCAAGGTGATGGCGGGTGCCAAAGGTACCGACGGTACAGTAGCCGGTATTGATGCCCATGCGGATGCTTAGCGGACGAATACCTTGGTTACGCCATTGTTGCTGTAATACCTTCATACGTTTGCGCATGGCAATGGCCATGGAGAGGCAACGACGACAGTCGGCTTTTGCGCCCTTGCTGTCATTGTCACCGAATAAAACCATGATGGCGTCGCCCATGAATTTATCGATGGTGCCACCGTGCTCCATGGCAATTTGTGACATCTCGGTAAGGTAATTATTGAGTAAATCCGTTAAGGTTTCAGCTTCAAGCTCTTCCGCTAGCACACTAAATTGCTTGATATCGGAGAAAAATACTGTCAATTTTTTTCGTTGCGTAGGCGGCGGGCGGCTATTGTCTTTGTTGATGGCTTTCCATACCGGCGGTGGCAAATAACGCGATAGCTGATAGGAGCGCAGTTTGTAAGTAGTTTGCTCACTGAGCAGTTTTTTGTGCTCGGCTTTTAAGGTTTCCAGGCGCTTATAGGTATATAGGCCATAGACCCCGAAGTAGGTGGCAATGCCGATTAGGCCGGCGACGCCCATTTCTAATTGAACTGATATCTTCCAGTCATTTTGCAGCAGTAACAGGCTAAATATCGCCCCCGCAACGAAGCAGATATTGTCTCGTAGCCAGCGTTGGTTGCCGCCGGTCATGAGGGCGTTAAATTGCAGTAAAATCCAGAACAATACTGTCGGCAGCAGATTTAAATGAATGATGCTCAGACAGGCACCGATTAAAAAACTATCAACGGCGCTGAGCTTGGCTTGAATATTGAGCTGCTCATGCTGGGCCAAACTATGTTGTAGTAAGTGGCTGAGTAGCAGGTAAAACAAAAGTCCAATGACGGCGATGGAGATTACCGGGTCTAGGTTGGGCCAGTGTAATCCTGTTGCCAAGGTTCCAACCATAGAAAAGCACAGTAAAACCCGGAAATATAAAGCGTAGAGGGGCCTCTCATCCATAGAGCTGTTGGGGGTACTGCTTGTCGACTCGTTTTCTGTCGTCATGGTTGGGGGGTGGTCTAAGTAATGGCAAAGTGTGACCTGCGTCACAAAAGCTAGTGTATGTCTTTATGCTGATTATGCAAGTAACTTTGTAAGTCGATGGTGATAATAACTGAAAAAAACAGATGCTGTCGCCAGTTATTCGATTAAACCCTTATGTTATTGATTTTTTTAGAAAAAAGGTCTTCTTTAAGTGCTCGAATTGAGTTCTTGGCCGTGTAGTATGGTAGTTCAGAGACAGATCGTTGAATAGAAGGTTCATATATGGAAGCGTTAAGCGCTTTAAAAAATCGAGTTTCATGCGCCAAAGTCAAAGCTCCTGCGCCAACTAAGCAGCAGCTTGATGAAATAGAGCGCTGTGCATTAAGGGCTGCTGACCATGGTAAATTGCGTCCTTGGCGTTACCTCCGGGTGCAGGGTGATGGCTTGGTCCGACTTGGAAAGGTTTTCGCAAAAGCAGCCCTAGACCAAGATCCGGGTTTAACGCAAGCGCAACAGCAGCGTTACGTCAATATGCCACTGCGAGCTCCTTTCATCTATGTTGCTATTTGCCGGGTGGAGCAAAATCCTAAAGTCCCCCGTGACGAGCAAATGATGGCGGCGGCGTGCTCGGCCCAAAATATGATCACCGCGGCGTTTGCCCTGGGGCTAGGTGCCTATTGGCGGAGCGGCGCTATGGCTTGGGATAGCAGAGTGAAAAAGGCTCTAAACCTAGCTGTTAACGAAGAGATTATCGGCTTTATATATCTAGGCACCCCAGCCCTAGATTCAAGGCCAACACCAGAGCTGCAAGTAGCTGATTTTTTTGAAGATTGGAACTAAAACACATTGCATTCATAAATCCATCTGTGTAGAGTTAGCGCCCTTGAAAGCCAGGGTCAAACCTAGCTGATTGGAGAGGTGTCCGAGTGGTCGAAGGAGCACGCCTGGAAAGCGTGTGTACGGCAACGTACCGAGGGTTCGAATCCCTCCCTCTCCGCCATAAACCAAAAAAGCCCCAACGCGAAAGCGTCGGGGCTTTTTTGGTTTATGGCGGAGAGGGATGTCTGTGAGAGAACCCTCGCGGTTCGCCAACTTGCGACTAAGCAAGTTGAACGAGGAGCCCGCGACGAAGCCCGCAGGGCGGATATAGCCCCTAGGCTATTTCCGTTAATCCCTCCGCAGCACTGAAACGCACCATGCAAATGTGAAAACATGCGGTTTTTTTGTATGGCGGAGAGGGAGGGCGAAAGAAGCCTCACGGTTCGACAAAATGCGCCCAAGCATTTTGAACGAGGAGCCCGCGACGAAGCCCGCAGGGCGGATATAGCCCCTAGGCTATTTCCGTTAATCCCTCCGCAGCATCAGATAGCATCGTGCAAATACGAAAGCCCCAACGCGAAAGCGCCGGGGCTTTTTTGGTTTATGGCGGAGAGGGATGTCTGTGAGAGAACCCTCGCGGTTCGCCAACTTGCGACTAAGCATTTTGAACGAGGAGCCCGCGACGAAGCCCGCAGGGCGGATATAGCCCCTAGGCTATTTCCGTTAATCCCTCCGCAGCACAAGAACGCACCATGTAAATGTGAAAACATGCGGGTTTTATTGTATGGCGGAGAGGGAGGGCGAAAAACCCTCGCGGTTCGCCAACTTGCGACTAAGCAGGTTGAACCAGCAGCTCCATGTTTTCCGATCCTCCTGAGCTTGTCGAAGGAAGCCCGCAGGGCGGATATAGCCCCTAGGCTATTTCCGTTAATCCCGTCAAATATACGGCAGCCTCTATTGCTCAACAATCTTCATAGTCTGATAGTTAAAACACTGCACATCAGCATTCCAATAATCCTCCGCCAAGCCTGCCTTGCGTTTTAAATGCGCTAAAAATTCTTTCGGCTCGGGCAACTGTTGCCACACAGACGGTAAAAAGGTGGCTTGGTGTTGGCCTGATTTAAACACCAGTCCGTCAATATTCGGGCGCAGCTGGCGTAACAAGTCAGCCTCGTCAGTGACGACCAGTGCTTGCATTGGCGTTAATATCGATAGCTCAATTTTAATGTTGCCAAATTCTTCTGGGCTGAGCGGGGCAAAGCGATGGTCGTTAAAGGCCGCGAGCTTGGCATTGCGAGTAACACTTTCAAATAAGCTGTCGCGAGCCTCTAAGTTACCAATGCAACCACGCAACTTATGGTCGAGATTTAAGGTGACAAAACAGGCCGCATGCTGAGCCAAGCCGGGAAACTCGATGTTTGCTATAGGCAGGCAATTGCCAAACTCTTTAGCAATTGCCTGCCTGGCAAGCTGTAGCAAGTATTGTTGCTCAGTAGTTGAATAGGCGGCCTTGTCTTGTTTTTGTGGTTTTGTCACTGCTGTCGGGCAAAAGGCGAAGGCGCTGTAGCCGACCACTCGATTAACATCGCCACCGGCATCCGCCGAGGTACCTTGGGCCAATAGCTCAGCCGCTAATTTATTGCTACGGGCATACTCCAGTAAGCCATTTAGGCAGTGGCAACCACAGGCTTGCTGCGGGCTGAGTGTGGCTTGCAGACGTTGAATGCTGAATATCGTATGGCCATCAATCTCAACGGCTTGTTGCTGAGGATGAAAATGACTGAGATCACTGCTGATGATCAACAGAGTGTCTTCTGCCGGCAGCTGTTCAATTAATTGGCTAACTTGGCGCGGTACAACTTGGCCCACCACAATAGGCAGCAGGGGCAAGTGGCCCAGCCCCAAGGCTTGCAAGAAAGGTAGTTGTACTTCTAGGCAATGCTCTTGCGCGTGTACCGCGTTGTTGTAATGCAGCAGCTGTTGCTCGATCAGTTCGCCGGCCAGATTTTTATCGAGCTTAAAGCGCCCCAGCGGTGTTTGCCAGGCGTCGGCATCGAGGCAGACCATTTTATCGGTGCCGATTCGGTGGGCGGGGCCGAGAATGACAATGCGTTTAAATTGGCTGAGGTAAGGCTTGATTCGATTATAGGCGGCCGCGGCAATACCGCCGGAATAGCGCAGCCCAGCGTGGGGAACTTGCAAAGCCACAGGGCGGGGGCCAGTATTAGGGTTGTTGGCGAGTAATTCTTGCACTGTGCTGAGCAGCTCATCGGCCTCGGCCGGATAGAAACTTCCAGCGACGGCGGCAGTTTTAATACGCATAGCGGCTCCCTGGGTGGATACTGGTTGAGCAATATTGCTAGCCTAGCTTAAGCGAGGGAAATAGGCCAATGAGTAACTTCGATCACCCTGCCAGGTACTGGCATAAGCTTGATAATGGTAAATACCAATGCGATTTATGTCCGCATTTGTGCAAGCTAAGCAATGGCCAGCGCGGCGTCTGTTATGTGCGCGGCCGCGCCGACGATCAAATGCTGTTACATAGCTATGGTCGCTCCAGTGGGTTTTGCATCGACCCGATTGAAAAAAAGCCATTAAACCATTTTTTACCTGGCACCCCGGTTTTATCCTTTGGCACGGCAGGGTGTAATTTGCGCTGTAAATTTTGCCAGAACTGGGATATCAGTAAATCTCGGCAAATGGATACCTTGGCCAGCCGCGCCACGCCGGAGATGTTGGCCCTGGCTTGTGTGCAAACTGAATGCCGCAGCATTGCTTATACCTATAACGATCCGGTTATTTTCCTAGAGTATGCGGTCGATGTGGCCCAGGCTTGCGCGGCGCAAGGGGTTAAGTCGGTGGCGGTGAGCGGGGCCTATATTAACGCTGCACCCAGGGAGGAATTTTTCCGGTATATGGATGCGGCTAATATAGACTTAAAGGGCTTTTCGCAAAAGTTTTATCAAAAACTCTGCGGCGGACATTTACAAACGATACTCGAAACCTTGGATTATTTAGTCAACCACACTGACGTCTGGGTGGAAATTACTAACTTAATCATCCCCGGAGAAAATGATGACCGAGCTGAATTGGAAGCTATGTGCCAATGGATTGTCGAGCACTTAGGTGTTCAGGTGCCGCTGCATTTCACCGCCTTTCACCCCGATTATAAAATGCTCGATAAAGCTAGAACGCCTTTAGCAACTTTGCTGATGGCTCGAAATATCGCTCAAGCGGCGGGCATTCGTTATGTCTATACCGGCAATGTGGGCGATGTTAAGACCGGCTCCAGCTATTGTCATCATTGTAATGAGCTGTTGATAGAGCGGCGTCAGTACCAGCTGGGGCAGTGGAATTTAACCGAGCAGGGGGCCTGTCGGTTTTGTCATACAGAGTTTGCCGGGCAGTTTGAAGTTATTCCGGGGGATTGGGGCGCAAAGCGACAGCCGTTGCGGTTTCAGTAGTCTGTTGACGTCCTTTTAGTTGTAGCTCAGCAGCAAGGGAGTAGAATTTTTGATAGCCCTAGTGTTGTAATAACATGTATTGAATATGGTTCACTTAGTCCGGCTTAGTCTTGGCGTTTTATTTTCCAGTCACGCCGTAAACCCATCCCTGGGGGCTTCACTTCGACTCCTGTCTCAGAGAGCCTGGAAAACAAAATCCCAAGACCAAGCCTGGCTCGGGGTAGCTCAAGCTCATGGGGCAATAGTTTGGCCGTGCATTGCACTGTGCCAATATTAATTTGGATGTTGTTTTTTCATCACATCGTAAATCCATAGACTCAATTCATCCAGGTTTTCGGTCTGCGATCAAGCCCAAATTCGGTCCTGAGAATTGGTTCTAGGGGCTTCGCTCATGGTGAGCTTGACGAACCAACAGAGTCTGGAAAACAAAACCCCAGATCTAAGCCTGCATCGCGGCAGCTTTTAGCTTTGGATACCAGGGTTATATTCCCGGCTTAGTCTTGGCGTTTTATTTTCCAGTCACGCCGTGAATACATCCATGTAGGCTTCACGTCGACTCCTGTCTCCTAGAGTCTGGAAAGCAAAACCCCAGATCTAATCCTGCATTGTGCTAGCTTCCAGAGTCTCATTTTTAAGTTATTTAATTAAATGCCCAAGACTGCGAACACCACAATGTGAGGGGTGGCGGGGTGGTTTGTATTGCAGCCAATCAGGGCGCGCTGTTAG
>Ga0209292_1007722_pt1 | contig 10142 bp, 9 predicted proteins | sample GOMGulsemesocosm_2_FD_184634 | JGI IMG/M metagenome (GOLD analysis project Ga0209292, IMG submission 184634) | Methane-oxidizing microbial communities from mesocosms in the Gulf of Mexico - GOM9C Gulf of Mexico (SPAdes) (version 2) | ecosystem: Environmental > Aquatic > Marine > Cold seeps...
TATTTAGTTTATTTTCTTGTAAAGATACAAATACATCAGACCAAGAAGTAGTAAGGGAAATCAAAGGTGGAATTTCTGGTAGCTTACCAAAAGCAAATGGTGTCACTGGACGAATTTTAGTGTCTGTTAATGATGAATTATGGAATGGAGAAATTAAGGACATCTTTAAAGAAAAATTTTCAGATACAGCGAAAGGACCATATATTCAGTATGAACCTATTTTTGAATTCCAGCAAGAAGACCCGTCAACTATCAACAGAATTAGAAAGAAAAATAGAAATTTTTTAAGACTAGTTTTAGATACTGAAAAAACTTATGATGAAACAGAGGTTGTAGTTAAAACCGATTATAAAGCACAAGGCCAATTATATGTTATATTTAGAGATTCAGATAAGCAAAGACTAATTGAATTTTTAAACAACGAATTAAGCACATACATAGCTTTATTTAGCATAGAAGAAGATGAACGTTTGGTTGCAAAATATAACTTAAATAAAAACATTGGATTTGATAATGCAGCCAAAGAAAAATTCGGGGTGAGCATTTCTATACCACTGTCTTCAAAATTTGTAGCTAATAAAGACAGTATTATATATGCTTTAGATAAAAGAGTAGACGAAAAAACAAAAGACAACCCCAAAACTGGAGCTAAAGGAGGAACATATTGGTCACAAAAAGGAATTATGATTTGGGAATCTCCATATGATAATGAATCCAATTTTAACCCAATAACTATTTTAAGCATCAGAGATAGTATTTTAAAAGAAAATGTGAAAGGTACAATTGTAGACTCATATATGGCAACAGAATTTGCTTCATCACATAAACCAAAGGTGCAGGTAACTGAAATTAATGGCAATAAAGCTATGATTATTGAAGGCCTATGGAAACATGACGGAAATATAGCTGCAAGTGGTGGTGGGCCATTTATTCAATATTCAATAGTTCATCCAACACGAAATACAGTAGTACACATTAGTACACATGTATTTGCACCAAGATTCAGCAAGAGAGAATATATTCGTCAAATCAGAGCTATGCTCAATACAATTACACTTGTAGATTAGTGAACAATTTTATACTATGAAAAAACTATCTGTAGTAATTATTACTTTTAATGAAGAGAATAATATTGAGCGTTGTTTAAAATCTGTAGCAACAGTAGCAGACGAAATTATCGTGGTAGATAGCTTTTCCACTGATAAAACAAAAGAAATTTGTAAAGCCTATAATACACAATTTGTATCTCATAAGTTTGATGGACATATAGAACAAAAAAACTGGGCCAAGCAACAAGCATCACATCCGTTCATATTATCTTTAGATGCTGATGAAGCATTAGACCAAACCTTAACGAAATCGATTTTGGAATTAAAATCAAATGGTACATTAAACGGTTATAAGATGAATCGGTTAACTAACTATTGCGGTAAATGGATTAAACATACAGGTTGGTATCCTGATACAAAACTACGAATCTGGTCAAAAGACAATGGAGAATGGACTGGAGAGAATCCCCATGATGAATTTAAACTATTCGACTCAAATTCCACAATTGGACATTTAAAAGGAGATATATTACATTATAGTTATCATCATCCTGAAGATCATGATAAGCAGATTGAGTACTTTACAAATATAGCTTCAAAAGCATTTGTAGCCAATGGAAAAAAACCATTTTTCTTGCAAGCTCAAATAAGTGCAATAATAAAATTCATTAAATGTTATTTCATTAAACTTGGATTTTTAGATGGTAAAGAGGGTTGGACAATTAGTACAAAATCCAGCTATGCCGCCTATCTAAAATATAAGAAAATTGAAGCACTTTTAAGAAATGATAAGTAATCCTAAAAAAATAGTAATTAGTCGTACAGACAGTATTGGAGACGTTGCTTTAACATTGCCAATAGCAGGTATATTGAAAGAAAAATACCCTGATGCACAAATTATTTTTTTAGGAAACACATACACTAAACCAATCATTAAGTGTTGCCTATCCGTAGATGAAGTTTGGGAATGGGCTGAGCTACAAACAATGGAAGATGGGCAGCGTTTAAAATGGTTAAAATCGCAAAACATTGATGTATTTATACATGTTTTTCCACGTAGGGTATTAGCTAGGTTAGCGAAAAAAGCGAAAATTAAACATAGAATTGGTACATCCCATAGACTATATCACCTTTTAACATGTAATCACAGGCCTAATTTCACTAGAAAAAACTCAGATTTACATGAGGCTCAATTAAATACTAAACTATTGACTCCATTTGGTATTAATCAAGACAATTCATTAAGCGAATTATCAATTATTGCAAACTTCACAAAACTACCTTCATTAACTGAAAATTTTAAAATTTTATTGAATACTGATAAGAAAAATCTAATTTTTCATTGCAAATCTCAAGGGAGTGCGCTAGAATGGGGAGTAGGTAATTTTATCAATTTAGCCAAATCATTGAACCAAGCTCACTTCAATATTTTCTTTACAGGAACCGAAACCGAATCTGCGTTTTTTAGAGATAAGCTACCTCAACAAACCAACATCATTGATTTATCAGGAAAAATGAATCTTGATCAATTAATAGCATTTATATCTAAAACTGACCTACTGTTAGCTTGTAGTACTGGACCTTTACATATAGCAGGACTATCAAACATTAAAACTATTGGGTTATTTACACCAAAAAAACCACTTCATTTTGGGAGATGGCAGCCTTTAGGGCAACAGGTTAAAATAATAGAAGAAGAAAAAATTTCAGAAAGACACCAACCTTTAGACATTAGTTTACGTGTAGTTAAGCAAGCAATAGAAGATTCATTTCGATAAAAAACAAAAGAGCTCAATTTGGGATTGAACTCTTTTGACGTTATTGAAAAAAACTACTTACTCTGCTTAAATATACAAATAATATTAAAATTACCAAACTAACACTCTTGCAATCTTAATAATCTATTTGAATACCAACCAAATAGGTATAAGGTTAAAGTTTCAACCAACTCCAAGTTTCTAGTCACACAGCCTGATTAGCTAGTGTTATTTTTTTCAATAAAATTTATGGCATTGATTTTGTTTTAATATTTCTAAACCAAAATAACATATTATGAAAACTTTAAAACAAAATACATTAGACACTATAGGTAAAGCTTTATTTATATTCACTTTAATTTTAAGTTTTAATTGTTCATTTGCATATAGTAGTCATGGATTAGAAGACGGAAAAGAACAAGACAATTTTGTAAGTGCAAATAACACTTCTTTTAAACCAGGTGAAAAATTAACATATAGATTATCTTATGGTGTTTTAGATGCTGGTGAAGCGGTATTAACCGTTAACAAATCAACAAAAAAAGTAAGAGGTCGAGAGTTATGGAAGGTTAGAGGAACTGGACGAACAATATCTGCTTTTGAATGGTTTTATAAAGTAAATGATGTTTATGAATCTTATGTTGATGCACAAGGAATGTTTCCTTGGATGTTTGTAAGAAGAGTAAATGAAGGTGGTTATATTATCAATCAAGATTATACATTTTATCAACACAAAAAAGTAGTTGATAATGGGGAAGGTAAAAAATTCGGAGTACCGAGTAACGTACAAGATATGATTTCAGCGTTTTATTATTTAAGAACATTAGATTATGACAACGCAAGTGTTGGAGATGTATTTACGGTAAATGTATTTTTAGATGATGAGTTATACCCTGCTAAAATAAGATATAAAGGAAAGCAAGTTGTGAAAACAAGAAAAGGTAAAATAAAGTGCCATAAATTTGCACCTGTTGTACAAGAAGGAAGAATTTTCAAAACAGAAAAAGATTTAACGGTATGGATTACTGATGACGCTAACAAAATTCCAATCGTTGCTAAAGCAAAAATTAAAGTAGGATCATTAAAAATGCACTTAGTAAACTATGAAAAATTAGTTGAACCATTAAAATTTATAGACTAAAGAGTAATTAATTATAAGTTTAAAAAACCATTTCTAACCAATTAGAAATGGTTTTTTAATTTATAGCCTAATCTTAATTCATCCAATTTACCATATCAACAATTGTTTTCTCGATTGGTATATATGTCATTCCTAATTCTTTTTTACCCTTAGAATTATTTAACTTCAGAGGGTGGCCAATATTCAATTTTACAAATTGACGAGTCACCCCGAACAAAGGCCCTAAAATAACCATTAACCATTTTGGTGATTTCATTTTTGGTAATTTGAATTTATGAGGAAATACTGTTTCAATAATCTGAGTCATTTTCATAACATTCATCTCCACATTAGTCGTTATATGTCTTCCTTTAGCCTTAGGGTTTTCTAATGCCAAAATATGCGCTTTAGCAATATCACGGACATCAACGAATGAAAATTCTAACTCAGGTACCCCCATTTTAAATTTACCAGTTAACACATCATTCATAAAGTCAATACTTCCCGAATTTGATGTTGTCGTTAATGCTGGACCCATGACAAAACCAGGATTAATAACCACTAAGTCCCATATATTTTGGGATTCAAAAATTTTCCATGCTTCCCTTTCTGCCAATACTTTTGAATAAGAATAGGGCTGGTGTTCAATTGAACTTGTTTCATTAAACACTTCTTCTGATAAACCATTTGGCATAGTGCTAGAATTCCAATCCACATTATCTCCATAAATAGCAGCACTGCTGGACGTTAAAACAATTTTTTTAACCGTACCAGATTTTGTAGCTGCATTTAATACATTTTGAGTACCTTTTAAAGCAGGATCAATTAAATTTTCTTGAGGATTTTTTAAACTTAAGGTAAAGGGTGATGCTACATGAATAATTGAATCACATCCTTTAGCAGCAGCATCAAAAGAATTTAGTACAGTCAAGTCAGCTTCCCATAATTCAACTGTTCCTGAATAGTGTTTATCTATGTCTAACAAATGACTATATTTCTCTGTTTTTGATTTATCTCTAACTGAAACACGAACACTATGACCCTTTTCTATTAAACCTTTTACAATCCAAGACCCAATATATCCTGCTCCACCTGTTACTAAAATTGTTTGTTTCATACCTCCAAAATTTATAAAACAAAGGTGTCTATTATTATTCTATTTTGAAACTTAAATACTTTGAATTGTCCAAAAATAGACTTAAATTAATGTAATTTAACATTCATCCTACCAGCTTTATAAGACAGGGTAAATGAAAATTGTTCGAGCGTACAACGCGGTTCAATTACAAATTGAATTACACCTTTTGACACAAAATCAGTTTGAGTACCAATACTGAATTTTTGCACATATTCAACTTTACCTTTAATCACTTTATGAGACGGGTTTGACCATACATAATTCATAACAACTGGACACGCTTTTTCTATTAGATTATAATTTGAATTAACAGCCGGATGGTCTAAGAAGTTAACTTTAAAAATGCCAGTCATTGTTTTATTTACGATTGGCATCATATAAGAGATACTATCTATTTTGATTTTGGCATGTAAACTATACATAGAATCATTTAGTTGCTCTACACTTAATGAAATATAATAAGGTTCCGTAACCTGATTGTGTATTGAAGATTGACTAGATACCCTGACGGTCTCTTGCCCATTAGAACATGCTATATTAAGTAGCATAATTGAAAATATAAGTAATTTGTTCATCTGATTTGATTTAATTAATACATGACCAAAGGTAGACCTAAAGCGGGATGTTAAACGCAATCCAATGTAAATTAATGTAAAATGTGTGTAAATCAATTTATTCTGACATATTTTAGATTAGCTTTGTTCATATGATATCAAATTGGTTCAAATTAAGTTTACTATTATGCATTTTGGCATTCATGACACCTGCTCATTCTGAAGCACAAACGTCATTCAACAAAAAACGTTTGAAAGTAAACATGCGTCAAATCGGACATGAACTCTTATTACATTCTGGCGATAGTACCTCTATTGTATTACCAATAATGAATGAATTAAATACTTATAAAATCCAATTCGACTCTGAACTTACATTTGACCCCACTGAACTAGCCATAATAATTGAAAAAAATTTAGAAAAAGGTAATACCACAAACGAATACATTGTTGAAATAGAAGATTGTCAATCGGAAGAAATTATATATAGCTATGAAGCATCATTAGTGAGTACTGTAACAGAAATTGCTTGTCAACAAAGAATACAACCAAAAGGATGCTATATTATTCACATCAGTTTTATCAATCAAGAAGAGTACACCAGTTACTTACCTCACTTTATGATTGGCTTATTACTATTAGCACTTCTGTTATTAGCCTATTTTTTTAAACCCGCAAAGAAATTACATCAACCTAATGACACAAATATAATTTCAATTGGTGACTATCTATTTGATAATACAAAAATGACATTAATCTACAAAGGTGATATCATAGAGTTATCAAGTAAAGAAACCGACTTACTTTATGTATTGTTTAGCAACAAAAACAAAGTAGTAGAAAGAGAAACTATTTTACAATTGGTTTGGGGTGATGAAGGCGATTATGTAGGAAGAACCTTAGACGTATTTGTATCTAAACTAAGAAAAAAATTAGCGGCAGATTCTAATATAAAAATAGTTAATATTCGTGGAATTGGTTATAAGCTAATCGAATAAATACTACGTTGCTATTGCACCTTTCCAAGGTTCAATTGGATTAGGCAACTCTTTTTCATCCAGCATATCCCTTAAGTCAATTTCAATTGTTTTACTTAATGCCGTAATTGGAACATCATTCGCAATACCTTCAAAAGGGTTTTCAGAATAATCTCCAATTTTTTCCATGGTAAAAAATACCCATTGCACAGCTACACTTATAGGAATAGTAAGCCAAACAGACCATTTAATTGCTTCTGAATCAGAATTAGGCACAAAAAAGTTTAGTATGGCTAATGGTAATAATATAATGAATAACATTACAAAATAATAACTAACTGATGCATATTGTCTTGGTAATGGAAAATTCTTTATACGTTCATTTTTTCCTTGCAAGGTGTAAAATTCTTTAATTATATTATTAAATTCGATATAACGAAAATCATCCATCAAACCTCTACTTCTTACAGCTGCAATATCACGTGACTGATTTTTCAACAAACTTGCTGCTGGATTTGGACGAGACAATACATCATCTCTTTCTTCCCTTGATAAATATACTGAAATAACTTCCTTTATTGGAGTTACCTGTTCTGCAATATAATTACCTATTCTTTTTTTACTTTTAGTGACATCTTTATGTAAGTGATGCTCCCAAGGCTTATGTGCCCTCAATTGATACCTTAACGCTGTTAGCCAAGCAATATGACGGTAGATAATTCTTTTTTTAATTGCCTTAAACTCTTGATCAGTTACTGGTGTAGAATGGTTAAACAAATTATTAATAAAATCTAAGGTCATCACTCCAAATGTTCTACTAGAATTTACAATTCCACCATAGATTTTACGCGCTTCCCAACTTCTATCGTAGGCATTATTGTTTTTAAACCCAACATTAAACGCAACCGCAGTTCCTAATAATGAAATTGGCAACGTAGGAATTACAATCCATCTAAAGTCTAAAAAAAACAATAATGCAACTGGTATAGTCGAAACAATTAAGAAGAAAATAATGTCTTTAAAAGTCCAAATAAATATTTGTTTCTTACTGAATCGTCTAAAAGTGTACATGAGTTAGTTTTTAAACAAAGTTAGTATAATTTTAAAAACGACCTTAGCTCATTAATTAAGCTATCAACTTATAACCAACCCCTTTAATTGTTTTAATGTAAGTACTACCCAATTTCTCTCTTAGTTTTCTAATGTGAACATCAATTGTTCTGTCTCCAACTACGGCATCAAAACCCCATACTTTATTCATTATTTCTTCTCTGGTAAAAACATGCTCTGGATTAGAAACCAATAACTCTAACAATTCAAATTCCTTTTTTGGAAAGTGGTGTTTTTTATCATCTACAAGTATCACATATTTGTCTTTGTCAATTACGATTCCTTCCACACTATTATTTGTTTGTGTTCTCTTTCGCTTTAATAAAGTAGCAATTCTTGTCACCAATAACCTAGGCTTTATTGGTTTGTATATATAATCATCTGCCCCAGCTTCAAGCCCAGCAATATGTGAGTAATCTTCAGATCTAGCTGATAAAAAAGTAATGATAGTATCTGACAATAGATTATTTTCTCTTAATTTAATACACGTTTCAATACCATCCATATCTGGCATCATCACATCTAAAATAATAATATCTGGAATAATTTTTTTTGCTAAGGCAATACCATCTATGCCGTTCTGAGCAGTAAAAACAGCATAACCTGCATTTTTTAAAATATAACTTAACATCTCTAAAATGTCTTTGTCATCATCCACCAATACTATTTTTTCGTTAGCCATAACTTATCTTTTTCTTTATGATACAAAGAACGGTATCCTATATTAACTGAATATTAACCGAAAGTTATGTTATTAGATTATATATACCCAAACTTTAATATAAGCTTAATATTAAATCAATTATAACACAACACATCCGAGATAACTTTGTACCAAAATAAATAATAAGAAAAATGAAAAAGAAAACTCTTTTATTAGTTACAATTTTGACACTAGGTGTGGTTGTAACTTCATGTAAAAAGAAAGGTTGCACAGATGAGAATGCAATTAACTACAGTGCAGAAGCAAAAAAAGATGACGGAAGTTGCTCATATGAAACAGTTAATTCAAATGCAACTGAATATAATACGTCAGGAAATGTTGTAACAATAATTGATCACGGTCAAGGAACTGGGAACAAAACATTAACAGCAGATAAAACATGGATTCTAGATAAATTGGTATTTGTAAACTCAGGGCAAACCTTAACAATTGAGGCTGGTACAGTAATTAAAGGTACAGCAGGACAAGGAGAAAATGCTTCAGCATTAATTGTAGCTAAAGGAGCCACAATTAATGCAGTAGGAACCTCTACAAATCCAATTATATTCACAGCTCAATCAGATGATTTAAACGGATCATTATCAATTAACGCTCGTGGATTATGGGGTGGATTAATTGTATTAGGAGATGCACAATTAAACTCATCACTCGGAACTTCTGCAATTGAAGGAATTCCAACGAGTGAAACGCGTGGATTATATGGAGGACCTAATGATGAGGATAACTCAGGAATTTTACAATACGTTTCTATTCGTCACGGTGGAACAGACATTGGAGCGGGAAACGAAATCAATGGTTTAACATTAGGTGGAGTTGGAAGTGCAACTACGATAGATCACATTGAGGTTGTTTCAAATGCAGATGATGGAATTGAATGTTTTGGAGGAAAGCCAAATATCAAAAACTTAGTAATTTCTTATTGTGCTGATGATTGTTTTGATTATGATGAAGGATTTAGAGGAAATATTCAATTTGCTTTAATTTATCAAGATATTAATGCAGGTGATAGAATGGGAGAACATGATGGAGGAACAACTCCAGAAGACGGTTCACCTTATGCTAAACCAGTGTTTTACAATGCTACCTATATAGGAAGAGGAATTTCTGCAGGAAAAAGAGCATTAACATTTAGAGATAATGCTGGCGGAGAATACCACAATTCAATTATTATGAATCAAGGGAAAGGCATTGATATTGAAAAATTAGGTTCAGGACAAGATGCATATGCAAGATTTACTGCTGGTGAATTAGTGATTGCAAATAACGTATTTTTTGATATCGCTTTAACAGGAATTACTGCTACTGCTTCAGACATTTTCAAAGTATCATTTGCTGATGGTGTTGCTGACAATGGAGAAACCGCAGCTTTTCAAGCTAGTTTTGATTCTAACAATAATTCAGTTGGAAACCCAGGAATTGATGTAAATGCAGGTTCATTAAACCCTGTTCCAACAAATACAGCAAGTGTAAATAATGCAGCAACACCAACTGATAGTTGGTTTACAACAACTTCTTATCAAGGTGCATTTGATCCTTCTGGTTCAAATTGGGCACAAGGTTGGACGCTATTGTTTGAATAAATAGTACAAAAATTAATAATTCATTTAAGAGGTGGCCGTTTAACGGTTACCTCTTTTTTTTGGATTTAACATAAACTTAATATTGTAGTCATTTTAAAATGACGTTACTGACGTTTCTTTGTCCTGTAAAATA
>Ga0209292_1007726_pt1 | contig 10137 bp, 8 predicted proteins | sample GOMGulsemesocosm_2_FD_184634 | JGI IMG/M metagenome (GOLD analysis project Ga0209292, IMG submission 184634) | Methane-oxidizing microbial communities from mesocosms in the Gulf of Mexico - GOM9C Gulf of Mexico (SPAdes) (version 2) | ecosystem: Environmental > Aquatic > Marine > Cold seeps...
AGCCAAAGACTAAAGCTAAAGTTACTAACTTAAGCTACAAACAAAAAGTTGATATTCCATCGGGTCGTGTTGCCTTTGTTGGCGGTAAAGTTATTACCATGGAAGGTGAACAAGTTATTGAAAACGGCGTAGTGCTGGTTGAAGGCAACAAGATCAAAGCGGTGGGTACAAGAGCACAAGTACAAATCCCAAGTGATACTAAGATTATAGATATCTCGGGTAAAACTGTAATGCCTGGCTTAATCGATGCACACGCACATGGGTCACAAGGCAGCAATGAAATTATTCCACAGCAAAACTGGAAAAACTACGCTGGCTTATCATTGGGTGTAACATCTATTCATGATCCATCAAATGATACCACTGAATTTTTTGCAGCCAGTGAAATGCAAAAGGCCGGTAAAATTGTTGCCTCACGTTTATTTTCGACCGGTACGATTTTATATGGTGCAACAATCCCAGGTTATACCTCACATGTTGATAGTTTAGATGATGCAAAATTCCATGTTGAGCGTTTAAAATCTGCAGGGGCATTTAGTGTTAAAAGTTATAACCAACCACGTCGAAATCAACGTCAGCAATTTATTCAAGCAGCGCGTGAATTAGAGATGATGGTAGTGCCAGAAGGGGGCTCATTATTACAACATAACTTAACTATGGTTGTTGATGGCCATACAACATTAGAGCACTCTATCTCCACGGCTAAAATATACGACGATATCAAACAGTTATGGTCACAATCTGATATGGCTTATACACCAACTATGGGGGTTGCTTATGGTGGTATCTCGGGTGAAAACTTCTGGTACGATACAACTAATGTTTGGCAGCACCCACGTTTAAGTATGTATGTACCGAGTGAATTTTTAGACCCTCGCTCTATGCGTCGCCCTAAAGCACCACATCATCACTACAATCACCTAAATGTCGCTAAAGTTGCCAAAGAAATGCAAGATTTAGGTGTAGAAGTCAATGCTGGAGGTCATGGTCAACGTGAAGGTTTGGCGATGCATTGGGAAATGTGGATGATGGCGCAAGGTGGCATGACCCCACTACAAGCAATTCGTACTGCCACTATTTCACCTGCAAGATCGTTAGGCTTAGATAAAGATCTTGGTTCATTAACTGTTGGTAAACTTGCCGATATGATTGTTGTTGATGGTGATGTATCTAAAGACATCCGTTTAAGTGATCGTGTGACTTATACTATGGTTAATGGTCGTTTGTATAACGCTGAAACTATGCATGAAGTCGGTAACTACGATAACAAACGTGAGAAATTCTACTTTGAAGAGAAGTAAGTTAGTTTTTATTAATAGGGTAGTTAATACTCTTATATAAAACTTCATGTAAAAGCAAAGCCAGCAAGTTATCTTGCTGGCTTTTTCATTTGCTAGAATGACAATTCATTAATAGTGGAACTTTAAAGGGCACAGCAAGAGCGTTATAAATTGTCGGTATTTTTGTCATGTAACTACGTTCGGTATTTCTTGAAACCTTTGTCGCGGAAGACAAAAAGAGCTCAAACTCTTTTTAATCCAACGATAAGAGATTACAATTCGCTAGCCATCCGGACATTAAAAGGAAGAAACACATGAGAGCAGTTTTACAAAAAAAGATTATTGAAGTTTGTGATAAAAAAATAGCCCAAAAGGGTACTGATGTCGGATTATCATTTTACGCTTTTTTTAAAAACAGAAATGATGATCCCGAGCTGTTAATGGAAGCAGCAACTTGGTGGATCACAACACATACATTAGACCATTTTGAGAAGGCAGTTAAAATTAAAGCAATGGTGATAGCTGAGCAGTAAATGCTTATCCCTCGATTATTTTAAATAAGCCCCCCTAATAGTGAAAAAATTGAAAATAAATGGCTGAGAGCTAATTCAACAGTCGACTATTTGCCCCGTTAGGTTATACTGCCGCGCTAAAACCAAGTATATTTAATTAGCGGAGACAATAATGCACGATCTTTATTACAAAGGACGCATCCATACTAGACATAACCACATAACAACAGGTTATAACACTAAACGTTCCGCTAAGCTTGGCAGTGAAAAACACCCATTAATGTTAGTAGTAACTAGTGAAGAAAGAAAAGCTGAAATAGCCTTGATGGTAAGTGACAATGAATTGTTTGCTGAGATCACGGTAGACAGCTCAGCGGATGAAAATATTAAAGATCTTGATGGCCTGTTAAATAAACCCACAACAACTCGTTTTGATAAAACCCCTAACCGCAATGATCCTTGCTCTTGTGGAAGTGGTAAAAAATATAAAAAGTGTTGTGCTTAATAAATTAGTAAATTTGCTTAGCCAGTTAAAACATTAACTGGCTAACTATTGTAATACCTGAATAGCCTAACAAACTGAAAAGCCACTGTTTAGCTCGTTCCTTAGCTAAGTTCACCACGCAAACTAGTTTCCATCTGCAAACACATTTCTTCATAACTTAGTGTTTTACTTAACAAGTAATGCAACTTGGTTAATGTGGCTTCTAAAGTCATGTCATGACCACTGATAACCCCAGCTTCACTTAAGGCATTACCCGTTGCATAACCAGACATGTTCACTGTGCCTTTAATGCATTGACTACAGTTTACTACGACAATACCTTGCTCTTTTGCTTTAGTTAGACAAGAGAGAAGCGCTTTGTCTTGTGGAGCATTACCAACGCCATAGCTTCGTAAAATAAGTGCTTTAACAGGCTGTTTTATTACGTTTTCAATCACTTCACTACTTATTCCTGGGTATAGGTGTACGACACCAATAGGTTGTGGAGTAATAGTTGATAGTTGCAGTGGTGCTATATCTGTCGACTCATCCGCTAGTTTGCCAGCGCCTATTTGAATATTAATACCTGCCTCAAGCAGTACTGGCATATTAGGAGAATCAAAAGCATTAAAACCATCAGCATAGGCTTTTATGCAGCGGTTGCCACGATAAAGTTTATTGTTAAAAAACAAGCTGACTTCACTAATTGGGTAATTAGCGGCTATGTAAAGAGCATTTAAGACATTCACTTGGCCGTCTGAGCGCAGTTGACTTAATGGGATTTGTGAGCCAGTGACTATTACTGGTTTGTTTAAGTTCTCAAACATGAAGGATAATGCCGAGCTGGTATATGCCATGGTATCTGTGCCATGTAAAACGACAAAGCCATCATAATCATCATAGTTTGCTTTAATGTCATCAGCGATACGCTGCCAATCACTTGGCGTCATATTTGAAGAGTCGATCAATGGATGATATTCACTAATAGTGAACTCTGGCATTTCACTACGATGAAATTCAGGTAGTGCATTGATAGAGTCGGTTAAATGCCCTTTGGCTGGTACAAAGCCTTGGGTGCTTTGCATCATACCGATAGTACCGCCAGTGTAAGCCACGTAAATTCTTTTTTTCATTATGATTCTTAATGCTATTGTTTATATATCAATTAGCTAATTATATATTAGCTGATAGTAAAGTTGCTATAACAGTATTGATCAATTTGTTATTTGGCCATGCGTTATTTGTATAAATATACCCATATAGAAAATAGGTTAGGGCAGATATTTGTGATCGATTGGGTTCTCGGCTGAATAAAAAAAGGGGCTGTTATTATTAATAACAGCCCCTTTAGCTTTGCATTGCATTAGTTGTTTACTAAGCGCTGCTATTTATTTCATTATTTCTAGTTAGCACTACAAGCAACACATAAAGTGTATCGACCTTGTGGGTCATTAAACTGGTTTATTTGCGATAACTCAGCTTTCATCATCGATAAAAATTGAGATAATGGTTTGTTACTCACGGCATTGGTAGCTAGATCAATACTACTGTGTTCTTGGTTTGCGCTAATAAAGCCGACTAAAGAAGCAGATTTGCCTAATAGTTGTTGCATCATTTTGTTACGTGAAGACTGTTCTTTTTCAACAAGTAAGGTTTCGTATTGCTCAAGCTTAGCCAAGTCTGCTGCAGCAACAACAGCGTCGGTTAAGTTGCCAAGCTCATCAACTAAACCAAGCTCTTTTGCTTTTTTACCTGACCAAACACGACCTTGTGCAATTGCATCAACTTCTTCTAAAGTCATATTACGATTAGTTGCCACAAGTTGGATAAACTCTTGATAGCCTCTGTTGATAGATAATTGGAATAAATTTGCCATGCCAGGAGTCAGTGCTTGAGTTGGTCCAAAACCTGCTATGTCAGTAGTACCTACGCCATCAGTGTGAATACCAATTTTGCTTAATGATTTTTCGAAAGTCATCATCATGCCAAAGATACCAATAGAGCCTGTAATTGTTGACGGCGCCGCATAAATCTTATCTGCAGGCGCTGAAATCCAGTAACCACCTGAAGCTGCATAAGTTCCCATTGAAGCAACTACTGGCTTACCTGCTTTCTTAAGAAGCTCTACTTCTTGGCGAATAATTTCAGAGGCATAAGCACTGCCACCAGGGCTATCTACACGTAGAACAACTGCTTTAACATTTTCATTGTTACGGGCTTTACGAAGAAGTTTGGCGGTTGAGTCACCACCAATAGCACCTGGTTTTTGTGTACCATCTAAAATAGTACCCTTTGCAACAATAATGGCAACTTTATCACTAGTCACGTCAGCAAACTCACCACCATCTTCTAGTGGTGAACTTGTTGCATCTATATAGTTCTTGTAACCAATGTGGGAATAGCTATCACCTTTTTTATTCTGTCCAACTAAATTGGTAAGTTCAGCACGCATTTCTTGGCGGGTTTTTAATTGGTCAACCCAGTTATTATTAAGTGCATATTGTGCAAAGCTACTGTCTGCCTTGCTAAATTTTGCCACTAAGTCGTCAATGTTTTCATCAAAATTTTCAATACCAAAACCGCGACGTTTGGCAACATCCTCTTTATATTGCAGCCATAAATCCGCTAACCAAAGCTTATTCGCTTCTTTAGCTGCATCTGACATGTCATCACGGATGAAAGGTTCTACAGCTGATTTGAAGGTACCCACGCGAAAAATGTGCTGATTAATGGATAATTTTTCGAGTGCAGATTTGAAGTACATTTTATAACGGCCGTAACCATCAAGTAACATAAAGCCTTGTGGATTTAACCAGATGTTATTCGCAGCACTTGCTAAATAATATTGGTCTTGAGAAAATTGGTCACCAAGGGCAATGATTTGTTTGCCTGAAGTTTTAAAGTCTTCTAGAGCGCTAGCGATATCTTGCAATTTAGTTAAACCAACACGTCTTAATCCCTGAAGTTGTAAAACTAATATTTCTACCCGATCATCATTTTTAGCTTTGGAAATAACATCAAGGATATCAGCAAGTAATACCTCTGGATTATCTTCCTTTTGCTCCATAGCTTCTGTTAAAAACGCCTGCATTGGATCTACTTCACGTTTTTGCTCTACTACATCACCAACAAGGTTTAGTACTAAAGCTGTTTTTTCTGGTACTTGTACTTGCTCGTCCCCACTGAAAAGTACGCCAATAAAGGCGAACAATAGGATAAAAAATATTAGGTTTACCGCCACTGAGCGAGTAAATGTTAACGCGCGCCAAAGCGAGGAAAAGATCCGTTTTATAATGCCTGGATTATTATTCATATAATTATTATCTTAAAATAGGTTAAATTTAAATTGATATACAAAGCTATACTACCTTAATAGTTACCATAAATTAACAAGTGCACTTCGCTAGATTGTAACTATTTATGGCAACTTTACTTAAAAATCACATTAATAATAAAATATTGATAAAGGTGAAAGACTTTATCAGTTAAAGCGTTCTTATTATTACTCGCTTTATCTCTATATATAAGACAAAAACAATGCAAATATTACAAAATTACTATCAATGCTTCTTATCGCAGCTTAAATACTTTGATGGCATACCGGCCTTGTTCTTAAGACTTTACCTTGCTCCTGTGTTTATTATGGCTGGATTTAGTAAAACGCAGTTATTGAATGAAGAGGTGACTGGCTTTAGCGCACTCATGGCAGATCCGAATATTATTGCATGGTTCGGTAACAGTGATTGGGGGTTAGGATTACCTTTTCCTGCGCTTTTAGCTAACCTAGTGATATTATTTGAATTTTTTGGCGGCTGGTTATTACTTGTTGGTGCTTTAACCCGTTTAATTAGCATTCCACTGATGTTTACCATGATTATTGCTGCAACGACAGTTCATGCTGAAAATGGTTGGTTTGCAATAACACCTACTAATAGTGATATTAGTGCTGCTAGAGTTGCTACTTGGCTTGGGTTTGATAGTGCAGAAACGAGCATAGAAAACAGTGACGAAACCGCAACTCGACTAGAAAAAATGCGCGAAATTTTGCAAGAGAATGGAAATACCGACTGGTTATATGAAAAGGGCAATATTGTAGTACTAAATAACGGTATCGAATTTTCAACCACCTACTTTATTATGTTACTTGCCTTATTTTTTATCGGCGGCGGACGTTATACCAGCGTTGATCATTATGTAGCCCAGCGTTTTTTGATACGAGAAAAGCGCTTTAGTTAATTGAACTTTAGTTAATTGAGTTAGTTTGGTTTAATTAGTTAGCTAACTTGTATATAAAAAAGCCGAACAGACTTAATTGTAATATTAAATTAGTTCGGCTTTATATTGCTTATGCAATTATTAAATGATGTGAGATATACGAAAATTATTTACTGATTACTTTGCTCTTAACACTAGGCAGTAAATGACCGAAGTGATAAATGCTAAGTCCTAATAACACCATAAAAGCACCGATTATTAATTTATCATTGATTGCTTCACCATTAAGTACAGACCCCAGAGTTAAGGCGATTACTGGGGTTATTAAGGTAATTAAGGTGACACTACTCGCCGACAGCTTCTGTAACACGGTAAAGTAAGCATAAAAACCAATCAGTGAGCCAAACACACCTAAATATACCGTTGCCCAAAGTGACTTTGCTTGCCACATTTCAACAGGTAAGGTTCCATCCAAGACTAACCAGCTCAATAGAAACATCGGTGTAGCAACGCTTAACGCGCCCACCGTTGTAGCTAATGGGTGTATGGCTAAGGGAACACTTTTCACTAACACACCACTTAAGCTAAAGAAAAATACTGCCAGCAAGATAAAGATCACCCCATAAATACCATCATCATTTAAGGTGAAGTTATCAGAGCAAACGATGGCTAACCCTATTAAGGATATGACCATAGAGAATTTACGAATATTACTGATACTCGGCTCGGCTAATATCTTCTTCGCTAATACGGCTGAAATCACTGGTGATAAACCAAATACTAAAGAAATAATGCCAGAGGATAAATACTGAGCGGCAAGGTATGAACACAGCATACCGCCAAAGATACCTGCAGCCGAATAGCTATATAACTTTACTGCCTGTTTGTGCCATGGAAGATTAATTCGATTAGCCTTAATGAGCAAAGCACCTAATACTAGGGCGATAAGCATGCGGAGTAATACCGCAAGGCTTGGGCTAATTGATTCACTGCTCCATACAATACCCAGTGGGGTGGTAGACCATATTAATAGTACCGCCAAGTAGGCAATTGACACTGACATTTTTACTCTCCTCTTTATGATTGCTTAATTTGTTATAAATAATTTTGTTGATTAAGCTAAAGCAGAAAGGTTGCGGTAATTTGAGGGGATAAAACAAAAAACCGCAAGAAGTAATTTCTGCGGCTTAAAAGTGAACTAGATTAATAACTGGTTAGAAATTCTGTTCTCAATGCTCCGCATAGGTTGGCCAATTATAATTAAACTGGCTTTTAACTTGCCACAGTCGATTGACCATAAGCAGACAGGTATTGGCTGTTGCTTTAGGAGTACGATTGTTAATCATGGCAGTTAAGTTGTTTTGCATTGTTTGCGGATTTCCAAATAAGTTTGTATTTACAGCTCAATTACAATTGATATTGGCGGTTGTATCAAATGAAGTCAAGCGGAATTAGGTCTTATTACCATTAATATTTTGCTTAAAACGATCATTTAAACGTGCACAGTCACAGGGTAAACGATAAACTTCTATTATAACTAAACGTTAGAAGATTTTTATGAACGCTATTGAATTATTATTACAACGACAATCAACACCACTATTAATGGAGCCTGCTCCTTCAGAGTCAGATTTAACGACCTTATTATCTGCGGGTATGCGAGTACCGGATCATGCCGGTTTGAAACCTTGGCATTTTCATGTCATTACCGGTCAAGGTTTGCAACGTTTAAGCGATCTATATGTTGAAGCCACTACCATTGACCTCTCAAGGAAGGCAGGACTTATTGAGGGAACCCCTATTGATGAACATGTCTTTAATGAGAAAATAACTAAAGTGGCGAAAATGCCATTTAGAGCACCAATGATTATTGTTATTTCAACCCAATATGTGGAGCACAATAAAGTACCAGAGCAAGAGCAGTTAGTCGCTGCTGGCTGTTGTGCACACGCTATGCAAATGGCTGCCTTTGCTTTAGGGTATGGTGCTATGTGGCGTACAGGTGACTTAGCGTACAATAACACAGTAAAGCAGGGCTTAGGTTTAGAGCAGGGTAATGAAATTGCTGGATTCTTATATATAGGAACACCAACAAAAGTAGCTCATAATAAACCAGCTAAAGACTTTAAAAGTAATGTGAGTTATTGGCAATAAAGTGCTTTATTACAAAAGCAGGACATTAAAAAAGGCAACCTAAGTTGCCTTTTTATTATAAATAGCTTTTTAGTAGATTTACTACTAGAACGCTGCGTTGTTAGGTGTTCTTGGGAATGGAATTACGTCACGAACGTTTTGCATACCTGTAGCATACGCAACTAAACGCTCAAAACCTAAACCAAAACCTGAATGAGGAACAGTGCCGTAACGACGTAAATCTCTATACCAACCGTAATCAGCAACATCTAAGCCCATTTCTTCTAAACGGCTATCTAATACGTCAAGACGTTCTTCACGTTGGCTACCACCAATGATTTCACCAATACCTGGTGCAAGAATATCCATTGCAGCAACAGTTTTACCGTCGTCATTTAAACGCATGTAGAAAGACTTAATATCTTTTGGATAGTTTTGTAAAACTACCGGGCCGTTAAAGTGCTCTTCTGCTAAGTAACGTTCGTGCTCTGAATTTAAATCTACGCCCCATGCAACTGGGTTTTCAAATTTCTTACCACAGTTCTCGAGAATAGTAATAGCGTCAGTGTAATCAAGGCGAACAAAATCTGTATTGATTACTGAGTCTAAACGCTCAAGTACCGTCTTATCAACACGTTGTTGGAAGAAGGCCATATCATCAGCACGCTCTTCTAAAACTGCTTTAAATACATATTTAAGCATTTCTTCAGCTAAGTCCGCAGCATCTGACAAATCAGCAAAAGCGATTTCAGGTTCAACCATCCAAAACTCAGCTAAGTGACGGGTAGTATTAGAGTTTTCAGCTCTAAATGTTGGGCCAAAAGTATATACTTTTGATAACGCGTTACAATATGTCTCTACGTTTAACTGGCCAGATACCGTTAAAAAGGTTTCTTTACCAAAGAAGTCTTGGTTGTAGTCAACTTTGCCTTCATCGTTGCGTGGTAAGTTTTCCATATCTAAGGTACTTACACGGAACATCTCGCCAGCACCTTCACAATCTGAACCTGTGATAAGTGGTGTGCTGATCCAGAAATAACCTTTGCTATGCAAGAATCTATGAACAGCTTGTGCTAAACAGTTACGTACACGAGTTACCGCGCCGCCAATGTTTGTACGAGCACGTAAATGTGCTTGTTCACGTAAAAACTCAATACTATGACGTTTTGCAGCCATTGGGTATGTGTCAGGGTCTTCAACAAAACCAAGCACTTCAACAGACGTTGCTTGAATTTCGAAAGCTTGACCTTTACCTGGAGATTCAACCAAAATACCAGTAACTTTAACAGAGCAACCAGTAGTTAGTTTAAGAACGTCACTTTCATAATTGTCGAGTTCATTAGGCACTATGGCTTGAATAGCATCAAAACATGAACCGTCATGTAATGCTAAAAATGAAATACCCGCTTTTGAATCGCGACGAGTTCTAATCCAACCGTGTACTGTAATGCTCTCATCAACAGGAAACTTTCCCGCTAATACATCAGTAATTGCTATAACTGACATTTAATGA
>Ga0209292_1007727_pt1 | contig 10137 bp, 6 predicted proteins | sample GOMGulsemesocosm_2_FD_184634 | JGI IMG/M metagenome (GOLD analysis project Ga0209292, IMG submission 184634) | Methane-oxidizing microbial communities from mesocosms in the Gulf of Mexico - GOM9C Gulf of Mexico (SPAdes) (version 2) | ecosystem: Environmental > Aquatic > Marine > Cold seeps...
CACCTAATACGGGGATCCCTTGCTCTTTCAGGTTTTCTACTAAGTTTGTTTGCAACATATTCATTGAGTCATGCCAACGATACGACAATAATACCCAACCAACAGCTTTGCCACTGACCATCACTGGGGCACTAAACCATTGGGCGTAATGTTCTTCTAATTGAAAAACACTTAAATTGGCATCAGTGCCGGGGTAACTAAAGCTAGGTTCGGTTGAGAGTTTAGGCAATAAAGGGTGATTTTCAAATGTTAATCCTAATACATCTTCTGTCGGGATTTTTTGTTTTTTTGCATTTATGGTATTGATGGCAAAAACGTATTGTTCGCTATCAAGTAAAACAAGGTAATTCAATTCTGGATAAATTGCTGCAATGCGATTTAATTGACTATTTAACCCTAAACTTAAATCATTATCTAACGCTCTTCTTAGCTCGGGATCACTTGCTATTACTCGAACAGAATTTTTTACATATTCAAGTTCACTTTTAATATGAAACTTTACAAAGCTCAAGTTATTTTCTAACGAGTAGTCAATTTGTTTTATTAACTGCTTTTGTAATAACGAATAAAAAAGACCACCCACAATGATTAATGAAGGCAAAATTGTCAAAAGTGAAAGTATGATTAATTTTGGTGCTAATTTTAGTCTGATATTAGTCAACATAAACCACATTAGTTAAAGATTGAGGGATAACAAGACCTAAGTCTTTTAATCTTTGTTTATTAATTAAAATAGTGGGTGGATTTTGAAGTTTAGTCTTTAACTTTGCAGGTGTACTTTGCCCTTTTAAAATTTCAGCTGCCATGTCTCCTGACATTTTCCCTAAAATATAAAAATCAGCCACAGTGCCAAAGGTAGAACCATCTATAATACCTTGTTTATTAGAACTTAAAATAGGCACTTTATATTGCTTAGATAATTCAATTAAAGCGAGTTCTCCACCACTTTGCATTAAGGTATCAGTAGTTGTGATAAATGCATCTACTTTGGAAGCTAATGCCTTGCCCATACTTTTTACTTCATCAATATTTAATGGTTGTTGGTCTATTACTTGAATTTTATTACGTCTAAATAAACGAGATAAATTAACTGCTTGAATCTTTGAGTTCGGCTCACCTTTTCTATGAAAAATTGCAACTTTGTTTATATCTGGCATTAATTTAATCAAAAGATCGACATAATGGATTAATGGCACATAATTACTGGTACCTACCAAGTTATTTCCTGAATAATTAAATGATTCAATTAGCCCTGAGTCGGCGGGATAAGTCACAATAGAAAAAACAATAGGTGTTTTAGGGTCTAATGCATCTTTAACAATAACAGTGCCTGGTGTTGTTAAACTATATACTAAGTCTAACTTTTGATTTTGAAAATCTTTGGCTATCTCAGTCTGCTTTTGTTTATCTGCTTTAGCATTTCTATATATAAATTGTGTATTTTTTCCTTCAATAAAACCCTGCTCAGCCAAGGATTCTTTAAAGCCTTTTACACTTTGAGGATAACCAGACCAAACTGATAACCCTATTTTATATTCTGCAGAATATGCCAAAGTTGAAAACATCATTAACAGAATTATAAAAACTGGTATTTTATTCATTATTATTCCTTATAAAATTACCATATCATTTTGTACTGTAAACCAATTGCTAAATTATTAACATCACTACGTCTATATTGGTTTAATCTATATTCGCTAACAAAAAACAAATTCTCATAAAGTCTCAACCCCATTTGTACTTCACCTACTATAGGTGAGTTTGGCAATTGCTCCGACAAGTCTTGATTAAAAGTATGGTCGGCAAAACCTGACAAATAAAGCCTTTCGCTTATATAAGGAAATTTCATCATAAATACATGCTCAATTTGCCAAACATCAGCATCTTCGTGATCAAACTGAACAATATGGAAATTTAATGAATATTTTAAATTCATCGCTTTAAAAGCATTTTGTAAAAATGAGGTGTTATTCAAACGCCAACGAAAACCTAATCTATGTCTGTCGTTATCACTTCCCGTTCTAAAATTCATTTGTAGAGTTAAATCTAAAGGAGAGTCATCTGATATTTGCCAACGGAGGTTTTGTTCAGTGTAATAACTTGTGGTTTCTTTCAATGAATTATCGTCACTTTGATTATATAAATTAAGCAAACTAAAATATGAGAATCGATTTGGTAACTTTGCAGCTGTATTTAAAGTAAACACGCTATCAGTCTCAACATCGGTGAGTTCAGGGTAAACATTAAAATCTAAAAATCCTGATGATGTATTTTGAGATTGCCCGTAAACATTTGTAATAAAAAATAATGACAAAATAATACCGATATTAAGAAAGGTAACTATTTTCATATTTAAAATCCTTTTACTATGTTTTAATTACTAAAACATAGTAAAAACTATCTAGAAATCAATCTAATATTGATTTTACTTTTATAGCTAAACACTCACCAAAATGAATATGTTGCTCAGCATCCCAATGTATCCCATCTAAAGGACTTGTTTTAACTTCTTTTGCAGCATCAAAAAAGTGTATATTTAACGCTTGAGCAACCTTTAAATAATGTGTTGAAAACTCACGAGACATCTCTTTAGCATGTGCAAATTCATCTTTATCTTCTTCAGGAACATCTTCTACAAAATTAGGTGATATCAATAATATTTTTGATGTTTTTTGACAAAAATAGTCACTATTAATAACGGTTTCACACACTTGCTTTACACCTAAAGATATAGATAAAGCCGATTGCTGTAAGCTTGCTTTTAAATCATTGGTGCCAAGCATAATAATCACTAAATCTAAAGGTGAATGACTTTCGATTAAAGCGGGTAATAATTTAATACCATTTCGATCATTTCTATTAGGATCATCATGAATTGTTGTTCTGCCATTTAAACCTTCTTCAATGATGCGATACTCACAGCCTAACTTAGATTGCAATACACCTGTCCATCTAATATCAAATGGGTAGCGCTGTTTTGTAATGGGTGTATAACCCCATGTATTAGAGTCTCCAAAACATAAGATATTTTTCATATATATTTGACTTGTTATTATCTAATTTAAAAAATATACAATATCATTTTACATTACGCTCTCAAACAGTCATTGCTTTAAAATCATTGATAAATACTAATTTATTCTGTTATAAAAGAAGCCAAATACGTTATAAAGAGTTTAAAAATGGAAGTGATTATTATTTGTGCATTTATTGCTGTGCTTTTGCCTTATTTAGCAAAAGCACCACTTGCAGTTGCGATGAATAAAGAAAGTAAATACGACAACAACTACCCAAGAGATCAGCAAGCTAGATTAACAGGTTTTGGTGCTAGAGCACTTGCAGCTCACCAAAACTCTTTTGAATCTTTAATTGTTTTTTCTGTGGCGATTGCAGTTGTTTTAGCTACAAATAACATATCAATAACGGTGCAAATATTAGCAGTTACTTATCTTGTAGCTAGGGTTGCTTATTGCATTATGTATTATATTAACTGGAGTAAATTACGCTCTTCAATGTGGCTGATTGGTTTATTATGTCCACTGACAATGATTGGCCTTAGTTTATCAAAATTAGTATAAGTTAGAGAAATGCTTGTTGATTTTTAACAACAAGCATTTTCATTTACAGAACAACTCTTTTTGACCTTTTGAATGACAATTTATCACCCCAGTTGTAAAGCATTAATCCAACAATCACAAACAGCGCGCCTATTACTAAGTTCACACTAATCGTTTCATCATTAAAGTATGCACCTAAGCTTAAGGCGATAACTGGCGTCATCATAGTGATTAATGCAACTGTACTGGCATTGAGTTTTTGCAAAATAAAGTAATAAGCAATAAAACCAATTAATGAACCAAAAACACCTAAATAAATAATGGCCCAAATTGAACGTTCCCCCCATGAACTGATAGGCAAGGTACCGTCCTTTAATAGCCAAACCAAAGTGAATAAAGGCAGCGATAATAACAGTGCACCAACAGTCGTTGAAATCGCATGGATTTTAATATCAACACTTTTAACCAATACAGAACTTAAACTAAAGAAAAATACGGCGATTAAAATATATATTACACCAGGTAAACTATCTCCATCTAAAGATAAACTGTCTGAACAAACAAAGCCCAACCCTAAGAAAGAAATTAACATCGCCAATTGACGTATTATGCCAAACTTTGGTTCATTAAGAATTTTTTGCGCCAAGAGCCCAGCTAAAACAGGAGCCAAACCAAACATAAGAGACATCATTCCAGATGTCACGTAAGGAGCAGCCATATAACAAAAAGTCATACCGCCAAAAATACCTAAGCCTGAGTAACTATATAGCTTTAAAGCTTGTTTATTTATAGGAAATTCAATTTTAGAAACCTTAATAATCAGCCAACCAAGAATAACCGCAATCACCATTCGCGCTAATACTGCAAGTGTTGGACTTACAGTTTCACTACTCCAAACAATGCCTAATGGCGTTGTGGACCAAATTAAAACGACGGCTAAATAAGCAATAGGTACGTTCATTTTCTTTTCCTAAATAATACCAATTCCAATAAGTACATGATGGGCTAAATGCTCACTGACTAAATCGGGTTGATATAAAAATATGTAGAAACAAAAGTTGCGAAATTTGAATGGGATAAAAACACAAAAGCCGCAATATTATTTCTGCGGCTTTAAAAGGTAAATTCTAGATTTCTTTATTTACACCACAGATCGGCTATGCCAATAATAATTGCTAATTAATAGCCAACTATGACAGTTTTGATTTACATTTGAGGTAAGTCGATTTAGCTTCATTGCGTTTGGTATAAACTTTAAATAATAATATGAAGTGTCATTTTGCGCTTTATTCTTAAAGAGTCAATTAAAAGTTTAACTAATCAACATTGTAAAAGTAACAAGATAATTCCGCTGTTAATTTAACGCATATCCGTAATATTTATTATAAAAACTTCTGATAATTACTTACTGGTATGCGTAAACGAACCATCCCAGCCTTCAGGTAAAGAAATTGATTTTAACGTTTCTATTCTCTCTAAATATAATAAATATATTTTTCTATTTTTATATTTATTGGTTAAAGCTTCAAACTGAGTTTTTGCTTGTTGCCAGTTTTTATTCAAATATTCAGTATAAGCAGCTTGATACTCTTTAAGCTCCTGAATGACTGCTGAGTTATCCGATAATTCAACCGGTATCGGCTCAAAAATACTCACAGCTTTAAGTTTACCTTTTACTCTAACCTTATCTATCAGTCTGAATTTCATATCAGGGCAATGTTTAATGCAAGTTTCACCCACTAATAAATCAACACCATAAAACTTTGTTAATCCTTCTAGTCTTGAACCTAAATTTACAGCATCCCCTAATACTGTATAAGCTCTACGGTAAGTAGAACCCATATCTCCTACATTCATTTCACCAGTATTTATACCCACACCCACTTTTATTTTTGGTAACCCTTCCTTTTCGAATATTTCACTTAACTCATTAGTAATTTCTAGCATTTGAAATGCGCAACAAATGGCATTACGAACATGATATTTATCATGTAAAGGAGCATTCCAAAAAGCCATTACCATATCGCCTACATATTTATCTATGGTACCGCGATGTTCAAATATTGATTTTGTAATGGGAGAAAAGTACCTATTTAACAAATCACCTAATTCATGAGCTGTTAATTTCTCTGAAATGGTTGTAAAGCTTCGAATATCAGAAAATAACACCGTCATTTCTTTACGTTGACCAGTTAAATTAATCGCATTAGGGTCTGACAACATTTTATCAATATGAGCGGGAGGAACGTATTGGTCAAAAATCCCTTTTATTTGTTTTCTTCTACCTGATTCAGTGAAATACCCAATACCTATATTTAATATTATTAATAACAAAGAAATTAATAAACACGTCGCCATTGGTAAACTAATTTTTTGTATTGACCATAAATAGAAATCAAAAACAATTAGCCCCAGTAATAAAAAAAAGCCAGTAAACGCAATGCTTCTAGGCCCTAAAAATGGAAAGAATAGTGATAGCGTACAACCTAAAAATAGCAACATTAGTAAAATAGCAGCTTCCCACCAGTCCGGAACACTTGGAATCACTTCAGGGTGTAAAAGGCCATCAATTACATTTGCATGAATTTCAACTCCAGGATATTGGACACCTACTGGCGTTGCCCTCAAATCAGCATGCCCTATTGCAGAAGTACCAACAAGTACAATAGCACTATCAAATAATGAAATATCAATATTATCGTGTAATAAATCCGTAGCTGAAATATAAGGGTAACTTTTAGCCGGGCCCTTAAAAGGAATTAAAACACGACCATATTCATCAGTTGGTATAATTTCTCTTCCGAGTTTAAGGCCTGTAATACTTCTTGAAGTAACTAAATCCGCTGTGATAACTTTTATTTCATCTGATAAAGTGTATAGTTTTGCAGCCTCAAGAGCTAACGATGGATAAAACTTATCCTTATACTGCGCTATTAATGATGTTGTTCGAATAAAGTTATCTGGATCTGGGGTTGAATTTATAAAACCAGTTCCTGGTGAGTTATTCTGTAAAATAGCAACATTATTTGTATGACCAAAAAACTCATGACTATGTAATTGATTTATGTCTTGAGTATCAAAAGTAATCACACTTGATTGCATTTCTCCTACCTGTACTTTTGAGTCTGCATGAAATGCCATGCCTAAAACTACATCAGTTAAAGTCAAGCTTTTCGCCATAATTGCATCAGCATCAGCGTGTGGTATTAACGGGGTTAATTGACTAATTAAGTGCTTATGATTTGGTTTTTCTCCTAATAGTTCAATAACTGAATTGACATAATTTCTCTGGGGCTCCGCAAACATAACATCAAAAGCGACAACTACCGCACCTGCATCAGCTAATTTTTCAATCATTCTAGCTATCTTAATTCGGCTCCAAGGGAAGCGCCCCTCTTGCTCTAAACTTTTTTCATCTATATCCAAAATAATAATATTTGTATCAGTATTTCTACTTTCTATCATTGAATTAAGTCTTAAATCATAAATTAATCCATTAATTCTTTGTAAAACAGCAGAATTATCAGCACCAAAATATTGAATAAATATCACAATAATAGTGACAATCAAACCACTCGTAATTGCTTTTTTGTGCTTACTCAGTGCATTAATTAATAGCATTCACAAAGCCTGTATTATTTTTAAAATCAAACTTTATAAGCAACTCTATGGTTCCACCAAGTTAATTTTTTGAATGAAAAAGAAGCTTGTTGGGAATAAATTAAGATTATCTCCACCAGCAATAACAAGAGTGCCATCTGAGAGAACTAAAATAGCTGACGCTCTTTCATTTGAATTATAATCAAACAATATGCCACCAGCGGAACCATTAAATAGAGTATCTTTAGCGCCAGTATTTAATATTCTTGCAATGAAAATATCTTCATCAGTACCATTACTGTTATACCCAGTTATCAAAATATTTTCTGAAGCATCTAATGTAAGCGCTAAACTTGCCGCATTACCAGAACCATAGTTATAAGATACAATGCCATCAGTATCAAAGCTGGTATCTAAACTGCCATCACTCGTTATCTGAGCAACAACAAGCTCTGTTTGACTATCAGAAGTTGCACCTGATACCACAATTTTACCATCTGATTTTATTTTAACAGCTTTTAGCATATCTTGATTAAAACTTGCAATAGGATCTAAGTCTATTGTTAGATAGCCATTACTAGCAGCAAAGTTAGCAGTATCTAAAACACCACTTGAAGTAACTTTAACAATTAAGCCTTCGGGGCTTCCTTCGACATAATGCTTAACACCTACAGTAATGATGGAACCATCAGACAATACTGCAATATCTTCAACTGTTTCCTCTTCAGCAAAACTTGGTGTTAAATCAAATATAGCGACGCCACTTGTACCAAAGGTATTATCTAATGCTCCAGTGAAGTCCATTCGTGTTAAATATATATCTCTCGTGCCAGAGAAAGGGTTATCAGTTCCTCCAATAACTATTTTATTACTGTCTAAACCTATGGCATTCAACGATAGTTGACCACCACTTGAGATTGTCAGTTCTCCTGTACTGTTAAAAGTCGTATCAATGGCACCTGCAACACTTAACATAGTAATAAAACCAGAGCTTCCAGTGCCTCCAACAACAACCAACCGGCCATCCGTTAATTCGATAATATTTTTACCCGAAAATGAATTCTCAGCATCTTTTCTAATGTAATAACCATTACTTCCGAATGTCTCATCTAGAGAACCATCGCTATTATATCTGGCAACAATAAGGTACTGATTTGATTCCGAACTACCTACAGCAACAAACTTTCCAATATGAGGTGCTACTGTTAACTCAATCATACGACTTAAAGTATCTGCACTAAAAGTAGGATCAAATACATTAAACCCTATAGTATTGAATGTTGTATCTAATACTCCTGTTGTTGTAAATCTAGCTAATAATATGTCTGGCTCACTACTTGTTGATTGCGTTGTTTCAGTTAATAAAGTTATTTTATCATTTGTATCTATCACTAAACCTGCCACTGGATTATTTCTAAACTCATCGTCAAATGTTACTTGCCCAGAACTACCATATGAAGAATCAACAACTCCTGCACTATTAGTTTTATATATCACGCTATCAACATCTGAAACACCTTTATCAATTCCAAAAAATAAATTACCAAAGCTATCTTCTACAACAGATTTCCCTATTGATTTATCCGTGCCGGCACCTGCATCACCATCAATATCAACGATTAATAACCCGCTAGATGCAATTGCAAAACTTGCTGTATCTAAAGTACCTGAGGAAGTTATTTTTAATGCGGCAAAGTCTTCACCTTGGGCAGGTTTTGCAGAACCAACCATAATGATTTCATTACTCGCATTAATATATGAATCGTAAGAGAAGTCATCAGTTGAGGAACCGAAGTCAAATTTAGAAACCCCATTTGTTCCATAACTTGTATCAACAACAGGAGTTGTTGATACATCAAACCTCGCTACAGCAAAGTCATTCTGGGTTGTGCTATCTAAAGTATACCCAGTGATCACAGCCTTACCATCACTTTGTAATAACAAAGATGTGGGGACATCTGTGCTTGCTGTAAACGTTGCATCAACATGTTCTTGAGAAGAACCATCTATAGGAAATTTAATAATCCGAAAACCACCTCCAGCGGAGCCAACTGTTGAAGCCACTAAAATATTATCATTAGAGTCAATCTTCACATCTGCGGCATTGGTCGCTAAGCCATAATTTGTCACTCTATATCCTGTTGTATTAAAACTCGTATCTAGAAATCCTGTTGATTTATATCTAACGACAAAAACTTCAATAATTGATCCATTAACCTGAGACCCAACAACAATGATATTTCCTAAAGAATCTATTTCAATTGCAATAGCATCTTCAACCAAACCTAAATCATGATTCAGAACTCCTTGATAACCAAAAGTACGATCTAAAGTGCCATCAGTATTAAATCGGGTAAGAGAAATATCAGTCGTATTGCCACTAAAATCATTTTTACCAACAACTATCATTTTGCCAGAAGCGTCTAAAATAATATCGCTTGCTTGGTCATAACGCATTTTTGAAAATGAATTAGAACCTGCTGTACCCGAAGTCCCAAATGAGGTATCTATTGTAGGTGTTACATTTTCTGTAACATTAGTCACGCTTATAGAAATATCTGCGGTGTCGCTTAAGGGGCCACTATCAGTCACTTGAACTGTAATAGTATGAGATGTACTTAATTCGTAGTTTAAATTACTGTTATCAGCAATCGTAATTTCGCCTGTACTACTATTTATGCCAAATATACCACCACTATTAATCGTGATGCTGTATGTGTGTGAATCACCAGTATCTACATCAATAGCTGTAATTGTTGTAAGAGAAGTTGTGTTCGCTGAATTTTCAGCAATGCTTGTAGCCGCATTGCTTATAAATGGCGCATCATTTACAGGTGCGATCGTTAACGTTACTGATGAAGAAGCTGTGCCGCTATTACCATCATCAATTGTATAACTTATGGTATCTGAACCATTGTAATCCGCGTTTGGCGTATACGAAATACTCGTGCCACCCACGATTGATGCGGTACCACTACTC